>Ga0105240_10003513_pt1 | contig 24316 bp, 24 predicted proteins | sample KBSC54metaG_FD_80426 | JGI IMG/M metagenome (GOLD analysis project Ga0105240, IMG submission 80426) | Corn rhizosphere microbial communities from Kellogg Biological Station, Michigan, USA - KBS C5-4 metaG | ecosystem: Host-associated > Plants > Roots > Rhizosphere > Soil | place: Michigan, USA...
CTGAAGTACGACATCAAGGCGCCGATCGGCACGTTCATCGGCGGCACGGTCGACCACGACCCCGACGACGTCGCCCCGCCGATGGGCGGCGCGGAGAACCGCTGGGGCCAGGACCGCGAGGCGATGCGCCAGGGCCACTTCACCGGCTTCACCGTCAACCTGCTGGCCGAGGACACCGCCGTGCAGATGAGCATGGGCCCGATCACCGACCGGACCCAGGAGCACCTGTGCTCCTCGGACAAGGCGGTGGGCTTCGCCCGCCAGGTGCTGCTGAAGGCCGCGAGGGACTACGCCTCCGGCCAGCTGCCGGAGGCAGCCCGGCCGGAGGTGCAGTGGAGCGACATCCGCGCCTGGACGCGCGAGGTCGGCCCGGGCGAGGACTGGCGCAAGGCGGGGTAGCGCGCGGCGGCCGGGCGTTACCGGCGAAGATCTCGAGCAGCGCGTTCGCCCTCCCCTGCGAGCCATTGGCCCGCCGGCGAACCGGCCCGAGGGCAAGGTAGGAGCCAACCCTCATCGAGCCTCCCGCGACGCGCGCCTGGCCGGCTAGCCCACGCGCTGGAAGATGCAGTTGCGGGCGTCGTCCGGACGGATGTGGTTGGCGTCGATGACAAACACGCGGGTCTGGTTGGAGCCGTATTGTGAGCCGACGATCCAGACTTCTTCCGGGCTCGAGACGTAGTGGACCTCGATACTAGTCCAGCCCGGGTAGATCCCGTCGGGACTCTCGAACGATGAATACCGGCCCCGCTCGAATCGTATCTGGGTGGTGGTCTCGCATGCGGCCTGCACCGACTGCCAAGTCCCCTCGAGCGGCGTATCGGCCCCCGATGTCGTCGAGCCCGCAGTCGCCGACGGCGCGGCCGTCGAGGCGGCGGTCGTCGAGGCCGCGGCCGCTGGCGCCGGCGGGTGGTTCCCGCAGCCGGCCGCGGCGGCCAGCAGCGCCAGCGCGGCGATTCCCGTGCATCTCATCCGCCTCTTCCCCTTCGCCCCATGCCCGGGCCAGGCCGGGCATGGCCGCCCGCCAAACTCGATGGCGGGGTCGTGACCATGCTGCCGCACGCCCTGCGTGGTGGCAACTCGGCCCGGCGCGCTTCCCTCGGCCGTGTCCGCAGTGCTTCGGCCACCGCCGCTTCGGTGGCGATCAGGCCGGCTACCGAGGCGCCGGAAACCATTTCGGGCGGAGGCGCCGTGGGCTAACGGCCCATGATCATCGCCAGGCGCGATGTCAGCAGGCCAAGAAGAAGCCTGGGTGGGTAGCCGCGATAGCTCGGCGCATCGTCAGGACTCGGCGTCTGAGCCGAGCGGTGTTTCGTCTGGGTCCTCATCTCGATCGGCGGCGGATCGCCGGCGAACCGGCTCCGGTACGCCGATACCCAGTGGCCAGGCGCGAATTTGAGAAACATGGCCGTGTTGCAGCAGGACGCAACGAAACGCTGCGTCGGAGCGCTGTCACTGATCTTGTAGCCCGCCAGCAGGTCGGAACCGGACGTGCAACGGAACCGGTCGTCCCGGTAGGTGAGATAAGCCGTCCCTCCGTCGGGCTCGAGCACCGGTGGCGCGTCGGGGAGGCTCTCAATCCGGCGGCCTCCTTCCTGGCAATCATCGCAATAGCAAACCGCACTCGCGATCGGCCTGCCGAGACCCTCGCAGCTGACGCGCCCGCAAACGCATCGGGCCAGCCTTACGATTTGGTCCATCTGCCCTGCCTTTTCCGAGCGCCAGAACGACCCGCCGCGCACAGTATCCAGAACGACGGCGAGCCAAGGCCGACCCCGCCCAGAGCGGCCGTCAGACCCTCGCGCCCAGGGTGACGAGAAGTTCGTCCAGCTGCTCGAACTGCTCGGGATAGCAGTCTTCCATACCGACGAAAGAGGCGTCGAGCGCTTCCTTCGTGGGATAGAGTTCCTGCAGGACCAGCCGCGTCTTGCCGTCCTGGTCCTCGAAGGTCACCGTGGTCACGGCGCCCTCATCGCCTTCGTCATTGGTCCAGACGAGGCGCGAAGGCGGCGACACTTCGAGATACTTGCCGAAGAAGGCCATGGCGTTCGAGGCGTCGTGTCCGAACGCGATGCGATAGCCACCCCCGGTGCGAACATCCATCTCGCAGGACAACAGCGGGACGCCGCTCGACTTCGGCGCCCACCACAGCTTGAACAGCTCGGGCCTAGTCCACGCGTCGAAGACGAGGCGGACCGGGGCGTCGAAGGTGCGGGTCACGACGAGTTCGCGCTCGGACCTCCGTTCGACCGCCGTGCGGCCGCTACTCGCTCTGTCGCCCATCGGCTATCTCCTTGCGTGTCAGCGCCGCGACGACCTCGTCCAGCGCATCGAAGCGTGCGTTCCAGATCTGGCGCCGCCCGTCGATCCAGGCGGCCTCTTCCTCGAGCCCGCGCAGGCCGAGCCTGCAGGTCCGCACGCGCCCGATCTTCTGCGTGGTGACCAGCCCCGCCTGCTCCAGGACGCCGACGTGCTTCTTCATGCCCGTGAGGGTCATGTGGAACGCGCCGGCAAGCTCCGAGATCGAAGCCTCAGCGCGCCCCAGCTGCTCCAGAACCCCGCGCCGGGTGGCGTCCGAGAGCGCGGCAAAGGAGGCGTCCAGGCGATCCGTCATATACTGAACCATCTAGTTCAGTATATGACGGATCGATCGGGATATGCAAGGGGCCGAGATCGCCCGCCAGGTGATCGGCGAGAAGGGACCATCCAGGCGGATCGCCGCCGCTGGTCGACCTTCAATTGCGAGCCCATTCTGGCCGCGCACAAGCCAACCTTGGCCGCCACGCGCGAGACGGCCAGGTCGCGGACGTTCATTGTGGCGATCGGTGGGGGCGGATCGGACGACCATGGCCCAGATCACGACGATGGAGGCCTTGCGCGTCCTGATCCCGGCGCCAAAGCCTCACGCCGCGGCGAAGCTTCGCGACCGCCTGTGCGAGCAAGGGATCGAGTTCATCCGGCATTCGCCCTTCCTGGGGATGAGCACGATCGGTGCGTGGGGCCTGGAGGTCAGCCAGAAAGGCGACCACCCCGGCTTTGTCGAGGTCGTCGACGACCGGACTCTGCTGATACCCGAGCGCAAGGGCAACCAGCTCACCCTGAGCCTGGGCAACATCCTCGCCGACCCGCGCGTGGGGCTGATGCTGATGCGTCCGGCCACCGACGAGGTGCTGCGCATTTCCGGCCGCGCCACCCTGATCGACGACCCGGAGGTGTGCGAGCGGCTTTCAGCGCGCGGCCAGCCGGCGGTCCTGGCCATACGCGTGCAGATCAATCGCGCAGCGTTCCACTGCGTGCGCTCGGCAAAGCGGGCGGGCCTATGGGATCCGCAGACCTGGGACGCCCCCGGCAAGATATCTTTTGGCAAGATCTATGCGGACGCCCTGGGACAACCGGACATCATCGAATCATTCGACCAGCGGGTCGAAATCCATAACGCCGACCTCTGACGGCCGGTCGGGCCGTTGTCTCCGCGTCGGGGGCCAAATCCAGGTCCCCGCCGTCGATCCTATTTCTTCTTCGTGGGCGGCGTCAGGAACGAACGTGTCGGCGCAGCGGGCTTCGGCTTCTCCGCCTTCGGCTTGCGAACCTCGCGATTGCTCTTCTTTTGACCTTTGGCCACGTGGGCTCCCTCCGCAACGTGCTGGATCGTACGCCGAGCCGGGCCAGGTTCCTACTCCGCATGGCAATTAGGAGGAGCGCGGTGACGGTCCGAGGAGCTAGGCAGGCGCGCCGTGGGTCTCACCTCCAGAAATAGGCGCCCGCCGCGAAGGGCGCCCGTGCTAAGGTACCGGCGGGCGCCCTGCTTCGGGCAAGGTTGAGACTGCCACGTTTGGCGCGTCACCGAACTGCCCAGGAACCCACCTCATGCGCAGTGCCGGCGGACGATTGCGGCTAATCGGAACGATGCGCGGAGAGGGCGCCTTGTTGTGGGGGAAAGCCGGTTCACGACGCGTCTCCTACGCCGTTGATCTCTACAGTCAGGGACAGATGCGCTCCGGAAACGGGGACGTGCGGGGAGATCTGGCTGCGCTCGTCTCCCGCGCTCCCGCCAACGTTCGCCTTCGGCTGGAGGACGGTGTCGAGGTCGGCGTCTCCCTGTCCGACATCGGCGCCGAGTCCGCGGTCGTCGAACTCCTCGGGGCCATTCCGTCGGTCCCGGCCAAGGGCTGATCCAGGCTGTCGACGGCGCGCGCCGATGGAAGCGGCGCGGCCCGCCGCCCCCTCTCGCAGGTAGCCATGAGGAACCCCGACCATGCGCGCCCTATCGCTTCACCAGGTGATCGCCCCGGACGCGCACCCGATGGACATGGTTCGCGCCGCCAGCAGCCTGGAGTGCCAGCACGTCTGCCTGTTCACCCAGGGCCTGGGCGCAACGTTTCCCTTTCCGGTGGTGCAGGATCATGAAGTCGACGACCTGACCCGCCTGATGGACGGACTTGGGATCTCGGTGCTGGGCACGACGTCCTTCGCCCTGACCCCCAGGCTGGAGGTCGCATCCTACGCCGCCGGGCTGGAACGCGCCGAGCGGCTCGGCTCGAGGGTGGGCAACGCCAGGTTCGTCGATGACGACCAGGCGCGGCTGGTCGACAACTTCGCGCGCCTGACCGAGCTTGCCGCGCGACACGGCGTGGAGCTGAGCATCGAGTTCACCGGCTTCGGCGACACGGGCGCGCTGGGGCGCGCGCTGGATGTCATCCGCCAGGCCGGGCGCGGCAAGATCTCGATCGATCCCCTGCATGTCGTCCGCACCGGGACACCGCTCGAGGCCTTGCGCCAGCTGGGGCCGGGCATGATCGGCTACGTGCAGTTCTGCGACGGGCGCCTGGACGGGACGCCGGACGCCTACTCGCGGGAGGCCGGCTTCGATCGCATGCCGCCGGGCGAAGGCGAGTTCCCGCTGGTGGACCTGCTGGGCCTCATTCCGCCGGACATGCCGATCTCGCTCGAAGTGCCGCAGGAGCCGGACCGGCTTCGCGGAGTGAGCGTCCTGGACCGGTGCCGCAGGGCCGTCGACGGCATGCGCCGGGTGATCGAACGCTCTGGCCGCGCCGACTCCTAGCAGAACGGCCACCCCCTAGGCTCCACGACGATTGACGGAGGCCTGAATCGCCCTGGGCAGAGGCAGACCTAAGACTCGGTCGACATGAGAGCATTGCAGCCGCCAGATCAGAAGCCACTGCGGGAATCTCGTGAGGATCTTACGCGACACAGAATTTGTACTGCGGCGCGCCGATGTTTCATCGAGAAGGGCGCGGACGCCACCTCGGTGGAGGAAATCGTCGCGCTGGCGGGCATCATTCAGGACATCGAAGCAGCTCCGCGCGATGTCTTCCGGCAGCTATTGGGGATACCCGCCCTGAAGCCTAACGCCGCTCCTTCAGGCTTACAGTCGTCCAGTTTATGTCGCAACGTCCATGCGGGCGACGGGGTTGGCCGCCTCGGGCGTCTCTCCGGCGACCAACGCCTCGGCGCGGCGGGTGGCAGCCGTCAACCGGCGCGTCCAGTCCTCGACCACCCTGGCGTTCTCGGCGTCGCTGGCGCCGGCAGGCGCGGTATGCGGTCCGTCCCAGACCACCACGCCACGACCAAACGGACAGGCGAGCATCATCCTGTCCCAGGTCTTCAGACGCCACGCCGGCGCGGCGGCGACCCCGACCAGGAACACCGGCGCCGCGGTCCGGCGCGCGATCTGGAGCAGGCCGGGCGCGATCGCCTCGTTCGGCCCGAGCGGGCCGTCGGGCGTCACGATCAGGCCACCCCCTTCGCGGACCCAATCCACCGATGTGCGCAGCGCGGCCATGGCGGCGCGACTGCTGAGTCGATCCGCCGTCGCGCCGGCCTTCGGCAGCCATTGGCCTCCGCGGGCCGACGACATCCGGATCGCGCCCAGGCCGGACATGGCCAGGGCCTGGGCGATGATCTCGCCGTCTCTGGACGGCGAGATCAGGGCTCTGAGCTGTTTGCGCTCGGCCGGTCGCCACGGCGTGAGCAGCGCCAGCCCGAGGGGGATTCGTCCGTGCCAGAACGCGGCAATGACGCCGCCGGCCCCCCGCATCGCCGCATCCGCGCCCTGCAGGTCCTCGTGCCGCCAGCGCACGGTATGCATGACGACCTTCAGGTAGGCCCCGATGGCCCACGCCAGCGTGGCCCGGACCCGGGGCCGGTGCAGGAGACGAGTCAAATGCGGGACCCGTTGTCGGCGAGGCGGGAGCGGGAGGTCATGACGGGCCCTATTGTCGGACCAAACTGGCGGAGCGGTAAACTCCCTGCCGCACCACGGGTTTCGTCAGCTGGCCTGATGAACCGCGATGACCCGCCCGGCGAAGCGTTGCGCGACGGCGCCCGAGCCTTCCGTCAATCACCGAGCAGACGCGCGGACGCACCAGGCAGACAAGTGTCGGCCGTCTGGATCTTGGCGGACCGATTCAGTGGAACGTCCGGCCCCCGTCGGCCGCCCATGTGGCGCCGGTCACATAGGAGGCCGCGTCGCTGATCAGGAACACGATCACCGAGGCGATCTCGGCCGGCGCCGCCATGCGTCCCAGAGCGTAGCGCGAAAGCGCCGGACCGCCGCCGGGCAGACCGGCCACCATGGGAGTTTCGGTCACGCCCGGGCAGACAGCGTTTACCCGCACAGCCGGCGCCAGCTCGGACGCGAGGGCCCTGGTCAGCCCAATGAGACCCGCTTTCGAGGACGCGTATGCCGATCCGCCTTTGGACCCGACGCCAGGCGTGATTCCGACGCCGGAGGCCACGTTCACGACGGCGGCTCCCGGCGCCTGCCTGAGCCAGGGCAGCGCCGCGCGCAGGATCAGGTAGGGAGCGTTCAGGTTGACGGCGAAGACACGCATCCAGGTCTCCGGGTCCATTTCCCCAAGCGGCTTCGACGTGGCTATGCCGGCGCAGTTGACGACGCCATCGAGGCCGCCCAGGGCCCTTGCCGCAGACTCCGCGGCGGCGCCGGGCTGCGCCGCGTCGGAGAGGTCGGCCGGTATGGGGATCGCACCCAGTTCCCCCGCCGCGTCCCGCAACTTCGGCGCGTCGAGATCGAGCATGGCGACCTTTGCCCCTCCTTCGATCAGCAGCCGGCAGGTGGCGCGCCCGATTCCGGAGGCTCCGCCCGTGACAAGGACGCGACGGCCGTCGAACCTAGGGGTCTTGGACAAGGTCATGGGATGCCTCCACTTGCGGGCTGTCCAACGGCGCTGCCCCCTACCCAAGCGGGCGGACAAGGGGCGGGACATCGGCTCTGGACATCTCGCCGGCAGCTACGATCGTTGGCGTTGCGTCCGATATCTATAGGTAATTTCAGATGCTTCGTTTCCTGTCGAGGTGGCAACCTCAGCACGTCTGACAGACCCGCCAATCTGACGGGCCTGACAAACCTTTCGAGGCGACAGCCTCAGTGAGCGGCCGCGTTTCGCTCGAAGACCGGAAAGCCCTGGAGGGAACCAGCGGCTCGGCGCGAGCAAACGCCAGAGGGGGGAGCTATGAACAAGACGTGGATGGGCTCGACAGCCGTTGTGACTGGCCTTCTGCTGGCCGCGACCGCGGCGAATGCAGCGCCCGCGAACAGCAGTGCCTCGGACGAACCGTCGATTGGTCAGAACACCGCCAATGTCGGGGAAGTCGTGGTCACCGCCCAGCGCCGGGTCCAGAAGCTCAGCGAGGTGCCCGAGACGGTGATCGCGCTGTCGGCGAGCCAGCTCACCAGGGCCGGCGTCAGCGGGCTGCGCGACCTGCAGCTGGTAGTTCCCGGCCTCACCTTCGGCGGCACCGGCACCCAGTCGCTGCCGACGTTGCGCGGCGTCGGCGCCCAGCCGATCACCGGCGGCGAGAACCCGATCGCGGTCTATGTCGACGGCGTCTATCAGCTGAACTCGTCCATCCTGCGGGAAGACATGCCTGACATGCAGGACCTGCAGGTCCTGAAAGGCCCCCAAGGGGTGCTGTTCGGCCGCAACTCCTCAGCCGGCGCGGTCCTGGTCACCACGCGGGCGCCCAGCTTCAACTTCAGCGGCAACGTGTCGGCGCTGGGCGGCTACTACACCGGCTCGGGCGGCAGCCACGCGGCGCCGGAAGTCGGGATCAACGGCTTCGTGACCGGGCCGCTGCTGGGCAACGTTCTGGCCGGCAGCCTTGCGGCCGGGTACGACTACACGCCCGGTTACCTGACGGACGACGTGACCGGTCAGCAGACCGGCGTCATCCGCAAGTACTACAGCCGCGCCAAGCTGCTGTTAGAGCCGACCGACTGGACGAAGTTCACGCTGGCCGGTTGGTATATCTGGGAAGACGACCAGGGGCAGGAGGGCGCGACAAGCCCCCCCGGCTGGAGCCCGGGCGACTATTTCCCGGGATCCATCACGGCCCACCAGCCCTTCCACGTCAGCTACGATCCTGGCTATCTGCAGGGCAAGGTCGAGACAAAGGGCATCAGTTTCAACGCCGAGTTCAAGCTTGCGTTCGGGACGATAACCTCCATCACCGCCCTCAACCACACACACGCGGAAGGCGGCAACTCAGTCTCTTTCACCCACAGCTCGCCGGCGTGCTTTACAAGCCTTCGGTGCATCGACATCACCTATTGGCAGATCGACAGCGCACTTTCCCAAGAAATCAACTTCACTTCGCGCAAGATCAACGGCTTCACGTTCGTCGGCGGGGTGTTCTACTATAACGCGTCGGTGTGGAACCCGTCGTTCACACAAAACGCCCCCCGAGGGACGTATCTGATCAAGAACCAGGACTACGCGGTCTACGGAGACCTGACCTGGGACGTGACGGACCGGCTGACCATCGAGGGTGGGCTCCGCTACACCAGCGAACCCCGCCAGGATCGGCACTACGCCAACGCCGTGAACGTGGACCCCGCCGACGTTCCCACCAGCTACGATCGCTTCCGGACCAAGACCTACAACTCCCTCGCGCCCCGCGCCTCGATCCGCTACCGCTTCCTCGAAGGCCTGAACGGCTACTTCACCTACTCGGAAGGCTCCAGGTCCGGCACGACAGGCGTCACCAACACCGTCACCAACCCGCCGTTCCAGCCGGTGTTGCCCGAAGTGGTCAGGGCCTATGAGGCCGGCCTCAAATACGCGTCCCACAATCTCTCGCTGAACGGCGCCTTCTTCTACTACGACTACCAGAACAAGCAGCAGCGGGTGTTCCTGGGCACCACGACCATCGACGGCAGCGCGGGGCCGGTGAGGATCTACGGCCTCGACGTCGACGGCGTCGCCCGGCTCAATAACGACTTCACCTTGTCGGCCGCGGTGTCCTGGTTGCCGGTGGCCAAGTTCCTCGATTACCCGAAAGCGCCAGGCTTCACCTACGCCCGCTTCGCCCCCACGACGACCACCGTCATAGGCGCAGGCGGTGTTCCAGTTACCTGCACCGGCTTCTGCCCCGGCTTCCTGGGAAGCATCCAGGCCACCTTCAACGCCACGGGCATGCGGGTGGACCGTGCTCCAGAGCTCACCTTGAGCAGCACACTCGCCTACAATCACGAGTTCGATCCGGGGACGGTCGACGCCAGCGTCACCGTGCACTATTCGAGCGCGTTCAACGCCGACCTCACCGGCATGTTCCGCCAGCCGGGCTATGCGACACTCGCCGCTCAGGCGGGGATCCTGCTGAGAAACTCGAAGATCCGCGTCAGCGTCTGGGGCCGCAACCTGACGAACAGCATCTACATGACGCAGACCCTGACCAGCGCTTCGGGCTTCGCGGCGTACTACGGCGCGCCGCGCGAAGTGGGCGTGCGGGTCGATTACAAATGGTAGATTTGACCTGAGGCGCGAGCGGCGCTGATCGGCGCCTCTCGTGACCTGCGCGAACCCTGCATAATGCTGGTGTCGCGCAGTCGGTTGGAGGCGATGTAACAGCCGTGAACGCTCTGACAGCGATGCCGCGCCTGAAGGATTTCGACGATCCTTCCTTCGATGTGCTGGCGGCGAGGAAGTTTTCCCGCGGGGACACCCTCGACCCCTATCCGATAATCCACGCGGCGCACGCCAGGGGAACCGTTCACCCGGGCGGCTACCGGTCGCTGTTCGACGACAAGCCGGACCTCTACGATCTGGCCGGCTTCACCCAGTGGATGGTGTTCGGCTACGACAACGTCTGCAGGATCGGGACGGATCCGGAGACCTTCGGCAGCCACGAGGTGCTCAAGCACCTGCTCGCGCCCACGTTCGGAAACTCCGTGAGCCAGATGGATGCGCCCGACCACACCAGGTTCCGGAGGATCTTCCAGAAGGCCTTCCTGCCTCAGACGGTCGCCAAGTGGGGCCAGAGCTTCGTCGATCCGGTGGTCAATCGCCTTGTGGACAAGTTCATCCATCGCGGCGAGGCCGAACTGGTCGGCGAATTCACCCACCTCTATCCCTTCCAGGTGATCTTCAGCCAGCTCGGGCTGCCTGAGGAATTGTGCGACACCTTCCACAGGCTGGCCGAAGCGCAGCTGCTCAACGCGGTCGGGATTCCCCAGGGGGTCGAGGCGTCGACCAAGCTTGGCGAGTTCTTCGAGGAACTGGTGGCCATCCGCCGCGCCAAGCCCGGAGAGGATATCGTCAGCCACCTGGCCACCGTCGAGGCGGACGGCGAGCGCCTGCCCGATGACGTGCTGATCGGCTTCCTGCGCCAACTCGTGAACGCGGGTGGCGACACGACCTATCAGGGCACCAGCACCCTGTTCAGCGCCCTGCTGAACAACCCGGACCAATTGCAGGCGGTGCGCCAGGACCGAACCCTCGTGCCGAAGGCGATCGAGGAGGGCTTGCGCTGGGACGGCCCGATCATCTCCGGACAGCGGTACGTGACCCGCGATGTCGAGATCGACGGCCACCTGATCCCCGCCGGCCATGTCGTCAGACCCGTACGAGGGTCCGCGAACCGCGATCCGTCCAAGTTCGAGGACCCCGACCGCTTCGACATCTTCCGCGACCACCCGGTCCGACCGATACCCTTCGGCGTCGGCCCGCATGTGTGCATCGGTCAGCATCTGGCGAAGCTGGAGATGTCGCGAGCGCTGAATGCGATCCTGGATCGCCTTCCCAATCTGCGGCTCGATCCCGCTTACCCGCCGCCGCACCCAGTTGGCTACAACGGCCGGGTGCCTGACCATATCCACGTGAAGTTCGATGCAGCCTGACGTCGGCATGACCTGAGACCGGTCAGGTCTAGAGGGCCATGAACTCGCCGCCGTTGCAGTCCAGCGTGGCGCCGGTGACCTGGGATGAGTGGTCCGACAGCATGATCATGGCTGCGCCGGCGCATTGCCGATCGCTTGGGATTCCAGGGAGCGGGATCCCGGCGGACACGGTGCGGACCTGATCCTCCACCGAGAGGCCGCCGGCATCGGCGCGGCCCTGCATGCGTGACTGCACGGTCGAGCCCCACATCCAGCCCATGATCACCGTGTTGACCCTTATGCCGTAGCCGCCCCACTCCTTGGCCATCAGCCGGGTCAGGGCGTTCAACGCCGCCTTCGACGCCGTGTAGCCTCCGAGACCTTCGAACGGCTTCCGGGTCGCCATGGTGCTGATGTTGACGATCGACCCCGCCTCTTGCGCCTTCATCGCCGGCAACACGGCGCGGCACATGTTCAGCGTCCCGAACAGGTTGGTGTCGATCGTGTTTCGCCAGTCATCGAAATCCGCCGTCTCTATGGGGCAGGCGGGCGGGCTGACATAGGCGGAGTTGATCAGCCCATCGATGCGGCCGAACCGGTCCAGCGTGGCGGCCGCCAGGACGTCGCACTGCGCCGCATCCCGTATGTCGGTCGGTTGCTTGAGGACCTCGACCTGCAGCCCCAGTTCGCGGATTTCCCGCTCGGCGGCGTCCAGCTTCTCGGGCGTGCGCGCCGAGACTGCCACGCGGGCCCCTTCCCGGGCTGCCAGCACGATGAGCGCCTGCCCCAGTCCGGGACCCGCGCCCGACACGATGACGACCTTCCCCTCGAGCAACACAGCTTCCTCCCGCCCGCTTGGGTGTCCCGCCCGGCTAGCGGGACGGGACCTCCACCTTGCGACCGCTCGCGGCGGCTGCCGAAATGGCGTCCAGCAATCGATGCAGCCGCACGGCATGATCGAAGTCCGGCAAGGTCCGCTGTGCGCCGCCCAGCTCGCCCGCCAGCCGCACGTACATCTGGGCCACGTTGAACGGCGGGCCGGCCGGCGCGTGGGGCGCTGGGGCGTCCGCGCGCGGCGGCGCCAGTATCTCCGGCGCACCACCTCCGCCGCGGACGCCTGCGATGCGGATCAGTCCGGATTGAACCAGGCCCTCCATCTCCAGGGTCAGGCTGCCATCCTCCCCATCGATGAAGATCGCCGTCTGCGACGGCCGTCGCGAGCCTCCCAGGAACTGCGCGGAGAGGATCGCGCCGCCGGCGTAACGACCCAGCACCGCGACGTGGTCGGGCGTCGCCAGGGGCAGGCTCTCGCCGGTCGCGGCGAGCCGGGCGCGGGTGCGCTTGCCCTCGACGATGGCCTGCACCTGCTCGAGGTCGTCGCCCAGGATCATCGACAGGGCGTCGAGCGTGTGGCCGCCGGGGATGGCCAGCAGGGTCACCCCCAAGCTGGCGTCGGCCATGTGCCTGTTGCCGACGACGTCCGACCAGTGCGGGGTGGCGCAATAGACGCTGATGGAGGTTGCCTTCCCCACGTAGCCGTCGGCGATCAGGTCCCGCACATACTGAAGCTCGGGGGAGCCGCGGGCCTGCAGGCCAACCACGTCGAGAACACCGCGCGACCGCGCAAGCTTCGCCAGCCGCTCGGCTTCTTCCGTCGTGCGGCCCAGCGGCCACTCGCAGAACACAGGCTTGCCCGCTTCCAGGGCGGGAATCACGGCGGCGGCGTGCTCGGGCACCTTGACCGACACGGTGACCAGGTCGACGCCGCCCGCGCGGGCCAACTCTCCAGCGTCGATGAAGGGCTGGCCGCCGAGTTCCGCCGCCGCGCGTTCGGCGCTTTCACGCCGCGTCGTGCAGACGCCCGTGATCGCGAACCCGTCGAGCGATCTCAGCGCCGGGATGTGGGCGCGGGCCGCCCAGCCCTGTTCGACGTTGGCGCCGACGATGCCTACGCCGATGCGCTGGTTGGCTGTCTTGTCCGTCACCGCCTATTTCCCTTCGATCTCGAGCTCAGAGCGCCGCCGGACGCTCAGGCATCACGGGCGGGAAGAGCCGCAAGCTGGGGTCCGCCTCGCGCACGATCCGATTGAACACGTTCACGTAGTCGATCCTGCACATGGCCGGCGCTTTCCAGTATTCGAACGCCGCCTTGCCATCCTGCCCCCCGAAGCGCTGCACGACGCAGGGACGGCATCTGCGGAAGACCGCCGCGGCGTCCTCGTCCGTGTACTCATAGAGGTGCAGGAAGCGAGGCCGCTCGTCGCGGCGGGTGTTCTCGTAGGGGGTGACGAGGCCGTAGCCCGGAACGTTGGCGTCGATGATGTGGGCGATGTGGACGAAATCCGCCCAGTTGCGGATCGCAAGGGCGGCGTTGTCGTCCCCCAGATCCTGGGGGGAGATCATCGCCAGCAGCAGGCCGCGCGTGGGCGGATGCAGCCGCCCCTGCGACGGGCGCGGATAGCGTCGGAAGAGGATGGTCCGCAGGTCCTCCGGAGCGATGGACGGGTCGACCGATCCTTCGAGTTCGACGATCCCGAGGGTCTCGAACGGCTCGAGCGCCGCTGCCTCTCCTCGCAAGGACGCGGTAAAATCGCCGGGCGGATTGTCCCACCAGGTGACCTCCGCCGCGCCAGGCAGCGTCCGCAGCCGGCGATCCCAGTCATCGAGCGATGCCTGCGCCGCGCGATCCAGCAGGACGAACAGCAGTCCCGCATCGACCCGATCATCCATGGCTTCCTCCCCGACCTCGTTGAAACGCGTCCGCTAGTGCTGGATCAGGTAGCGCTCCAGACCTGCCGCGACCCGAGCCACAAGGACGTTTCCCTCCCCGTCGCAAGCAATCCGGTGGATCATGTCCAGGATCGGCAGGGGATCGTCTGTCTCGGCGAAAGACCTGAGCATCTCTCCCGTCTTCACAGACCCGATCCAGATGCAGGACCTGCTGTTGTCGACGGCATAAAGGTGCTCCCCGTCCTCGGAGAAGGCGACCTCCCCCACAGAACCGTGGTCGAACTCGCCGCCGGGGGCGACGTGGAATTCCCTGACGAACCGCGCGTCCTTGCGACCGATGGCGTCGAACACCTGCACCCGGTTGTTCTTGCGATCGCAGACGTAGAGGTGTCCCTCCGGGCCTCGGATCAGCGAATGCACGAGGTCGAAGGATTCGCGGCCTACTCCCGCCGTCGGCACGGGTTTGCCGTAGGCGCCCCAGGCGCGAATGAATTCGCCGGTGTCGACATTGAACGAGATGACCCGGTGGTTGACGTAGCCGTCGGAGATGAAGGCTTCCCGGGACGCAACGTCGAGATGGATATCCGTCGGGGTTCCGAGCAACTCGTGGCTCGTGTCGGACCCGGTGGCGCCGAAGCGTCCGAGCCGCAGCAGCAGCTTGCCGTCCGGTGAAAAGCGGAGCGCGGCATGGTCGTTGGTCTGGCGCACCCCGAAGACCCAGACCGCGCCTTCGGGGTCGACCGCGATGGTCTCGATCGCCTCGGGCCATTGCGGCTCGCCGTCGATCTCCGGAACCTCCCCGGGCGCGCCCCAGGCCTGGATGAAGGCGCCGTCGGCGTCGAACTCCACGACCTCCGGGAGGAGTTTCGAGCGATCCTTCGGGAGGTTCGGCGCGCGATCGGCCAGGCCATGCGCGTGGGCCACCCAGATGTGGCCGTCTGGACCGACGTCGACGCACATCACGCCACTGAGCGCGCGCCCCTCGGGCAGCTTGAGGAACGGCGTTTCGTCTCGGACAAATCGCGGTGGCGCGGATGGCGAGGCGCCCGTGTCGGCCTTATTGCGTCCCGGTCCGGCGATCATGGGCTGCTTCCCCCGTCCCTTTCCTCGGCCGGACGATAGGCCGCCGGCCGGCCGGCGAGCTTGGCCGCAACAGCTTCGAGCTGGTTGGGGGAGCCGGTGAGCCGGGTCTGCTCCATGACCTCCGCCCTCAGTATCCGCTCCTGAAGTTCGGCATCGGCGATGGAGAAGATCCGCTTGGCCGCGCGGACTGCGTTTGGATTGCGCGCGGCAATCTCCCGGGCCGTGGCGAGCGCCGCCGCGTGCGGATCGTCGAACAGGCGGGTCGCGAAGCCGGCCGCCAGCGCCTCCTCGCCGTCGAACACCCGGCCCGTGTAGGTGAGTTCGGCAGCCAGGTCGCGACGGGGCAGATCGCGCATGAACAGGAAGCCGGCCATGTCCGGAACGATCCCCCAGGCAAGCTCCATGAAGGACAGCCGGGTATCGGGCCGGACGTATCGGATGTCAGCGCCCAGCATCAGTTGCAGGCCGCCCCCGAAGGCGACGCCGTGGACCGCCGCGATCACCGGGACCGGCAGGGCCCGCCACAACAGCGTCAGGTGCTGGTAGATGTTCGCCGCGCCCCAGGAGCGTTCGACGTGGGCGAAATCCCGGCCGGCGAGCGCCGCCCTTAGGCGTTCGGTGTCGAGGCCCGCGCAGAAGGCGCGCCCCTCGCCAGACACCACCACCGCGCGGACGTCGGACATGCCGCGGATGGTCTCAAAGGCGTCCAGCAGACCCTGGATCAGCGGCGCGTCGATGGCGTTCAGCTTCTCCGCTCTCGCAAGCCGGAGGCTCACGACGTTGTTGGCCAGGTCGACGCAGACACGGTCGTTCAAATCAGCTCTCCTGACGGCCCGACGACCTAGGTTGCGACGGCGACGGCCGTCTGCAGCTCTGCGCCCGCCGTGTCGCCGCGAGCAGTCGATACGACCCAGCGCGAGCGGTCCCAGCCGTCGAGGAGATTGTGCTCGGCGCAGAACCGCTGCGCGTAGATGGTCGAGCCGTTGTACTGCGAGGCCTCCGGCCGCGTGGCCAGCCAGACCGCCACGGCGCCCTGCACGTCGGGCGTCCCGGCGTGGGCGAGGTTGAAGCCGAACGCCCCCATGTCCTGCTCCACCCGCTCGGTCCAGGTCAGCCCCGGCTCGACGTTGAAGGCCAAGAGGCCGCGGGCGCCGAACTCGAGGCTGACGAAGCCCGCGAGGCGGTGGCCGGCCGCCTTCGTCGCGCCGTAGGTGATGCCCCATCCCCCGGCGCCTGGCGGCTTCGTCGGCGTGGAGAAGGCCGCCGTGCTGCTGAAGTTGATGAACACGCCCCGGCCCCGCTCGATCATTCCCGGGGCGAAGATCTGGGTGAGCAGCAGCGGGGCGATGAAGTTTGAGCGCATCACCGCCTCGATCCCCGGCAGAGGCGTCTCCAGCAGCGGGTCCATCTCCCCATGTCCGTGGCGCCCGGCGTTGACCACCACCTCCACGGGTCCCCAGCGTTCCAGGACGCGCGTGGCCGCCTCGGCGATCGAAGCCGGCGAGGTGAGGTCGGCGGCGACCACCATGGCGCGGGCGCCTGCCCGCTCGATCTCCGCGGCGGTTTCCTGGAGGCTGCCGGGGATCGGCGAACTGTCGGATCCCTTGGCCGTCGGGGAGTGCTCGTGCCCTTCGCCCGGCGTCAGCGAGCGCGACGAGATGGCGACGTCGAACCCCGCGCGGGCGAGCCAGATCGCCACGACCTTGCCTATGCCGCGGCTGGCGCCGGTGACGAAGGCTATCCTCGCGTTGGCCATGCACTCCTCACTCAAGTCACTGGGAGGGGGACCGCGGGCCCGGCTCACACGGGATCGAACCGGACGTAGATGTGCTGGGGAACGCGCCCGTCGTGGCCGATGGCGTGGGGCGGCGGGTGATCGGGGTCCAGCCGCAGGTTCGGCAGGCGGTCGAGCAGCGCGTTCAGAGCGCGGCTCATCTCCAGGCGCGCGAGGTGCTGGCCGATGCAGACGTGCGCGCCGATGCCGAAGGGGATCGGCTTGACCGGATGCTCACGGGAGATGTCGAAGCGGTCGGGGTCGGGGTACTTCGAAGGGTCGCGGTTCGCCGACGCCCGGACGGTGTTGAGCACGGCCCCTTCCGGCAGCTTGTAGCCGAGGAAGTCCACGTCGCGCTCGACGTAGCGCCAGCCGCGGAGGATCGGCGATTCCCAGCGCAGCGCCTCCTCGATCGCCTTGGGCACGAGGGTGCGATCGTTGCGGACGGCCTCCAGCTGATCGGGATTCGACAGCAGGCCCATCATCAGGTTGCTGGTGCCACGATAGGTGGTGTCCCCGCCGGCGTTCATCAGCTGGCGCAGGAAGCCGATCAGCACGTCGTCCGGCAGCCGGTCGCCGTCGGCCTCCACCGTCGCCAGGTGGCTGACCAGGTCCTCCTGGGGATTCTCGCGGCGGAGCACCACAAGTTCCTCGAAGAAGCGGCCGAGTTTGGCGGCGGCCTCCACCCCCTGGGGCAGGCCGATCATGTTGAGAAGCTGGGCCTCGGCGAGCCGGTGGAAGATCGGCGCGTGCTCGGCGTCGAGACCCAGCTGACTGTAGATGACCTGGAACGGATAGCGGTGGGTGAACTCCTCGACGAGCTCGACCTCGCCCCGATGGGCGAACTTCGCCACCAGGCGGTCGATCACCGGGTCGACGAACGTCTGGCCCCATTTGGCGACCGTCTGCGGCAGGAAGGCCTTCTGGAATATCTTGCGGTAGCGCGTGTGTTCGGGCGCATCCATCGCGCTCACCGAGCGTCCGAAGGTCGGGCCGAGATAGTGCTCGAGGACCTTGGCGTTGGTGAAGTTCTGCTGGTCCAGCGCCACCTTCACGACGTTGTCGTAGCCGAACACCATGAACTGGGTCAGACCCATGCGGGCGAAGATGTCCGGCACGCCCGGAAACAACTGGCGGTAGGATCCGGGATGCACGGGGGCCTCGGCCGCCAGCCTGTGCACCAGCGGGTAGGGATCGACGGTCTCGCCCCGCTGCGCCAGGGTCGCAGCGTTGATGTTGAACGACGTGTCTTCCAGGTCTTCAAGCCGGGGCAGGACGGCAGCGCTCATGAACCCTCTGACCACCGCTGATGCGGGACGCAAACGAGCGTCCGCCGAGCCAATGTGTCATCGCCCCTCGTGCGGACGGGCGTGACTCTAGAGGTCCCGTCGTGGACCGGCGCCCGGCAAGGCGCCACCCTCATATCTATAAGCACATGTGTATAGCCTCCGGGTTCAACTAGAGGCCAGCGTTGGCGACCCAGTACGGCTGCCTCTTGTCATGGATACTCACTGATGAGTTCGACTGCTTCGCCCCCCGCCGATCTCTCCGGCCGGCACGTGCTGATCACCGGCGGGGCCTCCGGCATCGGGTTCGCCATCTGCCGGATGGCCATCGCGGCCGGCGCCAAGGTGGCGATGCTCGACGTCAGTGACGACAAGGTGGGGCCGCCGGCCCAGGAGATCGGGGCCATTCCGATCGCGGCCGATCTTTCCGACCCCAGTCAGCCCGGGCCGGCGGTCGAGCGCGCGGCGAACGCCATGGGCAAGCTGGACGGCGTCGTGAACTGCGCCGGCCTTTCGTCCCCGTTCGCGCTCCCCGAACTGACCCCCGACATCTGGAACCGCATCCTGGCCGTCAACCTGACCGCGCCCTACCTGATCCTCCGGACCGCGCTCCCCTGGCTGAAGCAGGCGCCCAACGCCTCGGTGGTGAATGTCGCATCGGGCGCCGGCATTCTCCCCACCAGCATCGGCAAGGGAGGATCGGCCTACGCCTCGTCCAAGGCGGGCCTGATGGGGCTCACCAGATCCCTGGCCGCCGAATTCGCCCCGGCGATCCGGGTGAACGCGATCATGCCCGGGCTCACCGATACGCCCATGGTGCGCAACCGGCTGGGCGGCCCGCCGCCGGCCAGCAATTATGCGATGAACCGCGCCGCGGACCCGAGCGAGATCGCCGCGGCGGTGATCTTCCTCCTCAGCGACTCGGCCTCCTTCGTGACCGGCTCCACCCTGGCCGTGGATGGCGGCCGGACCTTCCACTGATGCGCCGCGCCGCGCCGACAACCGGCTAGACGATCTGGCCATGGCGACAGACACGCAACGCACGTCGCCGCTTGTCGTCGGATCCAATCCGCCGAGGAATTTCGCGAAATCCGCCAGCCGCGCGCTCGACGTGCTGGCGTACATGGCGCAGCGGCAATCGCCGGCCCGCGCCCGCGAGATCGCCCATGCGCTCGGCGCGTCGCCATCGAGCATGGACCAGTTGCTGAAGACGATGGTCAGCTCCGGCTACCTGGTGCTCCGCTTTGGGGACAAGGCCTACTTCCCATCCCCGAAGCTTGGTCGGTTCGCCGGCTGGATGAGGACCATCTACTCGGAACACGCGCAGGTGGAGGGCCTGCTCACCGAGCTCCACCGGGCGACGGGCCAGGTCGTGCTGCTGAGCACGGAGTGCGACTACTTCATGGAGGTTCAGAGCTACGTCCTCGGAGACGCCGCCCCCGGATGGTCGCTGTGGCCGGGCCGGCGGGTCCCGATCCTGGAGTCGGCGATCGGCGGCGCCCTGCTCGCCGGGCGGAGCGACGCCGCGGTGCGAAGACTGTTCGACCGGGCCAGGCGCCTGCGGCCGATGAGCGATCCGGCAGTGGCCGATCGCGTCGCCTACATCATGCGCTCGCTCAAGGAGTTCCGCCGGCTGGGCTACGCCTGGCGCATGCGCAGCCTCGGCCAGAACGGACATCCGCCTCCGGACGGGGACGTGATGTCGATCGCGGTCGGCCTGAAGCCGACGGGCTTTGGGACCGGGATGGTCCTGGGCCTGGCAGGCCTGGAACGCGACCTCAGCCCCTCGCGAGACCGGCTGGCGCTCACCATGCATCAACTGGCCGCGAAGCACGGCCTAGCCGCCTGAGCGGCGCGACGGATCTGGCGGAGGAGACAAACGCTTGGCGGATCAACGGGCCCAGATCGAGGGCGTCCTCAAGCTCATGGAGGGCATGGTCTCCGGTGACGGCGGCGCCGTCAGGCTGGGCGACTACGATCCGGAGGTGTCGCGCCTGGTCGTGGACTACGACAAGGGCCCCAAGGGCGGCTGCGACACCTGCATCCTGGATGCGGAGTCGCTGCGGGACTTCATCGTCGAAGCGCTCGAAACACGCGGCCTGAAGGTGGCTGACGTCGTCGTGCGCGCCTGACGCATGGCTCGGGCGCCGTCCGCCTGGACCAGCGGGCTTCGCGGCGAAAGCGTTCTCGTCCGTCATTATGTATCCGGCCTGATTGCGCATTGACGCGATCACGAGGCCGGCGCCCTCCTGAGCAAAACCGAGGAAACGCTCCAATGCTCGACGGCGCGCTGACGACATCGATTACGGTCTCGGTCCGAAATCCGACCGCCGATGACTACGGCCACGCCAAATCGCCGCTCGCGCCGCGCCTGAAGAGCCTGGAAGGCAAGGTGGTCGGCCTGCTGTGGAACGGGAAGGCCAGGGGTGACACCTCCCTGAACACGTTCGGCGACATGCTGAAGGAACTGGTCCCCACCGTCGACCTGCGCCTCTACCACGGCACGATCCGTTTCACCCGAGAGCTGCTCGAGCAGGTCGTCGAGGAATGCGACGCGGTGGTCACCAGCTGCGCCGACTGCGGCGCCTGCACGTCGTGGCTCATCCATGACGCCATTCACCTCGAGCGCCATGGCATTCCGACGGTGACGATCGCCTCGCGGGGGTTCGAGAAGGACGCGCAGGCCACGGCGGCGGCCTTCGACATGCCGGGCATCCGCTATGTGGTCGCGCCGCGGGTCTACAATGCCCTCTCGATCGAACAGGCCACGGACCAGACCCGCCCCCTGTTCGACGAACTGCTCCGAAACCTCACGGACGACGGCGTCGAGCAGCCCTCGGTGCTCGGCGAGCTCGAGGCCGCCGAACTGTCCTTCTCCGGCGAGGACGCGGTCCAGACGCTCGAAAGCTTCAACGACTTCTTCCTGGAGAAGGACTGGGGCGACGGCTACCCGCTGCTGGCGCCCACGCCGGAGCGGGTGGAAGGACTGCTGGCGCAGCTGCAGGCCGACCGCAACGACCTCGTCTGCCTGGTCCCGCCCGGCATGGGGCACGCGACGGTGGAGAAGGTCGCGATCAACGCCGTGATGGCCGGCTGCAACGCCGACGAGATGCTGGTGGTGATGGCGGCGCTGCGCGCCATCTCCAAGTGTCCCAAGCCATTCGACAAGTCGGTGCTGATGTCGACGGGCGCCTTCGCCCCGATGATCCTGGTCAACGGACCCATCGCCCAGCGGCTGAAGATCAACGGGTCGCGCTGCTGCCTGGGACCGGGCAGGAACAACCTGGCCAACCTGAGGATCGGCCGGGCGGTCAACCTCAGCCTGCGCAACATCGGGCGCTGGGTGGCCGGCGTCATGGACCTGGATTCCACGGGCTCGCCCAGGAAGTTCAATCTGTGCCTGGCGGAGAACGAAGCCGACAGCCCCTGGGAGCCCTACCATGTGACGCGCGGCTTCCGGCCCGACGACGACACCGTCACCATCTTCCATACGACGGGCGACTGGGACATGCCGGTGGGCGGCGGCTACGTCGACGGCTATCAGCTGGTCCGCGGCATGGCCTCGAAGATGCCATGGGCGCCTCAGGCCAGCCATTTCGCCGAGGTGCTGGGACACTCCACTGGCGCCGAAGACCAGAAGCTGCTGCTGATCAACCCGGACCACGCCCAGGTGATCGCCGACTACGGCTTCTCGAAGACCGACGCCGAGAAGATCATCCACCAGCACAATCGGGTCCGCATCATCGACGTCGTCACGCCGCTGGCGGCCCGCCACCGCAACGGCCAGATCCGGCCGGAGTGGCGCTGGTTGTTCGACCTCTCGCCCCAGGAACAGCGCGAGCAGAGCACCCCCTCGACCGCTTCGCCCGACTGCATCCACATCGTGGTCGCCGGGTCGCACACGCCCAAGCCGATCTGCTACGGCGTGCTGACCGCGCCGGTCATGGAACCGATCACGAGCGCGGCGGCGGGACGGACGTCATAAGCTGCGATCCGGCCGTAAAAAGGCGGCGGCGGAGACGCGCATGGACTTCGAGGTGATGGCCGAGGGCCTGAAGTTCCCCGAGGGGCCGGTGGCCTTCCCGGACGGATCGGTGGTGCTGGTGGAACTCCGTCGAGGCACGCTGACCCGTTGCTGGGGCGCCGGAAGGACGGAGGTGATCGCCGAACTCGGCGGCGGCCCCAATGGCGCGGCGCTCGGTCCGGACGGGGCCATCTGGGTGACCAACAACGGCGGCATGAGCGCACTGCCTGGGCCGGACGGACGGTGGCTGCCCCCGGACTACGACGGCGGCCGGATCGAGCGGGTGGAGCTCGCCACTGGCAAGTTCGAAAGGGTCTTCACCCATTGCGGCGGCCGGCCACTGAAAGGCCCCAACGACCTGGTGTTCGACCGGACCGGCGGCTTCTGGTTCACCGATTTCGGCAAGATGCGCGCCCGCGACCGGGACTTCTCGTCGCTGCACTATGTCGGCGCCGACCGCGATGGGGTGCTGATGGTCCACGACCGGGTGCTGTCCTACAACGGTGTCGGGCTCTCGCCGGACGAGACGGTCGCGTACACGGCCGACACCTTCAGCGCCCGCGTCTGGGCCTACGACCTCGACGGGCCAGGCCAGGCGCGGCCGCGGGAAGGCGCCTCGGGGCCGGCCCGCTTCCTGAGCGGGCTCCCGACGAACTCGAGGTACGACAGCCTGGCCGTGACGGAGGCCGGCAACGTCTGCGTCGCGACCCTGGACACCGGCGGCATCACCACGGTCACCCCGGCGGGCGAGACCAGCTTCATCCCGTTCCCCGACCCGTCGGTGACCAACATCTGCTTCGGCGGCCCCGACCGGCGCACCGCCTTCATCACCCTCTCCGCGACCGGGCGGCTGATCCGTGTCCGCAACTGGCCCGAGCCTGGCCTGGCGCTGAATTTCAGCCAGTACTAAGCCGGCGCACGAGCGACGAGGAGAACGTGCATGCGATCTGCTCGCGATTTCGAGATCATCGATATCCACCAGCACTGCGGCGGCGCCGACGCGATGTTCGGGCCGGGCAAGGCGTTCACGGCCGAAGACGATGTGAGGATCCGGACCGGTAACATGGACCGGCATGGCATCGACCGGGCGATCCTGCTTCCCAGCAGCATGGACCGCGACATCGTCGCCGCGAACGACTTCACCGCAGCGTGCCGCGATCTCTTGCCGGACCGCTTTCCGGCCTGCCTCGGGACCGTCGATCCAACCGACAGCGGGGCGCCGGCGGAGATGGACCGCTGCCTCGGCAAGCTCGGCATGAAGGGGATGGCCTGGCATCACCGCTTCAACGGAGTCGTCCTGGACCATCCGGGCATGAAGCCGCTGCTGGCGCGTCTCCAGGAGGCGAAGCTGCCGGCGTTCATCCACATCATCGCCGGCTCGACGCTGGAGTCGCCATGGCGGCTCGAGAACCTGGCGGACGATTTTCCCGACGTCACCTTCGTGGCCCTGGACGCCTTCTCGTCCAGCGATCAGGCCATGTGGATGCCGCGGATCGCCCGGACCCACCCGAACATGCTGTTCGACACCGGCGTCATGACGTCGGTGGGTCATGGGCTCTCGAGATTCGTCAAACGGTACGGCGCCAACCGACTTCTGCTCGGCACCGACTGCTACAGCGAACCGGCCTATCACACGCCGTTTCCGGTGACAGAACTGCTGGCTTCCCCGTTGGCCGACGCAGACCTCAGGCTCATATTTGCTGGAAACATCCGGCGGCTGCTAGGGCTGGGCGACGGCGCGCCGAAGGGCGAGTTTGAAAGCGCCGAAAGCGCGAATGAGCATTCGGCAGGAGACAGCGATCGATGAATCTGGACCTGTCGCCAGAGGAGCAGGCCTTCCGCGAGGAAGTCCGCACCTGGCTGGAAGAGAACAAGCCGAAGGACCCCCAGCCCCACGACGGACCGGAGATGCGCGAGTACGACCTCGCCTGGCAGCGCAAGCAGTACGAGGGCGGGTGGGCGGGCATCGCCTGGCCGAAGGAGTACGGCGGGCGCGGCATGTCCACGGTGGAGCAGCTGATCTGGTACGAGGAGTCGGCGAGAGCCGGAGCGCCCCAGGCGGCCAGCTGCTTCGTTGGCCTGAACCACGGCGGCCCGACCCTGATCGCCAACGCCAGCGAGGCGCAGAAGTCCTTCCACCTGCCCAAGATCCTCAAGGGCGAGGTGATCTGGTGCCAGGGCTTCTCCGAACCGGGCGCCGGCTCTGACCTGGCGAGTCTTTCAACGCGCGCCGAGGTGGATGGCGACGAGCTGGTGGTCACCGGCTCGAAGATCTGGACCAGCTA
>Ga0105240_10003514_pt1 | contig 24313 bp, 22 predicted proteins | sample KBSC54metaG_FD_80426 | JGI IMG/M metagenome (GOLD analysis project Ga0105240, IMG submission 80426) | Corn rhizosphere microbial communities from Kellogg Biological Station, Michigan, USA - KBS C5-4 metaG | ecosystem: Host-associated > Plants > Roots > Rhizosphere > Soil | place: Michigan, USA...
ACCGAAGCATTTCACGGAGCGCGCGCCGCCACTGTCCGCCGGCGATCCAGTCGGCGAAGAAGAACATGCTGCCAACCAGATAGTGGTCCGATCCGATTCCCGAGAGCAGCACGCGCGCACCAGCGGCACCGAGCAGCGCACACGTGGCGACATCGCGCGCCGCCAACAGACAACGCGACGAGGGCAAATCGGGGTTCGCCACCTGTTGGGACGCGGCCTGCAACGGCACGTAGTCGACGAGCAGCTCGTTGCGAATGCCGTACGTCTGGACCACGTTGTCGGAATAGATCCGCTCGTCCGAGCCGGCGCCGACCGAGTCGACGTACGTCAGCGTCCCACCCACGCCGGTCGCGACCTCGCCGCGCCGCTCGAGCGTCTGCGCGATCGACACGATCGATGACGAGTCGAGGCCGCCCGAGAGCTCCGACCAGGTGGCCGCGTCACCAGTTAGGCACAGCCGCACGGCATCGAACAGCAGCGAGCGAAACTCCTCGACTGCGACCCCCTCGTCGCGCACAGGCTTCGGCTCGAACTCCGCCGCGGACCAGTACGTGCGCATTTCGATCGACCCTCCCCGCACCACCGCCATGCTCGCGGGCGGCACGGACCGTACACCCGCATACGCCGTGCGGCCGCCCTCCGACTCCACGCCCGCCACAAACTCGATCAGATAGTCGGTGTCGTAGTCATCGCCGGTCGCGATCGCCTCCGCACGAGTCGCAAACATCGTCACGTCCCCGCGCTGTGCGGTGTACAGCGTCCGAATGCCGAACGCGTCGCGCGCAGCGAGCGCAGTGCCCGATCTCCCGTCCGCGATCACGAGCGCGAAGTCACCGATCAGATCGCGAATGGCGCCCTCGCCGGTCCGGCGGTAGTGGCGCAACGCCAGCGCGACGTCGCTCACCGGCTCGTCCGTTAGGCCGTAGCGCCGGGCGAGCGCGTCGCGGTTCTCGAGGCGCATCGATCCCACGGCAAGCAGCGAGCCGGACGCGGCAACGTCGACGACCCCTGGCGCCTCGCTTCGCGGCCACAGTACGATCACTGCGCCACACTCCAGGCGGTCGAGCCGCAGGCCGCGCTCTGCCCACAAGCGTTCGACATCTGCCGTCGCCGCCGACGGGACGCGCTCACCGCGCGAATGCACGAAGCAGGCGAAGAAATTCACGGCAGCAAGTCCTCGAGCGGCACGTAGAACGCGATGTGCTCGGCGATGTCGTTGAGCGGCTCGCCGTCGGTCTCGACCCACGCATGCGCCGCGAAGGGATACGATTGTATGCCTAACCGGAGCCGAGCCGGCACGCACGACCGGCGGAGCAGCGCGTAGAGTGTGAGCGACTGCTCGAGGCAGAGTGCCCGTCCTGGGAAGAGTGCGGCGGCCTTCGCGACAGACGCCTCGATGCCGCGCGCCGTCGCGGCGTCGGGCGCCGCACTGTCCGAGCGCCCGCGATCGAGGCGTCGAATGAGGCGCACTGTGCGACCGAGGCCAAGCACCACGAGCGATAGTCGCACCAGCGAGAGCGTCATCATGCTCCGCCACACGCCGGGCTCCGGGCGCGGCGCGCCGACACGGACGGCGCGAATGCTCGGCGCGCCCATCACCGCTCGCCCTCCAGCACGTGCACGGACTGCGGCACCGGTAAGTGCGTGCCGCGCGAACCGCGCCGCCCCCGCTCGCCGCGCCAGTTCCGTTCGTACAACCGGCGATAGACGCCCGGCCGAGCCATCAACTCCTCGTGAACGCCGCGCTCCACCACACGTCCCTGCTCGAGCACGATGATCTGGTCCGCCGTCCGCACGGTCGACAACCGGTGCGCGATCACGAACGTGGTCCGGCCTCGACGCAGCAGATCGAGCCCGTCTTGCACCGCGCCCTCGCTCTCGGCGTCGAGACTCGACATCGCCTCGTCCAGGACCAGGATCGCCGGCGCACCGATCAACGCACGCGCGATCGCGAGCCGCTGCTGCTGACCTCCCGAGAGGCGCACGCCCCGCTCGCCGACGACCGTCGCGTATCCGTTAGGCATCTCCGCGATGAATCCATCGCAGCCCGCCAACACGGCGGCCGCCTCCACATCCGCCATCGCGACCCCGGCGCGCCCGTAGCGGATGGCGTCCGCAATCGTGCCCGAGAACAGCACGTCGTGCTGGAGGACGGATGCCACACACGCGCGGTAGCTCGCGCGCTCGACTCCTGCCAGGTCGCGGCCATCGATCAGGATGCGACCGTCCGTCGGGCGGTCGAAGGCGAGCAACAACGCGCACAACGTGCTCTTGCCGGCGCCGCTCGCGCCGACGATCGCGACCGTCGATCCCGGCGCCGCGAAGAGACTCACGTCGCGCAGCACGTACGCTCCATCGTGGTACGCGTAGCTAACCTGCTCCATCTCGACCGCGCCGACCACGCGATGCACCGCACGCGCGGTACGGTCCTCGACCTCCTCGTTAGGCACCGCGCGGAGCGTCCGGATGCGCGCCAATCCCGCTCCCGCCCTCCCGACCTCGCTGCTCATCGCCGCCGCCTGCACCAGCGGGGCCGCCAGCAAACCGGTGAGATACGCGACCATGGCGAGGTCGCCTAACGTCATGGCACCGGCGGCCACCGCGCGTGCGCCGATCACGAGTAACAAGACACCGGCCGCGCCCGTCGCCGCCGTCATCCCCGCCGTGAGGCGCGCCGTGCGCCGCACGCTGTCGAGCACCGCGTCGGTCAGCGCTCGCGATCGCCGCTCGAACTCTCCACACTCCCACCGCTCGGCCCCGCGACTCTTGATCGTCCGAACAGCGACCAACGCTTCCGTGAGTCGTGCGCCGAGCGCCGCGTGGCGTTCGCACACGAGACCAAGTGCAGCCGTCACGCGCGCGTATGCGCGAGCGACAAGCGTCATCGCGATCACACAGAGCACGCCCAACCCGAGCGCCAGCGGCCAGGCGACCCACGCGATGATTGTAAACGCGGCCACGGCCATGATGATCGCGCCGCTCATCGTGACGACCACCGAGCCGACCAGCCCGCGCACCTGATCGGTGTCGTCCATGATGCGAGACGACAGCTCGCCGACCGGAGCCGCATCGAAGACACGCACTGGCAGCCGGATCACGTGGGCGTACAGGTCATTGCGCAAGGCCGTCACCGTACGCTGCGTGCCCTCGCCGGTGAGCACCGTCATTCGCGCAGCCGTGGCGGTTTCGATGGCCAACGCGAGCAACACGCCGCCGCCTAACGGAACGATGAGAGGCGCGCGATGCGCGCCGATCACGGTGTCGATCGCGACCTTGGCGGCCACGGGCATCGCCAGCGCCGCCGCGCGATTGAGCGTCACCAGTCCAATCATTCGCGCAAGGAGAGGGCGCTCGCTCCAGAGGAGTGCGCCAACCTCGCGCCAGAGGCTTGTGGGACGGACGCCGGTGCGGCTAGCGAGTCGAAGCACAGAGGGGATCACGGCTCGCACCGCACCAGCGACGCGGAGAGGAGCTGACGGATGAGGAGATTCGCGTCACGCTCTCCGCGCTCGCGCGCCACATCGTACTCAGTGCACACGCGATCTACGATCTCGCCAAACGGCACACCTTCGCACACCAGCGCCCAGATGCGGCTGCCGACATCGTTCAGCGCGTAGTAGCGACCTCGCTCGACATCGAGGAGCACCGTCTCCTCGTGCTCTGTCGTCGCCCGCACCTGCGGCGTGCGCACGAACCGCGACGTGCTCATCATCGCGGCGTGCTCTCGTTCCCGGTGGCGATACCACATCCCGGCCTGCCTGTGTTGGCGCGTAAGCAACGTGCGCTCGACCCTGTACCACCAACAGCCACCCAGTGCGCGAAATCATCACGCAGTGCGATGAAACGTCACTCAGTGCGCAAATTGGGTTGAACCAGCGCCGCAAATCGCTCGAGCTGCGCCTGAAACCCGCCGTGGATGCGCAGCGATGTCGGCGACGCGTTGCAGTACCGCGCCAGCAGATTCGCTGCCGCGGCCGCGGACTGGAAACCCAGGTTCGCAGCCACCTGCTTCGGCCGCCGTCCGAGCACATCCAATTGCCACGCCGCGTGCAACGCCACGCACCAGCCGATCATCCGGTGCGCCGGCGGCAGCGCCGCCTGCGCCAACCGGCTCTCGATCGTCCGAGGCGTCACGCCGAGCAGCGCCGCCGCTTGCCCAACGTGGAGCCGTGGGGACGGCGCGACCGCGCACAACACCAGGAAGCCACGCACCGCTCGAGGCACGAGCGGCCCGATCCGTTCCAGCATGACCAGATCCGCACGCGGCTCGCGATCGCCGCCTAACGCAGCCATGAGCGCATCGCCGAGGGGTGCCACACCGCGCAGGCTCACGCGCGCGGGCACGCGCGCCGCGGCGAGCTGAATTACATCATCAGCCGCCGCGTCCGCGAGCGACACGCGCGCCACCACCACAGGCGATTGGGCGCGAGCCGCGACGTCGGCTAACAGTGGAATGACCGACGCCCCGACGCGATCGCGCGGCTCGGCGACCACCACGCGAACGTCGGCCGCCGCGAGCATCGATCGTAAGGCGTCGACGCGCTCGTACACCCGCACCGGCATGCCTCGCCCGACCATGCGATGGATCGCGACGCGATCACCGTCGTCGAGAATCAACGCGGCCACCATCGCTGCACCCGGCGCGCACTACAACGTCATACAACGAAGCATGGACGAGTCCGCCTGGCTCGCGTAGCTTGCCGCCCAACGCAGCTCGAACCGGCGCCGACGGAATACCACGTGAGGCTCCCGATGCCCTTCGCCCAACGAAAGCGTGCCACCCGTCACGTCGCTGGCTGTGCGGTGCTTGCGTTGGGCATCGCCTGCGGCACGCCGCACGATCCGGCCCGCGATCGCACGCTCGTCATCGCGCTGGCCGCGGAACCGGTCGTGCTCCTGCCGCCGCTCATCGCGGAGACACCCGGTTTCGTGGTGGCCGATCAAATGCTCGAGCGTCTCGCCGAGCCCGACTCGACGCTCGACATAATGGGCGACCGCGCCTTTCGCCCTCGTCTCGCTGAGAGTTGGGCGTGGGCGCCGGATTCGCTGTCCATTGCGTTTCGCATCGATGCAGACGCACGGTGGCACGATGGTCCGCCCGTCACCGCGCGCGATGTCCGCTTCACCTTCTCGCTGTACACTGACACGGCAGTCGCATCGCCTGCGGCGGCGTTGCTCGCCAACATCGACTCGGTGCAAGTGCGCGCCGAACGCGTGGCTGTGTTCTGGTTTCACCAACGACACGCGCAACAATTCTTCGACGCCACGTACCACATGCGCATCCTGCCCGAGCACGTGCTCGGCGCCACGCCGCGAGCGTCGCTGCGCACGAGTGCATTCGCGCGCGCCCCCACTGGAAGTGGCCCGTTCCGGTTCGCGCGATGGATGCCCGGGCAGCTCGTCGAGTTGACCGCGGACACAGCGTATCGCCGCGCACACCTGCCATTCGATCGTTTGATCTTCACGATCGCGCCCGAGCCGGCGGCGGCGCTCGTGCGCGCGCTCGACGGCGAGATCGACGTGCTCCCGTATGTCCGAGCGGCGGACATCCCGCGCGTCGAGAGCTCGCTCACACTGGTCCCGCTCCGATGGCCGTCGTTGTCGAATGGTCTCGCGATGCTGGACCTGCGCGATCCCGTGCGCCGCAGTCATCCGCACCCCGTGTTCGGCGACCGGTCCGTTAGGCGGGCGCTGACGATGGCCGTCGACCGGGCGCGCGTCGCGAGCTCCGCGTTGGGCGAAGGCGCGGTGCCTGCTTCGGGGCCTCTGCCGATGGCGCTGCTGCACACCGCCCCATCGGAGCTTGCACCGTTCGATGCCGCCGCGGCTGCGGCGCTGCTCGACAGCGCCGGCTGGCGCCTCGCGAGTGGCGCGAGCACGCGTCATCGCGGCGCCATCGCGCTCCGGTTCGCGCTGCTTGTTCCCTCCACGGCGACCGCCGGCCAGCGCGCGGCCGTGTTGATACAGGATCAATTGCGCCGTGTCGGAGTGCAGATGGACATCGAACCAATCGACAACGCTGCACTCGCTGCGCGACTCTCGGCACATCGCTTCGACGCTGCGCTGATCGAACTGGACTGGGATCCGAGCCCACTCAGCGCCCGACAACTCTGGGGCACACCCGCCGACGCTTCCGCGGAGAGCGCGAACTTTGGCGGATACGCGAGCCGCGAGTTCGACGCTGCAATAACGTCCGCCGCTGCCGCGATCGACTCGAGCGCCGCGCGCTCCGCAACGTCTCGAGCATGGCGGACGCTCGTCCGCGACGCGCCTGCGATCTGGCTCTACGATCTCCAGGAGGTTGCCGCCGTTCGGCGCTGCATCCATCCGCGCGGCGTACGCGCCGATGCATGGTGGTCCGCACTGTCCGCGTGGACCATCGCCGCCGGCTGTCCGCCCGACTGACGCCGACCTTGACGAACCGGACTCATGCGGCATCATTGCAACGAGAGTCCTGTCGCGCTCGCTTTCTGCAACATGCGTCACGGGACATCGAACCGCGGCAGGAGTGCTCACGTGCACATCCCGGACTCCACGAGCGCAACCTCCTCGCCTCCGACGCACCTGGTGTTCGTCGAGGCTCTGTCCTCGCTCTCATCGGACTCGGATCCGGATTGGACCACGATGTCCGCCGCGCTGCTCGTGCTGCGCGTCGTCGACGCATGGGCGCAAGCTGGTGCAGTCACCGAGGAAGAGCTTGCGCTCCGCGTCGCGACCATTACGCCGGTGGTGGACGCCGTGGACGACGACGAGCTCCGCATTGCACTGCGCACGCTCATCGTCGCCGTTGGTCAACGCGACGACGTCGGAGCCGTCGAGTCTCGACTGCTCGTGTTTGGTCGAACGCTCGAGGCGCGCACGCGATGGGAGCTGGCGCTCGACGTCTATTCGTCGTTGCTCGCGCTGCAACGTCACAGCTCGCCTCACGCGGAAGTCGAAGCGTACATCAGAATCGCCGAGTGCCACCGACATCGCGCCGAGTGGGAGCTCGCCGAAAACGCGTTCGCGACGGCGGCCTACGTAGCGGCTAGCGGAGGCGATCACGCGGCGGCGTTGCGCGCTCGCTGCTACGGCGCGTCGGTGACGGCCGAGCGCGGGAACCTGGACGAAGCCGACACGCAATTGGCCGCGGTCGAGAGCGAAGCCGTGGAGATGCGCCGCGCCGACTTGCTGGCGCTGGCGCGGCACGGCCGTGCGCACGTCGCGTTTCTGCGCGGCAATGTGGAGCTCGCAGCACGCCTCGCGTTCGAAGCACTCGAGAACCTGCCCGATCCGCGTGAGCGCGATCGCGCGCTCGCCGATGTCGCCGCGGCGTTCGCCGAGCTCGGCGTCCGCAGCGCAGCACGCGATGCCCAACTGATCATCTCCGCCACCACGCAGGACTCGTACGTCCGTTGGACATCGCTCATCAATCTCATGGAGCTCGCCGCGGGCGACCGCGTGCGTCCGGCATTCGAGCAGTACCGCCGCGCGCTCGTCGCCGAACGACTCCCTCCTCGACTCGCCGGCTACTTCCACTACTACTCCGGCGGCGGAGCGCACGCGTTCGGCGACGCACCCGCCGCACGCGACGAGTACCGACGCGCACTCGGCATCGCCACGCGTGCCGGACTCGCTCCGCTCGCACGCGACGCAGCCGCCGCCCTGCGCGCCCTCGACGGCGAAGGCGCACCACCCAACGCCCCGCCGGCGCGAGATCCTACTCCCGCGACGGCAGGCATCGCCGGTGCGCTCGCACGCATGCGCGAAACCGTGATGCGCAACGCCGGCGCTAATTCCGACGACTAACGATGCGCCGCGCACACGCTCGCCCGACTCACCGACCCGGAATGGCGTGGCCACGTACCGCCACGTCCGGATGCGGCCCGATCGTGATCTGTTCATCGTGCGCCGTCCGCTGCGGCGCCGTTGGTGATGTGCACGCGGCAGCCACCGCCGCGACAAACAAGAGGATGAGTGTGTGACGACGAAGCATGGAACCTCCCGGTGTGAGCTGCGTCGCTCCACCGGCCGGTCTCCAATCGCGGCGCGTCGTCGTGAAGCGACACGGCCACGTTCGCGCTCACACCGGTCGTCAGTTGCGCACGACCGCGACCTGTTAGTGCACGGATGAGACATCCGCGCCCTCGCGTCGCCCTCACGCCGCACGACTCGTGATCGTCGTCGCCCTCCTCCCCGACCTCCTCCTCGGACGCTTGCGCTCCGCACTCGGCGCCGACGAAACCATCATCGCCGCCACGAGCGTCGACGACGACCAAGGCATCGCACCCGCACTCCAACGCGGTGACGTCGATCTCGTCGTCCTCGACCCGGGAGATCGCCGCCTCGAGCACCGCGCGCGCACGCTCACGGCGCTGCTCGCGCGCTACGCCGCCGTCCCGGTCCTGCTGTACGCGCCGCTCACCACGACGAGCATTGCCCTCGCCGCCGAGCTCCTGCCGGGCGGCACCCGACGATTGTTGATCGCCGGCGTCGAAGATCAACCGGGCGCCACGCGTGCGCTCGCCGTGCGCATGACCATGGATGCACTCGCCCAACGCTTCCTCGCGTCCGTCGAGCGACAACTCGGCGAGTTGCCGACGTCGGTCGTGCGGGCGATTCATGCGCTCTTCGCGTCGCCGCGGCGCTTTCAATCGGTCGAAGATATCGCGCTCGCGTCCGCCGTGACGCGGCGCCACTTGGAGCGCGTCACGCGGCGCGTCGGGTTCGCGTCGTGCCGCGAGTTGCTCATCATCGCGCGCACGCTCGCGGTGTTCCGGCTGCTGCAGCACGAACATCGTTCGTTAGGCCAGATCGCCGCGCGCCTCGATGTCCACCCGCGCGTCCTCGGCCGCCAGGTCCGCGCGCTGCTCGGCGCGTCATCCACGTTCGACCTCGCGCGATTGAGTGCGGACGAACTGCTCGTCGCCTGCACACGCGCACTGTGCCGGCCACCCGCGGCACCGCAGCACCTGGCTCAGAGTCGATCGCGCCGCACGCGATCCGGCGTGTATGACGATATATGACATTGTATGACTGCACGATATCAACCGGCTCCGTATGTTCGCCTGCCACGATCACCTTCAGTCGACAGGCGAACAAACGGTGGCCAAGACACGAAACCCGAAAAAGAAAGTCGTTCAGGTCCGAGTGACTCCTGCGGAAAAGCTCCGCATCGAGCGCGTGTCGAGCGCCGAGAATCGCACCGTTAGCAATTGGATCTACGGCGTGATCATGCGCGAGATGGCCGCGCGCGAAGAGTCGATGCAACTCAAGGTCGCGGAACCGAAACATCCCTGATCCACAGCCCGCGCGATAGGCGATGGGCCGCAGGTATCTTCAGCCGTTGACGCTCACGTTCGACGGCGGTAAGATGACGTCGAAGGCACAATCGACGATCGGCGATGGAGTTCGCCGCCAAGCGCCGGGCTTCCGGCTGATGACTCCTACGGTATCCTCACGCAGGAGTCTTGTTGTTGCCCCCAGACTCGACCCATCCGCTGCTCAACGAACATCAGTGCCGGCATTTCGAAGTACTTCTGGCCGGACTCGAGGAGTCGCTCACCTTCGTTGAGGACCTGGTCGCACGCAACGACCGCGCGGAGCACACCGGTCTGACCCGGTACGCGTCGGACCTGCCACCCGGCTTCGCCAACTCGATCAGACCTGTTCTAACGGAGCTTCGCTCCCGAACGACGCGCCTGGCCGCCGAGCTCGCGTTGCGCGGGCAGACGCGCTCGATCGCACGAAGCATCCGTGCCATCCTCGTTGGCGAGATGGTGCGTCTCGAGGACAGCACCTCCGCTCAGCTCCGCGGCTATGGCGCCGTCGACCCGCGCGTCACGAACGTCATCGAGCCCGAGCTCAACGCGCTCCACGCGCTGCTCGCGACCATACACCGGCGCCTAACAGAAACACGACAGGTCGCGTCCCCCCGGGGCGACCCAAGATCTGGTACGTAGCCGGCCGCAGTCCAAACGGACCCTCGCCATCCGGGCCCCGCGCGGGCTTCCGCCGCGCTTTTTCTGCCGAGGACCGAGCATTGCATTGACGCCCGCCTCCGACCGACGCGACTCACTCCCGGAGGCACCGATGGCTGCGCACTCGCTTTCCGACCTGTACGTCGAAGAGCTCCGCGATCTGTACAACGCGGAACGGCAGATTCTCAAGGCTCTGCCGAAGATCATCAAGGCCGCGTCGCACGACGATCTCAAGGAGGCACTCGAATCTCACCGGAAAAAGACGGAGGGACACGTCACACGGCTCGAGCAGATCTTCGAGCACCTGGGGAAGAACGCCAAAGGAAAGACCTGTCACGGAATGGAAGGCGTGCTCGCTGAAGGCGCCGAGCTTATCGAGGAAGAACCGGACCCGCAGGTACTCGACGCGGGCATCATCTCTGCGGCACAGCGCGTCGAACATTACGAGATCGCGGCCTACGGCAGCGTACGCACGTGGGCCGAGCAGCTGGGCCTGAACGATCACGTCGCGCTGCTCGAGCAAACGCTGGAGGAAGAGAAGGAGGCCGACGACACGCTCACGGAGCTGGCCACACAATCGATCAACGCCGAAGCGGCACAGGAGACCGAGATCGAGCGCAAGCGTTCGTCGAACGCCGACCGATCTGAGCGGCGTCCGTCGTCCACGCGACGCTCGACCTCGGACAAGCGCTCTCGCCCGACGGCCTAACGAAGAAATCTCCGAACGCGTCGCCACGCCGCGTACACCGAGCGAACGATTGCTCGCTGTGCACGGCGTGGTGCACGGCCGTGCTGAAGAGCGTCATCATCGCCTGATTCAAGGCGGATGTGTGAACCGCGCTTGCGAATCAGGGCTCGGTGCTGAGCGGGCACGAAACTCGCGCTTCCCGCGCTCACGGGAATCCTCCCGATGGCGGTTGGACGCATGCACTCGATCTTCGATCCCGCCTCGGCCGAGGCGGCGGCGGTGACTCGACTGTGGTGGTGGATGTTCGGTGCCGGCCTCATCATCTGGCTCGGCGTCGCCGCGCTCGCGATTCGCGCGGCAACGCGGACGCGAAGCGCCGAAGGCTCACCCGACATCGTTCGCGATACCCCAGCCCTCGGGCGACGCCTCGAGCGAGTGCTCATCGCTGGTGTCCTGGCCACGGCGATCGTTCTGGCGGCAGTGCTGGTGTACAGCTTCGCCGTCGGGCACGTGCTCGCGCAGCACGACGCCCAACGATTGGTCATCGAGGTGACGGGTCACCGGTGGTGGTGGGAAGTGCGGTACACGAGTCCGGATCCCACGAAGCTCGTCACCACCGCCAACGAGATCCACGTTCCCGTCGGCGTGCCCATCCAGCTGCGGCTGCAATCGGACGACGTGATCCACAGCTTCTGGGCGCCTAACCTGAACGGCAAGAGCGATCTCATACCGGGGTACACGAGCGCGCTCTGGTTTCGTGCCGATACGCCGGGCACGTATCGCGGACAGTGCGCGGAGTACTGCGGACTCGCGCACGCCAAGATGGCGTTCTTCGTCGTCGCACAACCGCGCGCGGCGTTTGACGCCTGGCTCGCGGATATAGCGAAGCCTGCGGCGCCGCCTACCGATTCCGTCGCAGCCCAGGGCCAGACGCTGTTCATGCAGCGTGGCTGTGCGCTGTGCCATGCCGTTGCCGGGACGCCCGCCGGCGGCCAGGCGGCGCCCGATCTCACGCACGTGGCTGCACGCGGAACGATCGCGGCCGGCGCCCTCGTGAACACACCCGAGAACATTGCGCGGTGGATCTTCGACCCATCCGTCATCAAACCGGGCGCGCGCATGCCGGCTTTTCATTTATCCAACGGCGACATGCACGCCGTCGTCTCCTACCTCGAGACCCTCAAGTGAGCTCGTTAGGCGACGAGGCAGCGGCCGGCACGCTCGACGCCCGCGACGTCACCCGCGAGGCCGATGCGCTCGAGCACACGTGGCGTGATCGGCCCGGCCTGTGGGGATGGTTGTGCACCGTCGACCACAAGTCCATTGGGCGCCGCTACGTGATCACGGCGTTCGCGATGTTCCTGGCCGGCGGCATCGAGGCTGCTCTCATGCGCACGCAGCTGGCGCGGCCGGAGAACGCCTTCCTTGGAGCCGATCGCTACAACCAGATCTTCACGACGCACGGCACCACGATGATGTTCCTGTTCGCCGTGCCGATGATGACGGCGATGGGATTGTATTTCGTGCCGCTCATGGTCGGCGCGCGAAGCGTCGCGTTTCCGCGGCTCAACGCATTCGGCTACTGGACGTACCTGGTCGGCATCGGGCTGCTCTACGTGGCGCTCCTAACGAATCACGCGCCCGACACCGGCTGGTTCGCCTACGTGCCGTTGTCCGAGTCGTTGTACGCGCCGGGCCACCGCGTGGACGTGTGGGCACAGCTCGTGACGTTCACCGAGATCGCCGCGCTGTGCGCGGCCGTCAACATCATCGTCACCGTGTTCAAGATGCGAGCGCCCGGCATGTCCGTGCATCGCATTCCGCTGTTCGTCTGGTCGCAGCTCGTGGTCGCATGCATGATCGTGTTCGCGATGCCGGCGGTCGCCGCGGGCAGCACACTCATGCTGGCGGCGGACCGTGCCATCCACATGCAGTGGTTCATCCCCGCGCGTGGCGGCGACGTGCTGCTGTGGCAGCACATCTTCTGGTTCTTCGGCCACCCCGAGGTCTACATCATTTTCTTGCCTGCGTTAGGCATGGTGACGCCAATCGTCGAGACGTTCTGCCGGCGGCCCGTCGTCGGCTATGGCGCCATCGTCATGGCGAACATCGCCACGGCGTTCTTCGCCTTCGGCCTCTGGGTCCACCACATGTTCGCCACGCCGCTGCCCGAGCTCGGCGACAGCCTGTTCACCGCCGCCAGCCTCGTCATCGCCATCCCGACCGCGGTCCAGATATGCTGTTGGATCGCCACCATGTGGACGGGGCGGCCGCGCCTAACGGTACCCATGCTGTTCGTGCTCGGCTTCCTGTTCACCTTCATCAACGGTGGCATCACCGGCGTCATGCTCGCATCGGTGCCGTTCGATCGCCAAGCACACGACACGTTCTTCGTGGTGGCCCACCTGCACTATGTGCTCGTCGGCGGCGCCGTCATGCCGCTCTTCGCCGGACTGTATTTCTGGTTTCCGAAGTTCACCGGCCGGATGCTGGACAACGGGTTAGGCAAATGGCATTTCTGGCTCTTCCTCATCGGGGCGAACGTCGCGTTCTTTCCGATGCACATCCTCGGACTCGACGGCATGCCGCGCCGGGTCTACACCTATCAGGCGTCCACGGGATGGGGCCCGCTCAATTTTCTCGCATCGGTCGGCGCCGTGACGCTCGCCGTGAGTGTGGTCATCTTCCTGGTCAACGTGCTGCGGACTTGGCGTAACGGTCCCATAGCCGGCCCAAACCCGTGGGGAGCGCCGGGCCTCGAGTGGGCCGTCGCTTCGCCTCCACCGCCATACAACTTCGTGCACTCGCCGGTCGTGTCGAGCGCGCATCCATTGTGGGAGACGTCGAACGCGCTGCCCGTGATGACGGGACTTCGGACCGACCGCCGCGAGGTATTGATCACGACCACGTTCGACGCTCGGCCCGACGCGCGCCACAGCTCGCCGCGAGGGTCCATCTGGCCGCTCTACCTCGCGCTGTGCATGGGCGTGCTGTTCATCGGATCCATCTTCCGGCCATACTGGGTGCTCGTGGGCATCGGTCTCTCGCTCATCGGCCTGTTCGGCTGGGGTTGGCAGAGCAGCCGGCCGATCGAGCGCGAGCGAATCGCTACGCCTAACGGCGCGATCGTGGAGCGCGCATGACGTCCCTGCGCGCCGAGGACACTGTGCAGGATCTTCCGACCGTCACCTTCGGCCAGCGAAGCCTCATGTGGTGGGGCACGCTCGGCTTCATGGTCATCGAGGGTTGGACGATCGCGCTGCTCCTCGTGAGCTACTTGTACCTGCGGCAGAGTGCGGGCGCGTGGCCGCCGGCACCCGCGCAATCCCCGTCGCTCAGCATGCCGAGCATCAATCTCGGTCTGATGGCGATCAGCGTGATACCCGCCATGTTCGCGGCGCGCGCCGGTCAGCGACTGGATGAGCCCGCGCTCAAGCGGTGGCTCGTCGTGCTCTCGGTCGTCGCGATGGCGATTCTCGTGCTCCGGTGGTGGGACTTCGAGGCGCTCCGCGTCCGGTGGGACGCCAACGCGTACAGCAGCGCGGCGTGGATGATCGTCGGATTTCACTCCTCCCTGCTGCTGCTCGACGTGCTCGATACGATCGGCCTAACGCTGTTCCTTTTTCTTCGGCGACAACCCGTCAAGACGTTCAGCGACGCCGCCGACAATAGCTTCTACTGGTATTTCACCGTCGGCATCTGGCTGCCGATCTACCTGATCACCTATGTCGGCCCGCGCGTCATCTGAGCCGTCGCGCGAGGTATCCGCGCGCACGTTGCTGGCGATATGCCTGAATCCGCTGCTCGCGCTCGCGAACCAGGGTCTCCTCCTCGCGACCGACCCCTGGCTGTGCGTCGAGCAGCATCGCTGGGTTTCGTTCGCGATTCCAATCGGGTGCCTCATACTGGTGGCAGTGTTCACCGCCGGGGCGCACCGCAGCTGGCGTCGTGTACGGAACGCGAGTGAAGCCGACGCCCGCTCCGCCGAACGCTTCCTCTCCTTGTTGGGCATGGCGCTGGGCGCGCTCGCGGCGACCTTGATTGTCGCGCAGTGGGTGGCTGCATTCACGTTCCCGCCGTGCAGCGCCATCTGAGGACCACCATGTCAGCGCGCGCGCTCGATGCGCGACGCCGACAGCGACTGGCGCTGTTCGGCGGATGCGTGGTGGCACTCGCTACGGTAATGGGTCCCGCCGACGACATCGCCGACCACGTGTTCGTGGCGCACATGCTCCAGCACGAAGTACTGATCGCGGTCGCGGCGCCGCTCGTCGCCTCCGGCCGGCCGCTGCTCGCGCTCCTGCGCGCGGTGCCGCGAGCACGCCGCATCGCCGTCTCGTTAGGCAGATGGCCCGCCGGCACAGCGCTCACGCGTGCGCTCCGTCGGCCATCGCTTGCCTGCCTGCTGCACGGCGCTGCCATCTGGCTCTGGCACGTGCCGGCGGCGTTCGACGCCGCACTGGCGCACCCGGCAATCCACGTCTTGCAGCATGCATCGTTTTTCGGAACGGGCGTGCTCTTCTGGTCCGCCGTGATTCACCCGCGACGGCCTCGTGATCTCGGGCGCTCGATCATCTACCTGTTTGTCACCGCCGTTCACACAGGGGTCCTGGGCGCCTTGCTCGTCGTCGCGCCATCGCCTTGGTATCACGCGTACGCATCGGGCGGCATCAGCTTCGGCCTCACGCTAATCGAAGACCAGCAGCTGGCCGGTCTCGTCATGTGGATACCGGCCGGTTTTCTCTACCTGGTCGCCGCGCTGCTCACCGCCCGCCGCTGGCTGGTCGCCGCACAGTCGCTGTATCCGGAAATCGAGAGACCATAAACGGCGCACCGCTGCGCGGGACGCACCGCACGCCGGTGGCACATGAGATGCGAAGTCGCATTCCCGCATGAAGCGAGTTCTACAAATTGCGCTCGGCATCGTCACGAGCGTCGGCGGATTCCTCGAGATCGGGTCGATCGCGACGGCGGCGCAGGCCGGCGCGGGGTTCGGCTACCGCCTCGCGTGGTCCGTCGTGGTCGGTACCGCGTGCATTGCGTTCCTGGTGGAGATGTCGGGACGCTTCGCCGCGTGCAGCGGGCGCACTATTCCCGATGCGCTGCGCGAGCGATTCGGAGGACCCGTCTATCTCGCCATCGTCACCGTCATGGTGTGCGTGTCGCTCCTCGTGTTAGGCGCTGAAATCGGTGGGTCCGCGGCCGCATTGCAGTTAGGCACCGGCATCCCGCTCCGATGGTGGGTCGCGCCGATCGCCGTGGTGGCCTGGCTGATTCTCTGGCGCGGCACGTTCGGGCTGATCGAAAACGGCGTGTCGCTCCTGGGCCTCGTCACCGTGGTATTCGTGGTCGCCGCGATCTCGGGCGGGCCGGACTACGGCGCCTTGGCGCGCGGGCTCGTGCCGCGCCTTCCCGATCACAAGCCCGCGCACTACTGGTTCGTCGCCGTGAGCGTGCTCGGCGCGTCCATCTCACCGTACCTCTACTACTTCTATTCCTCCGGTGCGATCGAAGACAAGTGGGATGTCAGTTATCTCGGCGTCAACCGCTGGGTCGCCGGCATCGGCATGGGGTTCGGCGGGTTTCTCTCGGTCGCCGTTCTCGTGTCAGCCGCCATCGTGCTCAAGCCGGCCGGAATCGACGTGCAAGGGTATCGCGACTTGTCGAGACTCACCACCGCCGTGCTCGGCCGCCCGGGCTTCTGGCTCTTCGTCGCTGCGTTAGGCATTGCGTGCCTCGGCGCCACGCTCGAGATCTCGCTGGCGCTCGCCTACCTGCTGGCCCAGGGTTTGGGCTGGGAGTGGGGAGAGGATCTGGAGCCGCGGCGGAGCGCACGCTTCAGCCTCACCTACACCGTTATCATCGCCATCGGGGCGTTCATCGTCCTCGCGGGCGCCGATCCGCTGAAGCTGACGAACATCTCCATGGCGCTCACCGCCGCTTCGCTGCCGGTGGGCGTGCTGCCGTTTCTCGTGCTCATGAATGACCGGAAGTATTTGGGCGACCACACGAATGGCCCGTTAGGCAATGCCGTCGTTCTCGTCATCAGCATTCTCGCCATGGTGCTGGGCGTGATCTCCATCCCCTTGCAGGTTGCCGGCTCGTGATCTCGCGTCCCGTGCATCTGGTGGCCGATGTACTCGACGAGCAACTCGTCGATGCAACGCATCGCAACGCCGGCCGCGTCGATGGTGTGATCGCGGCGGTGCGGGCTGGCCATCCACCGCGCGTAGTGGCCATCGAAGTCGGCGCGGTCACGCTCGCTGCACGGGTGAGTCGGCACCTCGCCGCATGGGTCGCCCGCGTCGACCGTCGGCTCACGGGCAGGCGCGCGCCCGTTCGAATTCCATGGGACGCGCTCCGCTACCGCGATCGCTACCTGCAATTCGACGCCGACGTCGATGCCACGCCCATCAATGCGCTCGAGCAGTGGCTGCGCGTCCGCGTCATCGACCGAGGGCGGCGATGAGCGACGAGCGCGAAATCCATCTGGAACGGCTCCTCGGCAGACGCGTGCACGATGGCCGCGGCCGGGTGATCGGTCGTCTCGAGGAGTTCCAGCTCGCGGTCGTGAACGGCGAGACGATCATCGCCGAGTTTCATCTCGGACCCGACGCGCTCTGGGAGCGGTTAGGCGGAGCGGCCCTGCATCTGCCGTTCCTGCGCGCCCTGCCGCTGCGCCCCGCGCGGAAGCGGATCGCCTGGAGGCACATGGATTTGAGCGACCCCTCCTATCTGTGCCTGACGCCGGACGCAGCCGACGAGCCGCACTAGCGCGCGCTCGATCAACCCGCCGTTTCAGTTTCCCGACGAGCGCACGCGCGACACACGATGCCCCGCGCGCCACACGGCGAAGGTTCCCGGTTTCGTACGCCCGTCCGAGCACCCATCGACATACTCGAGCTCGCCGATAATCGCGACATTCTCGTTCGCGGCACGGCCGCCGAGTGTGAGAGTGCCCGAGCAGTGCCTGGCCGGCAGCGACCACGTTGCCGCAACGGACAGGCTGTCAGCCACAATGTGTCCGGTGCCACGTCCTACCACGCCAATGCCTGGGAGCGTGAACGAAAGCGTCACAGCGGTACCGTCGCCCGCGATGTGCCATTGCGCGTCGTAGCGCGATCGGTCGAGCACCATGTGTCCCTCGTAACGACCCGGCGAAATCGTCGACGCGCGCGGTGCGCGGGCCCTCGACGACGGCAACGCGAACGCGACGATGTAGTCGCCCGGTTTATCGCGGCCGCCCGATGCGGCGTACAGTTCCCGGTGTCCACCGGCCGCGACCACGACAAACTGTCGCCCGCGCGCGGTCACGTACGTCATGGGCGACGCGTGCACGCCCGCGGGCAACACCGCCGACCACAACTCCGCGCCGGATTCGGCGTCATAGGCGTGCAGGCGCTGGTCGAGCGCGCCGGCCGCGAACACGATGCCGCCGGCGGTGATCATTGCGCCACCCAAGTTAGGCGAGCCCCACCGCGCGCTTCCGGAGATGCCCGAGAGCGCTTCGACGCTGCCGAACGGCCGCTCCCATTTCACCTGTCCGCTCTCGAGATCGATCGCCGTGAGCGTGCCCCACGGCGGCGGTGAACACGGCGCGCCGTCGGCGGCGATGAGAAAGGTGCGACGCATCGCGTACGGCGTGCCGCGTTGCGGCGAGAATTGATCGAACCGCGTGCCCGACATGGCGCGCGCCTGCGCGTCGGCGCGGGGAATCAATTGGACGACCGTGACCACGCTGTTCGATGGAACGATCGCCAGATGCCGCGCGGGATCGATCGCGAGACCGCTCCAGTTCGAGCCGCCGATGTTGCCGGGATATATCACCGTGCCGCGCAGCGATGGCGGCGTGAAAATGCCTTCGTTGCGAACACCAGCCAACTGCCGCTCGCACCACGCTTTGTCGTCGGGCGACGCGCCGAATACATCGCCGGCCTTTAAGCGCTCCGGGACTAACGGAGCCGGCAGCGTGGGGAAGGGCTGCGTAGCCCACGCCGTATCACCGGGCACGTCGCTCGCCGGCACCGGGCGCTCGACGACCGGGAAGAGCGGCGTCCCGGTCGCGCGATCGAGCAGAAAAACGTGACCCATCTTCGTCGTCACCGCCAACGCCGGCACGTCGCGACCATCGTGATGCCACGTAAACAACACGGGTTCCGCAGGCACGTCATAGTCCCACACGTCGTGGTGCACGGCCTGGAAGTGCCACACCATTGCGCCCGTGGATGCGCGCAGTGCCACGACCGAGCTCGCATAGAGGTTTTCGCCGAGCCGGTCGCCGCCGAAGAAGTCGGGGCTCGCGCTCCCGGTCGGCACGAACACGAGATCGCGCGCCGAGTCGACGCTGATGATCGACCACGCATTGCCAGCGCCGGTCTCGTGCGCGCCGGGTCCGCGCCAGGTATCGTAGCCGGGTTGCGCCGCGCTGCGCGGGACGGGATCCCATGCCCAACGCAGCGCGCCGGTCCGCGCGTCGAACGCACGCACCACGCCGCTTGGTGCCTGCGCGCGAACGTTGTCGGCGACGGTCGAGCCGACGATCAACAGGCCGTGGATCACGGCCGGCGGCGAGGTGATCTCGTACTCGCCCGTGTATTGCGCCGGGTTGCGGACGTCGCCTAACCGAACGACGCCGTGGACGCCGAAGTCCGCGCACGGCTCGCCGGTTCGTGCGTCGAGGGCGATGAGCCGCGCGTCGACCGGCGCCACATAAATGCGCCGATGGCACGGCGCGCCGGTCCGGCGCTCGGGGTCGACCCACATCGAGACGCCGCGATTCGTGAAGTCGCCGTAGTCGCCTGACGGATCGAGCTCCGAATCGAACGACCACCGTTCGCTGCCGGTTTCTGGATCGAGCGCCCGCACGCCGCCGAACGGCGTCGACACGTAGAGCAGTCCGTCCACGAACAGCGGCGTCGTTTCGTCGCGCGTCATGCCACCGCCTAACGCAAAGTCTCCGGTACGATAGGTCCATACCGGCACGAGGCGCTGGACGTTTGTGCGCGTGATCTGCGCAGCCGGCGAGTACTTCGTGCCGCCGGCATCGTGCGCATACACGGGCCAGTCGACGGATGAATGCGTCCGTTGTTGCGCCGGCGTGGCGCGCACGCCGATCAACATGGCGAGTGCGGTGCACAGCGTACCGACACGCGTGATCATACATTGCTCCTCGTCGAGAGCTCCGCGCCGGATGCGGCGCCGAAGCGAGTCCGATATTGGGAGGGAGACACGCCGAACCGCCGCTCGAACGCGCGGCGGAACACGTCTTCGCTGGCGTAACCCACCGACCGCGCGACGGCATCGACGCTCGCGCGCCGCGCCGCCGATGTGAACCGACGACCCGCTTCGGCGAGCCGCGCTTCCTCGACGAACTTCGCCGGCGTGACGCCGAACTCGCGCGTGAACGCGCGCGCGAATTGCCTAACGCTGAGATAGGCGCGCGCGGCCAGCACGTCGACCGTCAGGCGCGTCCGCAAGTGGCCGCGGATCCACGCGGCAAGATCGCCGAACCGGTCCGCCGTGTCGAATTGAAATTGCAGCGGCTCGGAGAACTGCTGTTGGCCGCCAGGCCGCTTCAGGTACACCACGAGCTCGCGCGCCACTGCGAGCGCCGTGCGCGGCCCGTGGTCCTCTTCGATCATCGCGAGCGCGAGATCGATACCGGCCGTGATACCAGCCGACGTGTAGAACCGGCCGTCCTTGATGTAGAGCGCGTCGGGATCCACACGGAGTCGCGGGTATCGTTGGCCAATATCCCGCACCGCGCTCCAGTGGCTGGCCACACGCCGCCCATCGAGGAGCCCGGTGGCCGCCAGTGCGTACAGCCCCGTGCACACGCTCGCCACTCGACGAACGCGTGGCGCCATACGCACGATCCACTGCGCCGCGCGCTCGGCGAGGCCGGGCCGGCGAAGCCCGGCACCACCGGGAATGATCAATGTGTCGAGACGCACAATCGATGGGACCACCGCGTCGGCGTGGATCACGAGACCCGAGCTGGTCGTGAATCGGCGTCCGTGCAACCCGATCACGACCACATCGTACGGGACCCACGGCTTTGGTTCGTGGTCGCCGCGATCGATCGTCGCGAACGCGTCCGACGCGAAGGCATCCGACGGCCCAACCAGATCGAGCGCCTGAACGGCGTCGAAGCCCAGAAACCCGATGCGACGTGTCGTGCCCCGGTGCGTGCGGGCGGTAGCCTGCGTCAGATTCGCTCCCGTGTTCGGTGAGACATCCACGAATCTGCCGCAGCTTCACCTATGGCCGCAATGACATTCTCCCGACGTTTTCGGCCATCGACCTCGAACCCACAAAAAAAAGGAAGGCAACCGGCGTCGTGTTGACGCCGGTCGCCTTCCCTCCCCCTCGGCTCCTAAGCGGCCTTCTTCCCCGACTGCTGCCAACTCACCTGGTCGTTCAACCCCTCCATGAACGCCTCGAAATGCGCCGGCGGGAATCCGCTCACGCCAATCTCCAGCACATCACCACGGCCCACGCGTGCCTGCTCGGCTATGGCTTCCATGGCTTGCGCGAACGTCGGGCTCGTGACTGCGCCGGCCAGGCGCAGCGTTTCGTCGGGACCGCTGAGCGAAAACTCAAAGCGTGGCATGCGCCCTCCTGGAAGCAAGGTTCCGTCAGGACCCGCGCACCGAGACCCGTTACCCGGTCCACGTAGGTCAAGATCCACTCATACTTCCCGCGCCTCTTCCCTCACCGTGTCGTACCCTGCCAGTGGATAAACGATCGCCACTGTGCGGTCGTTCCGAGCTGCTGCAGGTGTGGCCCGCCAGGTGGAATTGCACGCGTCGTGCCCAAGACCCTTCGCCCGTCATGGTCCGAGGGCATCCAGAAACTCTGTTGCCCAGCGTGCCACGTCATGCGTCGTAACGCGCTCGCGCAGCGCACGCATCCGTTGCGCCCGTTCGTTCGGCGCCATCATCAGCGCCGTGTGCATGGCCTCGGCGGTCTCGTCTACGTCGTACGGATTCACGATCAGCGCCTCACTGAGCTCCTCTGCGGCTCCCGCGAATTCGCTGAGCACGAGGACTCCGTCGTCATCCGTCCGCGTCGCCACGAACTCCTTCGCCACGAGATTCATGCCATCCCGCACGGGTGTGACCACCATCACATCGGCAGCGCGATATAAGCCGATTAAGAGCGACCGCGGTACGCCGCGATGCACATAATGGATTGGCGCCCACGTCGGCACGGCGTACATGCCGTTGATCCGCCCAACGAGCGACTCCACTTCTTCGCGCACCTGACGGTATGCCCGCACGCCCTCGCGCGACGGCACCGCGATCTGGAGGAATCGAACGCGCTCGCGCCACTCGGGATGCTTCACTAACAACTGCTCTACCGCCAGCAGCCGGCGCGGGATCCCCTTGCTGTAGTCCAGGCGGTCGATGCCCACGAGCAAGGGGCCGGCGTCGTGTCGCCTGAGGCGCGCTGCCTCGGTGCGAACGGCCTCGGATTCTGCACGCCGTTCGAAGTCGCGCGCATCGATGCCCATCGGAAACACGCCAACCCGCACGCGACGCCCGCGGTAGTCGAACTCGTTCCCGTGCGCATCCGCGCCTAACAATCGATGGACCGCCGCGGCAAAGTGGCCGCGGTGACGACGCGTATGGAATCCGATCAGGTCCGCGCCCAACATCCCGGTCACCAACCACCGCCGCCGCGCCAGGGCGAAGAAGATCTCCGGTGTCGGGAAGGGGATGTGCAGGAAGAAGCCGATGCGCGCGTTAGGAATCCGCTCGCGAATCAGCGCCGGTACGAGCAGCAGATGATAGTCGTGCACCCAGATGCGGTCGTCCGGCTTCCACACGGCGGCCACGGCATCCGCAAATCGCGCGTTCACTTGCTCGTAGACATCCCATCCCTCGACGCGCAGCGGCAGTTGGTCCAGCCGGTCGTGACACACCGGCCACAGCACGCTGTTGGCGATCCGGTCGTAGAAGACCGACACTTCTTCGGGCGAGAGGTCCACGCCCACGAGGCGCCGCGATTCGAGTTGGCGCTGCACTTCGGCGCGCCCGGCGTCGTCCAGCGTACTCGTGTCGCCCGGCCAGCCTAACCACAATCCTTGCGACTGCTCGTGCGGCGTGCGCAGTCCCGTCGCCAATCCACCCACGCTGGCCCGCACGACTGGACGCCCGCCCTTTTCCGATCCGCTCACCGTCACCGGCAAACGATTCGAAACGATGAGCAGCCGTCCGCTCACGACGTGGGCGCCGGCGCTTTGGCGTCGCCGGATGCGGCCGCGTCAGTGGTCGCGCCGGCGGGCAGCGGTTCGAGTTGCACGGTCTGCGTTGGAAACGCGAAGGACGTGCCCGAACGCTGCACGACGTCCATGATCTTCAGTAACAAGTCTTGCCGAATGTTGTTGAACTCGTTGCCATCTGTGGTGAGCACCTGTGCCAACACCTGAATATCGAGCGACGACGTGTTCAATTGCAGGAAAAACACGGCGACCGATTCGGGCCCCACGCGTTTTTCCCCCTTCAGCATCGTCTCGACTTCCGTGATCACGGTCCGCATCTGGTCGGCGGTCGTCTCGTAGACGAGCGCCAGCACGCACGCGAACCGGATCCGGTCACGGGGCGCGAACGTCTCGATCCGCGAGTCGGCCACCTTCGCGTTAGGCATCGACACCACGCTCCGATCGGCGGTCCTGATGCGGATGGAGCGGAGCCCGATGCTTTCCACCGTGCCGGTGACCGTGTCGATCGTCACCAGATCGCCTTCGCGAAACAAGCGGTCGCCACCGATCGCAAACGCGCCGAACAGATTCTCGAGCGTCTTCTGCGCTGCCAGTGCCACCGCCAGACCGCCGATGCCGAGGCCGCCGATGATCGCGGCCACCGGGTAGCCGAGTGTCGCGAGCAGCGAGACGAAGCCGAAGATGCCGATGACCATCTTGGACAAGCGCGACACCAGCGTCAGCAGCCCCCGCGACGTGCTGTGCATCGCCCAGCCCGATACGGACATCACCTGGCGCCAGATATCGATCACACGCCACAGTGCCCAGAAGAGCGCGATCGTGAAGCCCGCGTTCACCAGCGTGCCGACGTGGCGCGAGACGTTCGCGTTGAGCGACAGCCACGGCAACAGGAAGAGCACCACCACCAACATCGCCGCCAGCCGGAACGGGCCTCGCAACGCGGTGCTGATGCCGTCGTCCCAGTGCGTCTTGGTGCGCTTCGCCAATATGCCCAACGCGCCGCGCGCGAGCCTGCCCAACAACATCCCGATCGCGAACGACACGACGAGCACGAGCAGCAGTGCCAGCCACTGCCACCAGAGTATGCCTAACGGGCCGGTTCCGAGGAGCCACGACGGCAGGTGTTCGAGCGTCCAGCGGTCGGGCAACTGGTGGTACCACTTCGGGATGTTCGCCACCGTACTCCGCGAGAATACCCAGCGGACTTCGCCTCCTCGCGCCTGCCGGACCAACCGCACGGGATCGCTTCGGCCGCCCGGACCTGGAATCGTGCCGATTTGCTGCATTCCCTGCGGGGTACCGGCCGTCGTGTCGCCGAGCGACGCGCCCGAGATTGCATCCAGGTCGATGTAGACGTACCGGTCGAGCACGATCGAGAACTCGCGCGCGAGCTGCTTGGATTGCGCGCGCTCGGCCTCGGGCACATCGAGGTATTGCGCC
>Ga0105240_10003515_pt1 | contig 24309 bp, 19 predicted proteins | sample KBSC54metaG_FD_80426 | JGI IMG/M metagenome (GOLD analysis project Ga0105240, IMG submission 80426) | Corn rhizosphere microbial communities from Kellogg Biological Station, Michigan, USA - KBS C5-4 metaG | ecosystem: Host-associated > Plants > Roots > Rhizosphere > Soil | place: Michigan, USA...
CGGACAGCGTCAGCATTGTACCGGTGTCTTGCGGGGCAACCAGCAGCCGCTCCCGCAGCCGGACGATATCGTTCATCTCAAGCGGTATTCCGTCGCCTATTGGATCCATTATAAAGCCGGCAGGGACTTCCATGCGACGAGATAAGACTGTTCAAGCCATTGTCCGATGCGCCCATATACGCGGCGCGTCTCTTGTTTTGCGCATAAGCCTGTTCCGCGCAAGACAGATGAGCTCCTCGCCCCCATATGATCATTTGAACGCATGAATTATCGCCACGCCTATCATGCCGGAAATCATGGCGACGTGCTGAAGCATGCGCTATTGGCCGCGATAATTGTAAAGCTGCGGGAAAAACCGGCTCCGATCTTCATTCTCGATACCCATGCCGGGACCGGAACCTATGATTTGACAGGTCCGGAAGCCGCCAAGACAGAGGAGTGGCGAATTGGGATCGAGCGAGTGCTTCAGGCCAACGCTTCGGATCTCGATCCCTACCTGGCCACCGTCCGCGCAATCAACCCGCCAGGCTCGCTCGCAACCTATCCCGGATCGCCCGCGATCGCGGCTGCACTGATGCGCCCGGGCGACCGGCTGGTGCTATGCGAGCTCCATCCTGAAGATGTCCGGACACTGCGCAATTGGGCGCGTGGCAAGCCGGGAATCGCTGTCCACCAGCGCGACGGATATGAAATGCTGAAGGCCGCCCTTCCCCCACCAGAGGGGCGCGGTCTTATTTTGGTTGATCCGCCCTACGAGGCGCCGGATGAGCTGCAAAAGCTGGGCCAGGCTATCGTCGCCGGTTATCGCCGCTGGCCGGGCGGGCGCTGGCTGATCTGGCATCCGATCAAGGACCGCGCGCCGATCTGGCGCCTGGAAGAGACGCTGATTGCTCAAGGACTCGGAAACATCCTTGCGGCCGAACTTCTTGTCGGACCGGTCGACGGCGTCGGTCTTGCCGGCAGCGGCGTCCTGCTGATCAACCCGCCCTATGGGATCGAGACGTTGCTGATGGGGATGTTGCCTCGGCTGCAATCAGCGTTGGCGCCTGTTCATGGAAGCTTCGCGATCAGACCGTTGGGCGGCCGTTAGCCCCCTGACGCGTTCGGGCACGTCACTTATCGACGGGCCGGAAGTTGCGCGTATCGTATAAGGCGTCGATTCCAAATGTGCGGAAGGTCTTGGGTTCATTCAACGATCGCAGCCGGGCGTGAGTCGCGCCGGATGCATCGGTGCGCACAGCCACCACTTCCCACATCCCACCCCCGGATCCGGCTTTCTGGTAACGTTGTCCCTCGGCGATGTCGTTTTTTCGCCGCTGCATGCGGCTGACCTCGTGCAGTGTTGGGCGCAAGTTACCAGATTAACGGACAGTCGCACAGGTCGATCTTAAGCCATCCGAAACAGCCCTTGCCTCGTAGGTTCAAGTGACCGACTTTAGAATAAGACCGCCCGTTATTGGAGACCGACCATGCTTATTCGCCGTCCCCACGACATCAAGCCGTCGGAAATCACCGATCGGAAACTTTACATCAACCGACGCACGCTCATTGCGTCGGCCGGCTTTGCTGCGGGCGCCGCGGCAGTCGGCTTGCCAGTACAGCCCAGGGAGGCACGTGCGGCGCCGCTGGCGAGCGTGCCCAGCCCGCTTTCCACGGCCGAGGCGCCCACGCCCAAGAACAAGATCACGACCTATAACAATTTTTACGAATTCGGCACCGACAAGGGCGACCCGGCCGAAAATGCCGGCTCGCTGAAAACGTCGCCCTGGTCCGTCGCAGTGGAAGGGGAATGCGCGAAACCGGCAACATATACGCTCGAAGACATTATGAAGGGCGAAACGCTGGAGGACCGGGTCTATCGGCATCGCTGCGTCGAGGCCTGGTCGATGGTCATTCCCTGGGTGGGGTTCCCGTTGGCCAACCTTCTGAAGAGGGTCGAGCCGACCGGCAACGCCAAATATGTCGCGTTCGAAACCCTATACGACCCCAAGCAGATGCCGGGGCAGCGCAGCAGCGACCTGACATGGCCTTATATGGAGGGTTTGCGGATGGATGAGGCGATGCATCCGCTGACACTGCTGGCGGTCGGGCTCTATGGCGAGACCCTGCCGAATCAGGATGGCGCGCCGATCAGGCTGGTCGTGCCCTGGAAATATGGCTTTAAAGGGATCAAATCCATCGTGAAAATCAGGTTTCAAGCCGAACAGCCCAAGACTGCCTGGAATATAGCCGCTCCCGGGGAGTACGGCTTCTACTCCAACGTAAACCCCAATCGCGACCACCCGCGCTGGACGCAAAAGAAAGAGCGCCGGATCGACGGCAATAGCCGTTTAGGGACGATGATCGAGACAGCGATGTTCAACGGCTATGGCGATCAGGTGGCCTCGCTCTATTCCGGCATGGACCTGCAGAAGGACTTTTGATGAACCGTCGTGCTCGCGACCGCTGGATTTATCGTGCAGTCTGGCTCGGATGTTTCCTGCCGATCCCGCTGCTAACCTGGTGGTTTTATAACGACGAGTTGGGCGCCAACCCGGCGAAGGAAGGGCTTCATTATCTCGGTGAATGGGGCTTGCGATTTCTCGCCCTCGGACTTGCCATTACACCTTTGCGCAAGCTGCCTGGCTGTGGTTGGCTGTTGCGTTTCCGCCGCACGATTGGCCTGTTCGCCGTCAGCTATATTGCCCTGCACCTGATCGTTTATGTTGCCCTTGACCAGGGTTTTGACTGGGCCGAAATCTGGCGTGATATCGTGAAGCGGCCCTATATCACCTTCGGCATGCTTGCCTTCTTGCTGCTGCTCCCACTGGCGGCGACATCGACCAACGCGATGATCCGGCGCCTGGGCGCGCGCCGGTGGCGCTCTCTGCATAAGCTTGTCTATGTCATCGCGCCGCTCGGCGTCCTCCACTACGATTTGCTGGTCAAGAAAGACGCGAGTTGGCCGCATTTTTACGCAGTAGTGATCGCTTTCCTGTTGGGGTATCGGGTAGTCGACGCGATCCGGGTCAGGATGGCCCGTCGAACCCGCGCTTCATTCCAGCAGCCGAGGCTCGTGCAATAGACGAAAACTCACGCCGACGCGGTCGCGCCGTGCAGCTCGGCCCCTATACTGCCAAGCCGGCCTGCCACCACACGGTTGGCCGGCAACATGACAGTCGCGGTCGTGCCCCTCCCCACGCTGCTTGTTAGGGCGATAGTCCCTCCGTGAAGCGCCGCCAAACCGCGCGCGATCGGAAGTCCGAGCCCGGTGCCGTCGCGTTGATGATCTCCGTCGGTATGCGCCCGCTCGAATGGCGTGAAGACGCGCTCCAGTGCCTCTTCGGGCAAACCGATCCCCGTGTCGGCCACGCATAGGCTCAAAGCGCCATTCTCGGTGACCGTAGCCGTCACCTGCACCTGGCCACCAGACGGTGTGAATTTGACCGAGTTGGACACGAGATTGAGCAAAATCTGCCGTAACGCGCGGGCATCGGCCTTAACACTTATGTCCCCGCCCGGCAAATCGGCCTGCAGGGCAACCGATTTTGCCCTGGCCTCCAGGGTAAGGACATTCAATATGTCGCCGAACACTGCGGAGAGCGACAATGTCTCTTCCTGGAGATCGACGCGGCCGGCCTCTATTTTCGACATTTGGAGCAGGTCGTCGATCAATGCCAGAAGATGCTCGCCGCTGGCTTTGATATTGCCGGCATATTCCGCATATTTTTCGGCGCCCCGATTTTCCGCCGCTTGAAGAACGATCAGTGACGAATAACCGATAATCGCGTTAAGCGGAGTTCGGAGTTCATGGCTGGTGTTGGCCAGAAACATCGACTTGACCTTGCTGGCATTCTCGGCTTCCTGCCGCTCGCTGAACAGGGCGACGATGGTCAACACGTTCATCGCGAGAAGCACGACCAGCACACCGACCAATTGCAGGGGATTGGCCAGCGCGTGATTCTGGAATGGACCATAACCGGCCACCGTACCGGCCGTGGCGGCGATCGCGACCAGCGAAACCAGCGAATAGGCGTGGCGCAACGACATGCGCAGCGCTATCCAGGACAGCGGAACGACAAGAAGGAACGGAAAGGCCGTGCGGATATAGGTTCCATGCAAGGGCGGGGTCAGGAACAGCACGACGCTCACCGTCGCAACCCATGCCCAGACCGCCAGGTCGCGACGCTCGAAATGGGGCTTGCCGCTGCCCCGCGATTGCGCTTCGGATTCCAGCCCGAGCCACAATATCAGCGCCGGCGCCAGATACAGCGCTCCGCCGCTATCGGTGAGCCACCAGTTCACCCAGGTCGAATAGAACTGGGTTGCATCGAGTCGCTGCCAAATCGTGACTCCTATTGCGCCGCCCGTCGCGCTGATCGCCGGGCTCAGAAACGTTGTGCAGACAAGGAAGGCGATCACCCCGGGAAAGGACGCGAACAGGCCGCGCGAGGGCCGCAAACGGCATAAAGCCATCGCCCCGGCGACCGGGCCGAGGGCATTGGTGAGCGAGATGACGATCGAAACGTGAAGGGGCGGCGCGAATAAAACAGCGTTAGTCAAAAACGAGCCAAGAAAAATTCCTGGCAGCATGAGCGGGCCGCCAACCATGGCGGCAACGGTCGCAATCCCGCTGGGCAGCCAGATCGGCGCGGGGAAAACCCCATAAGACGCAAAAAAGCGGCTAACGATCAAACCCAGGCCAAAGTACGCGGCGGTGACCGTGAGATTGGCGATCGCCCAGTGCGGCCAGCCGCCACGCGCGAGAATTGCGGGCGTCCACGCGCTGGACCAACAGCCGCCAGGCTTACCGGAGACTCCCAATTTGAAAGACACGCCCCCGCTCCTAAATGCTTGGGAGAACCGGGAATGGCCGCCCAATCAACCCGCTAAAAAATTTCGTCGAAAAATGCCCGCATTGCGCTCCAGGAGCGGCGATCGCTTTGTTCGTTATAGGCGACGCCGGGCAAAGATACGACTTTCCCTGCGTCCGGGTTGGTGAAACTGTGCATCGTGCCGCCATAAGCGATGACCTGCCAGTCCGCCGCGCATTTCCGCATTTCTTCCTCGAACGCCACCACCTGCTCCGGCGGGATCATCGGATCGTCGGCTCCTGTGCAAGCCAGAATTTTTGCTGTTATCGCGCCGGGCTCGGCCGGTGAGACCGTCTCCAGGCCACCGTGAAAACTGACCACCCCGTTCAATGCGGTTCCGCCGCGTGCCAGTTCCAGAACCGTCGTGCCGCCAAAACAAAACCCGATCGCCGCAACCCTTGTGACATCGACCTCCGGCCGTGCCTTCAACACTGCGAGCGCGGCCTTGGCCCGCGCGCGCAGAGCCATAGGATTGGCTCGCAAATCGCCTATCAGCGCCATGGCCCCGGGCAGGTCGGTCGCCTGTCGGCGATCGCCGTACATATCCGCCGCGAACGCGACATAGCCGAGCCGCGCGAGCATGCGGGCGCGTTCCATTGCATGAGCCCCTAGTCCCCAGGCCTCATGCACGACCAGGATGCCGGGGCGCCGTCCCTCGATCGATTCGTCGTAGGCGAGGAATCCTCGCAGAGTGAGCCCGGAATCGCTATATTCGATATCTTCCGTCTTCAACGCTGGACCTCGCATCTGTAGGATTTAAACTAGACATTTCGTCGAAAGGACCGCCTGTTCGACGTACTCTTAGAGCACGAGCCCGTCCAGAGATGAGCAAAGATTCCGCACCTGTTCCACTTAAAATTACAATTTGCGGGATCGACGAACTTTTCGATCATCGCGACGCCCGGATAACCCACGTGCTTTCAATCCTCGATCCGTCCGCGCCGGAGCCTGAGGCGTTTGGCAGTTTCCCCGAACACGCACGGCTTGAGCTTCGATTCCATGACGTTATCGAAGAACGCGTACCCGGCTACGACGCGCCGCAGCCGTGTCACATCGAGTCCCTGCTGGCCTTTGGCCGCGACATGCGCGCGGACACGGGGAATCCGCACCTGCTCGTCCATTGTCACATGGGAATCAGCCGTTCCACCGCAGCGGCAATGCTGCTTCTGGCCGAGGCGGAGCCGGAATGTCCGGCACCGGAGATCATGGCGAGAATCGCCAGGATCAGGTCAAAGGCCTGGCCCAATTTGCGCATGATCGAACTTGGCGACGACATGCTGGGTCAGGGGGGCGCACTCGTGCGAGCCGTTCGCAATCGTCATCGAGAAATCGCGCGGGCCAATCCGCAGGTGGCCTTGTTCATGCGCGACGCCGGACGCGAGCGGGAACTGGACTGATCGATCCAGCCACCCGACCAACGGGGACGTCAGGAGGCGTGCTGAGCCACCGTGAAGCGCGAAAGCTCCTTTTTCGGCGCATCCCAGTCCGGCTTCAGCTCGGCCGCGCGGGTATAGTCAAGGTAGGCGCTTTTCAAATCGTCCAATCCTTCATGCGCCAGCCCACGATTATAATATGCCTTTTCCGGCTCGCCCGGGTTGAGCGTCAGCCCATGGTCGATGTCGGCCACCGCCTCGGCATAATGCTGAAGCCCGAGGGACGCGGCTCCCCGGTCCGTGTAAGCCTCGCCCAGATCCGGCATGATCTTTATCGCCGCGTCGAAATCTCGTTTGGCGCCGAGGAACTTTGAGCGCGCCAGCAACAGGACGCCGCGATTGACGTGAGTTCCCGCCAGATCGTGCAAAGACAACGATTCCGTGCTGAGCGCCAGATCGCATGCCTCAACCGATTTCTCGGTCGGAATTACACCGGCAGCCACATGGTAGGCCGAAACCGAACAGGCTTTAGCCATGCCGTTACCGAAGACAGTGATCGCGGCGACGCCGGCGCGCAAAGAAGTCGAGCAGAGACCGACGGCAAGAGCAGCTATAACGACCGCGCGAGTCTTATTGCTCATCGCTTTACTCCCCGGGAATCTTCATCTCCCACCGTGAATACTTGCATATTCGAGCAAGGTCGCACAAATCTTTGTGTCCGGCACGGAACGATGATAGTGTTCATCAAATGGGGAGGTAAGCCCGTGTCATCAACGCTTCTGATTGCCGAGGATGATTTTTTTATTAGATCAATGATTGCAGAATTTTTGCGCGACGTCGGCTATAACGTCGTTGAGGCCGGCAACGCCGACGAGGCCATGGCGGTTTTTGAGTCAGGCACCTCGGTCGACCTCCTGTTCAGCGATGTAAAGATGCCAGGCTCGATGGACGGCAACGATCTGGCCCGGCGCGTCAAATCCGACTGGCCAGACACGCATGTCATCCTGACGTCAGGATATTCCAGCGCCTTGCTGGAAGTTCGAGATCGCGAGACCGAACGGGTTTTGCCGAAACCTTATCGTCCCTTATCGGTGCTGGCGGCAATTCTGGCGGTCGTCGAGCCCTGAACGCGAAGCTCGCCCCAAATCATTGGACACGCACGCGGGCGGCCGGATCGCGTCAATGAGCCATGGTGGCTGCCGTATCTGACGCGTGCTGACCCACTCGCATAAAGAATAAGACCGGAACAAAGGCGAGGCTCACAATCGCCCATATCCGGAATACATTAACGAACGCAACCATACCGGCTTGGTGGGTAAGGTCGAGATTCAGCATCGTCAGGGCGGTGGCGGCATTGCCGCCGACAGCGCCATGTATATGACGAAACGGCGTCAGGTGTGCGCCCAAGCGAGCATGGTTGATCTGCATGAGCTCGGTGAGCTTATAAACCCCCATTGAGATGCCCAACGACCCGCCGGTACTGCGGATCAGCGAGGAGAAGCCGGTGGCCTCCGTCCGCAGCCGGACCGGCAATGTCGCGAAGGCCAACACGGTAATTGGACCAAAGGTTAACCCCATCCCCGCGCCCTGTGCGACCCCGGCCATGATGATGTAGTCCTTGGTGACAGCGATCGGCCAAAGGGACATGAGATACATCGAAAGGGCGGTAAGGATCAGGCCCATGCCGACCAGTAACCTTTGATCGATACGATTCGCGATACGCCCGTAGACCAGCATCGCCAAAATCGTTCCCAGGCCCCGAGGCGCCAGCACTAGCCCAGCTGTGACCACCGGATAGTTCAACTCCGTCTGAAGCAGAAGCGGTCCCAGAACCATGGGACCGAGCATCAGCATTCCCACCGACGCGGTAATGATCAGGCTGAGTGCGAAAGTGCGATCCCGTAACATTGCCGGGTCGAGGAATGGTTGCTTAGCGGTCGCGCTATGGACCACGAACATATAGAGGGCGAAAAGCGCGAGTGCCGCCTCCACCTTGATCTCAGCCGCTTGAAACCAACCGTTTTGCGCGCCCCGATCGAGGATAAGCTGGAGGCATGCCAGCATCAGACCCAGAAAGCCGAAGCCGAACCAATCGAATTTTCGATCGGGGATGCGCGCGGTTTCCGGAATGAAGGCCAGTGCGCCCAGCACGGTGATCAGCCCCATCGGCAGATTGATATAAAAACACCACCGCCAACTGAACTCTTCCGTCAGATAGCCGCCCAAAGTCGGGCCGATCAAAGGCGACGCCATGACGCCCATCCCCCAGATCGACATGGCCCGACCGATTTCTTCGCGAGTATGGGTGTCGAGCATGATGGCCTGGCCCAGCGGCGTCAGCGATGCCGCAAAGACGCCCTGGAGCAAACGAAAGATCACCATCTGCGGCAGTGTTTGTGCGATTCCGCAAAACAGCGACACGATCGTGAACCCAGCCATAGAGATGACGAACAATCGCGTGCGTCCGAAGCGGGAAGCCATCCAGCCGGTGGCTGGCATCGTGATCGCGGCGGCGACGATATAGGAGGTCAGCGCCCATGCGATCTGATCGTGGGTGGCGTTAAGGCTGGCCTCCATGTGCGGCAACGCGACGTTGACGACCGTCATGTCGAGCGCTTGCATTGCCGTGCCGAGCATCGCCAACATAGTGATTACAAGCTTGTTCGGCGCCCGAGTGCGGTCGAGCGACAGGTCCCCGTCATCGAGGGCAAGGGTGCTCATTTGGCGATCATCGCACGTCGGATTTACACGGCCAAGAACCAGCTAGATCGTGGCGGCGGCGATTTCGCGCCAAATCCGCTCATCCCAATAGCGTCGCGCGGCACCTGATGTCGACGGGCCGACGTAAAACCGCGTAGGCCCCATGTCCGCCGCCTGCTGATAACCATAGGGAACGGCGCGGCCAAAGAATGCAGCCGCCGCGCGTTTGCCGTTAAAGGCCAAAATGCGGGGACGATATTTTTCAAGCTGCTGGAAAAGGTCGCCGCGGCTAAAATCCGCTGCACGCAAGGAAGTATCGGAGCCGAAGGTGTATTTGGCCAGGTCCGTCAGGCCGATTCCGTAATCCAATATCTTCGGGAATTCGGACGGCATCAGCAATAAAGGCGTCAATCCGACACGATGCAGCATCGCCCAGAACCGGTTCGCCGGACCGGCGTAGTACGCGCCCGCCTCCGCGGAAGCCCGGCCCGCCGCACTGCCGCATATAACCAGCCTGAGGCCAGGCGCCAAAAGGTCAGGCAAAATATGGGTCGCGTTATCGATCGCCGGAAAATCCCTGCTGGCGCTTGCCGGCACGGCCGATCGCGAACGATGCAGCGAGGCCAAGGGCCAGGAGCAAGCAAGCGATCATCCAACCGCGGCCACCCGCAATTGCCTGTCCGCCGGCGGCGCCAATATCGACCTGAGCCAGCGTCATTGGCAACATCCCGAGCGTCGAGCCTACCAGATAGTCCTTCCAGCCCAGTTTTGTCAGCGCCAGGGCTGTGTTGACCAGACTATGGGGCACTGGGACGAGTCGGGTGATCGCGACCGTTCGCCACCCGCCACGTTCCGCCTTTTCAACAAGCGGCCCAAATCGCGGCGCGTCATCGAGGTCAATCTCGATCGGATGAACCCAACGCACAAAGGCAAAGCCCGCGGCGGCGCCCGCCACGGCCCCAGAAATCGCCAAAATCGCTCCCCAGACGAAACCGAACAAGAGCCCAGCCGCGACACCGAGAAAGGTACGGGGAACGAAAAGAAGACTGCCAGCAATCTGCAAAAAAATGAAAATCAGCGGGGCGAACCGGTTTCCTGCAATAGCGTCGCGGATGCTGGGTGCGTCGATTTCCCCCCGATGAACCATGATCAATGCCAGTCCGGCGCCGCACAAAACCACCAGACCGACGATGATCCGAGGTCGAATTCTTCCGAATCGTCCCAATAAATTCAACTCCATCATCTCGATTAGAGAAATCCCGGCGGCCTCGCCTCGGTACTTAATAGCCGAACCGGAATGCTTGCCCGGGATCGGTTGGAGACAAACGCGGGCGTACCGAATGGCCGGTTCAATCTTGATCGACCCGGAATCACCGATGCGAAGATTGCGCAATAATGCGGCAAGTGCAACGGGAGCCCCGATCATTCGACTAAGGGAACAGCTTAGGCGATGACGTTGCCGACCACAATGCGCCGCCCTGTGAGTCTGCCAATCCAAAGAACGGACGCGACCGGAACTTTTCCGAAGGCGGCACGTATATTCCCATTCGAAGCGCAGAGTTCAGCTATAACACACAGCTATGGATAATTTCCGTCCCCAGGCTTGCTATTTTACGGTCTGTCTTGCAATTGTGATTTATGGGAGCCGCGGTGAGAAACGCGTTGCTGTCTCTGCGATTGATCCGGAGCGCGTGGATTGGCCGTTTGCAGCGGCGGGACACGCTATCGTAGGGCGTAGCCGGTCTCCGAACAGCAACATCTCACCCTGTGACGGTGAAATACGGTGACGATGCACAACCAGAGCTCAGCCGACGTTCACAAGGACGCTGCCGCGAACGCCACCCCCGGCCGCTCCGAGGCTCGCGCCAATCGGCCTTCATCCGCCGTCATCGTTCGATGGCAAGCTCCTTCGAGCGCCACGGCACCGGACAGGCCGCCTCAGGACAAGGTCACGCTGGACAATATGACAATGGCCCCCGGCTGGTATGCGCTGGATGTCTGGATACAAGGCGATAATGCCCTGGTATCCGCCAGCGCCCGGTCGGTCGACGCGCGCCGGCCGACATTGCGCATGAGGTTGGAGGCCGCAGGTAAACGGCGATTCAGCAAGACTCTTAAAATTTCGGATAGCGTCGATTCGATTGTCATCGAGGCTAAGGGCATTTCGGCACGTGGGCTTTCCCGCATTCAAATTAAGCGGCTCAGTGTCGCCGCCGTCGGCGGTTTCCTAATGAAGAAAGGTATCCGCTATACATTGGCGAACCGGCACCGTTTGAATCTGCCTCTCGCTTATGAACATCTGACGGCAGCAATCCAGTCCAGGGGTACTTTTGCGTTCAGAGAGCGGTATGACCATCAGGATTCCGACAAGGCCTATGCTTCTTGGTTGACTATCCATGAAGACCGGTGCGCAGGCAAACAGGAGACCACAGCTCTCGACCTAAAGCTCGGGGAGAGAATGTTGCGGATTGGGATATTGGTTGGCAACGAAACCAATATCCAAGAGGCCATGGATGACGTCCGATCAAGTTTGATCAGCCGAAAAATTGAAGTGACCCCAATCCGGACCGCAGCGTTGGCGGAGCGGTCCACAAACGTTGAAAATTGGGATTTCATATTGCCCTATGATCGCGTCGGGGAATTTTCACCCGGGGCAATTGAGCAACTCACACTGATGTTAGTGGACGACCCGAGCCTGGAGGGCATTTTCGCTGACAGCGATACATTGCAGCCCGATGGAAGGCGCGTGGCACCCAGGTTGAAGCCCCAATGGGATCGGGAATTACTAAGCAGCACGGACTACGTCCGGATGCCTCTACTCCTCAGATGGCATCAGGATATGTCGAAGCTTTTTGCGAATCCGGGATACCAGACGAAGCCCTCTTATGCTGTGGCCCTACACCTTATGGAGCGATTCGAACGGCAGCATCTCGGCCGCCTTCACAGAATCTTATTCCATGAATATGTTGGTCCGAACCATCAGACCAATACCACCGACCGAGAAATCGTTGAAGCGAACCTGAAGCATCTGGGCCCGGATGTGCGTACTACCTCGTGCGCGGACGGTATTGTGCGTGTCGAATGGCCCGTCCGGTCGGGAGCCCATGTTTCGATCATTATTCCTTCTAAAGATAACCCAGAGCTTCTGAGAGTATGCATTGACTCCATCCGTCAGCGAACGACGGGCCCGTCGTTCGAAATTATCATCGCTGACAATGGTTCGGTGCGAGCCGAGACGGAGGCCTTCCTCAGGCAGGTGGCTCGCGACAAGGCTATACGAGTTATTCCATGTCCTGGCCCATTCAATTTTTCCAAAATCAATAACGACGCGCGACGACACGCTACCGGGGATGTGATCCTCCTGCTTAATGATGATACACGGGTGATTTCGCCAAACTGGCTGACGGAACTGACGTCCCTGGCCCTGCGACCCGACATTGGCGCCGTCGGCAGTCTTCTGCTTTACCCGGACGGAACCATCCAACATGCCGGCGTATTGCTTGGCGTCAGCGGAGCAGTCGCGGATCACGCCTTTCGACATTTGCCAGGGGACAGCCCCGGCTATCTCGATCTTTTGCGTTGCCGGCGAGAGGTCAGCGCCGTCACAGGAGCTTGCCTTGCCGTATCGGCTGCGCATTTCGATGCGATCGGCGGACTAGATGAGACATTACCAGTTACCCTGAACGACATCGACTTCTGTTTGAGACTACGAGAGCGTGGATGGGTCAATCTCTGGACGCCGTGGGCTGTCCTTGAGCACTGGGAGTCCAAATCGCGCGGCCTTGCCCGAACCAACGTTGCGTTGGACAGGCAGGCACTAGAGGTCCAGATTTTCGCCGCTCGCTGGAAGGACTTAATGGCGCGCGATCCTAACTATCACCCGAACCTGAGCGATGCGTCGCCGGATTACCGTCTGGCAATTTGAGCGACTATCCATGTTTACTTCCAGCTAAGCTGACGATTATCATAAGATCATCTTTCGTATCGAGTCTGGTGCGGTCGCACGCTAACTGAGTTTTAAGATTCCACAGGGAATCATCGGGAGGGACCAAGTTAGATGAACGTAACGCCTCCGCTCAGATCGGAATCACCGCCAGTGAGATTTTCATCTATCGATATTATCTCTCAATTAATTCAAGACAGATGAACAAGTATCGGAGTTCGTTCACCGATTGATAGTTGTTTTGCCGGCGAGATATCCACCAATTTGTACTCTCGTAATGAGACCACGCGAACCGAGACGAACTCCATGATAAAGAGAACGGCTTGGTCAGCCTGCGATCGAAGGTTTGCGCGGCTGAAACCTTCGTCAACCTGGTTCAGAGGCCTAGACGCGATCAGCGCAAACATGTGGGGTCGATTTGCGACAGCGCTCCCTCTTCTGATTTATCAGCTCTGTTATTTCAAAAGCTATTTTCCGATCACGGAGGGGTGGTTTTCCACCTACGGATGGCTCATCCGAAACGGCCAAGTTCCGTATCGAGATTTCGACCTTCTCTTACCGCCGCTTTATCCGCTGCAGATCGCTTTTGTGCAGTCATTGTTCGGCGAGTCTTTCTTTGCGTTGAGGTGCATCGGCGTTTTCGTCACTTGCTGTATCGGAATAGCGCTGTACGATTGCCTGCTTTGCCTTTTCAATCGTTGGGTTTCGGCATTCTCCGCTGCCTCGGCGATTATCTATTACCAGAGTGGCAATGCTTTTATCGGCTATGATTTCACGCAATTCGTCACACTTTATAGCCTTATTGGCGGCGCTTTTTTAGTCGCGTGGGCGGACGGGATGCTCGGACGAGCGCCCGAACGCAAGCTTCACAGATTGGCCAGCACAGCAGGGCTTTTTTTTGCCTTGGCCGTGCTGGTCAAGCAATCTAACGGTGGCCTCACAGCGCTCTGCGCCGGGTTAGCGATGACCGTCATCGCGTTGCGCATAGCACCGGTTCACCGTGCCTTTCTTCATATCGGCTGGTTTGCCGCAGGCGGTAGTCTGCCTGTTTTTGCGATTCTTTTTTGGTTGGCGACACAGGGGGCACTGGGGGCCTTTTTCGAACAAGTCGTTTTTGCGGCATCAGCGGCAAAGGGCGGCCCCCATGTCATGTTTTTCGGCTGGATTCATGGCTTTTTCGCCGGTGGACAATATCCGTTGTTCGCGGGTCTGCTTTTGCAACGCTTGGTCGGAATCGGAGCAGCGGTTGCCGTTCCCATTTTGGTTATTCGCATTGCCATTGCTTTGATAAAGAAAAAATCTTCTTCTCCCATGGCCGTTTTAACGGCCGTTCTCAGTCCCAGGCAAATCCGTGGCTTGGGGGCCGAACGGGCCGGGCCGCCGCTATGCGGTCTTGCCATCGTTTCGCTGAGTTATCTTATCCTCCATATCTATCAGACGGGCTGCACGTTTTGTATTGAGCGGCGTGACAACATCCTCGTTATATACAATTCTATCATTTTTCTGTCGGCTCACATCTATGTGATCGGATTCTTCATTTGCCTCGCTACGTTGCTTCTAAGGCCAAGGCCCACAAGTATTTTACTGCTGGTATTATGTGCCATCGGCATAGGTCTAACGGTTGGGAATGGGACATCGGCGGGGCTTTCCGAGATCAGTGCATTCGTTGGGCTCGCCATCGCTCAAGCTGCTTTACTACAATTGAGTTTGCCCTATGTGCTGCCGGCAATTGTACCGATTGCGCTTTCATTGGCGTTCTCGGGCTTTCTAATAGAAAAGAAATTTGAAAATCCATATTATTGGTGGTCTGTCGTAAGCAGTGACGTGCGAAGAAGTGCTTGTGCCAAAAGCCAGGGGCTTCTACATTGGATCTGCGTGGAACCGTCAAAATATGAGAAGATCAAACGATTGGCGGAGGACATCCGGACGAACACCCAATCCGGCGACGCGATTTACGTCTTTCCGCATTTGCCTATTTTCTATCTCCTGACAAACCGGCCGCCTTTCGCTGGGGCGGTGGTAAGCTGGTTTGACTTTATGAGCGACGCGGAAGCGGACCGCCTCAATGCCAAGCTAGCGATCGATCCGCCCCAGCTTATGATTATTGTCCGCCTACCAGAAGAGATCTACGCGGCACATGAACGGTTGTTCCGTTCCGGCCAACCGTCCGCGCAGCGACGTTTGCTGCAAACTATCGACGCGCTCGCCAGCACGGGGATCATTCACCGCATAGATATGGTCACTGACCTGGATGGTCTGACGATGGACGTCTATCGCCGGCGGCCTCTGTCGCCGTGATCCGATAATGGTCGCTCACATAGGTTGCGGTAACACGATATTCGCTTGAAATAAGACTGAGCCACTCATCAGCCCGGTCTTCAGCTTCGCCGCGCTTTTGTACAAAGAATCCAGGCTCATGATGACGCTCGGCGAAGCGTGCAAAAATGAGCGCGCGGCGCTCCGAATTGATAGGCTTTTCCAAAAGCTGGGGTGGGCCGAACAGCCATGGACGTTCAAACGATTCCCGATCGTTAGCATCACCGATTGTCGGCATCGCAGCAGCATATCCGTAATAGGTTACGCGGCTTTCTAACGAGATGTGCGCCTCGTTCATCAGACTGAGCAGCTCTGGGTCTGCCCGGGGAAGCAAGGGAACGACGCTCTGAGGAAATGGCCTGAGACGCCCGAAAAGCTGTAGTGTTCCCCTTTGCCAAAGAGACGTAAGCGCGATTGCAAACAACGGAAGCGCTACCGCCACCTGGAGTCGGCTGATATTTCCCTCTTTCGCGCTCGCGCTCAGGATGATCGCCATTGCGAAGCACAACAGCGGCAGAAGCGCTGTAACATTGCTCGGCGCAGCACGCCCCACATAGTAACTTGCGACGACCCAAGCGCAAGCGATGGCAACGGCCGCGGCACCAGCCGGACCTTCAAGCGAATCTCGGCGATAGCCCCCCATAACGATGCCCGCGAGACCTCCTGCCAGAACAAGTGCAAATATCCAGATTGGACCATCCCAAACGACAGGCAGTGCACCAAACCCGGCTGCATAGGCGGACCCATATTGGAAATACATCCGAATATCCGGTAAGTGCCCAATTCTGGCTAGATAAATCACGCAAAACATCGCGACCACTATTCCGAGCCATAAGATCGGATAAAGGAGGAGTGCGCCGGTCTCTATCAGAACTGTTTTTCGACCTGCTTTTGACATCAGTCCAATCATCCCGTGCATCGCCAGGGGACCGAACAGCATGGCCGTAACATATATCGCACTTTCGGCCGACCAAAGCATGCCTGCCAGCCATGGAATCGTACCGCCCCGAATATATTCCGCCATCACCGGACGTTTGCCGAAAAAGACGGCGGATCCCACCGCCAGCAGGACGTAGCACCACAAAAAACGCATTGCGCTCGACGACGGAAACGCGGCAGGTCCGACAAGCGCAGGGTCAGCCGCGAAAAAGGCGGCGATGACGAGCACAAAAGCAAATAGTCGAGGCCATCCAAGCCTCCAGTACAAAGTATTGAAAAAAAGCGCCGCCGCAATAAATAACGTCAACGCTTGGAACGCATATAGTGCGTTCCAAGCGGAGCTGATGGGTAAAAACGCCGGAAGGAGGATGCTCAAAAAACCATACTGCGACGGCACATCCCAAAGCAACCATCCACCATCACGGACCGCTTGAACTGGTAAAGCGAAGTATGACCAGTGAAAGGACGCGCCACCGACGCGTAGTTCGTCAACTCTCAATGCGAACATGCCAATTATGAAATAGTAGAATGCACCGGCGAATCGTGCCAGGTGAAATTTATCGACTGCTTTTGCACATACAATCCACCATTTAGCCACCATTCTGCCAAAACTAATATTTATATAAGTAAAAGCAAGGGAAATGCAAAATACGATGATGATTGGTCGAGCATTAAATTCACTCTGTACTTTCTGCCAATTCGGCGTCGAAGACAGAACATAAATCGTGAAAGCACTCACCAGGAAAATTTCCAAACCTCCCCCGAACCGCCCAGGCACAGGCTGCCTCATCCTTTCGAGAATGATCGCGACAAGTAAGGCGGTGATACCGATGACTGGCAAATGTCCGGGTTCGCTGCCGTTACGGTAGAGCCCGCATACCAACACAACCATTAAACATATGAGCGCTAGGCTTGCCGCCCCAATCTTGGGCGTCAACCTCCCACACCCACGCATCTGATTTAGCCGAGACAACAGCATGAAGCCGGGAAAATACGACGCCAAACCCGCGAGAACGGCCCATTTACCGATCGAGCTTCCGAAGCTCTCAATTGAAAGCCCTAACAGCAAACCTATGGAAAGAATTGCAAACGAGGCTGCATCCGAACTGGCACGTGCGTACCCGATGAGGCCATGCGAGGGGTTTCCGGCCGCGCTCGGTTGCACAAAGGCCCGCCACGCAGCGAAACTCGCCGCGATAGCGATCACCACAGCGATAAGAAGATGTACCAGGGCAAGTACGGAAAGCGGATCGTTGTAAGAGACAGCGACGGCAAAATCCGAAATAGCGCCCTGGAGACCTCTTTGGCCTGAAAGGCCGCTGCCCGCCACGATTTTGTCGAACGAGAAATCAAAGTCAGGCGCGAGTTCACTCTCGGATGTAAACGTCTGTAACCCATCCAAGCTTAGCTTGATAATGCCGTCCTTCTGGCCGCTGATAACTATCTTGTGCCAATCTCCGAGACTGAAATGATCGCTGACACGAATATAAGCGCTTTGTCCCAGCGCCAGATACAATGCGTTGGGATGTACCAACTCCAGCCGGATAGCACGGGGCCCATCCGATGTTTGGAAGAAGTTCGTGTAATAATCGCTCAGTGCAAGTCCCGATAATTCAATATTAAAAGAATCCGCTTGCGTGACATCGGTATGAAATACAGCGGCTTTCTGAAGTGCAGCGCCTGGCACTCTCAAATCCAGTTCCGCAGGATGTGCAACGAAAATATGGCGCTGCGGTTGCGGGAAGAGCATATCGACTCCGCCGGCGAGGACAATCAGACCGGACAGGAATGCCAAAGCCACGACCCGTCCCTTGTTACTCCAAAAACCCACCCGATCTCGCATTCGTTAGAGGACCGGGGCCGGTATCTTAGGTTTTGGCTCGTTCGCGGAGCGCGCGCTGCGTGGCCGATAAAATGATAGCCCGCCGGCCAGCCCGACTTCTGTAACCAACGGGCGCAACTGGTCCATAATGACATCCATGTTTTGCTTAATTTTGAGTTTAACTGGGCATTGAGTCGTCATGTCCAACGCAGTGTTTGTCAGATCGTCACAAGGTTTCTCAATCTCCGCATCATATACTATCAAAACGTTCGGCGATCGCTGCACACATTTGACGACAGATTCTATATCAGAAGCAACGGAGATATTCGTTAATACTTCGAAATGTCCGCAAAAAGCCGAAGGATCTACATAAAATGACAAAATATGGTCGAAAGGTGACAGAATAAGGACTTTGTCGTTTGGCTTTATTTCCCGGCGAATGGCTTCGACGCGCGATGCGATGGGGGCTTCCGGCGTGACCATTGGCATGGTCTCACCCAACGCCGCCCAGCTTTTCGAGACGAAGTTATCGATTAATAAATGGCGGAATTGACCGGCGGACTCCAAATAAGATTGTCCAGCCCAACCACATATCACCAGGGCCAAAAAGGCGGCGCCCCCGCGAGATGGCCAAGGCAGCGTCTTTTTCGAAGATGCCTTGGGCCAGGCAACATAAGCCAGCGTCATCGGCGCCACGAGAATGCAGGTGAAGGAGAAGTGGGGAGGTGATGGATTGTAGAGGTATTTAACGAGCACCAAAGCAATTACAGCCAAAACGCATAGGCGGGCGTCACGCTCCGCGTCCGGAAACCTATAGGCAGTCCAAGCCAAAATCGCCTGGCCCGATAATAGAGCACGAAAGAAAACCGCGGCGGTTGCCATCGTCATTATTGGGACGCCGACATTCAAGAACCCAAGCTGGACAGAAGTGACTATGTCAGGCGAGACCCGATGCACCAGGAGGAAAGCTGTCGCGATTGCGCTAGATATTCCGAGCAGGCTGAACCGTCGAATATGGGATAGCGCAAGCCTTGGCGACAAAAGTGCCAATCCCTGACCGACGCCGCCGAGCACAGCAAACTCCGTATTCCAAAAAAGCGAGAAAGCCATACTGAGCGGAATCACGAAACTGCGTTTGGGCCCGCCACGAAACACACAGAAAATCGACGCAAGCTGCACTGTCAACCCGACATAACGGAGAGGACTGAAGCTTGCCGCCAGCAAGGCTGCCGAGAAATCGATCGAATAGGCGAGTGTCAATGCGAACAGGAAGCCGATAATGCCGACCCAGATGTCCCGCGCAGCGTATCCCACGACTAATCCTACCGCGAGAAGGCCAAAAAACACCGCAAAGGGATATGTTGTGAAATAGCTTGTGAGTGTCGGAACGCCCGTGATGCGCATTAGCGCAGCATGAAACAGCGTATTCCCGTAGCCATAAAGATATGGCACCGCATTATCCAATCCGTACGACAAAAAATGCGTTGCGGGAACGAACATATAGGAATGGTGGTAAAGGATACGGCCAGGCGCCCCCTGCCATCCAGCCGTCGTCGCCAATTGCGTAATTGCAGATAGTTCGGCCTCTTCTCCCTGACGAGCCGGGCACGAGGGATCTGGCTGGCCTACTGATCCGCTCGCTGACAGGGACTGGGTGAGGCAGCGTACCATGTCGCTGCGGCTAAGAGCCCAAGCGTCCCTCGATGTAGATGGTTTATAGGTATCGCTGATCTCGTAGTAGTCATTTGGCAAAACAACAGGATACCAAGCCTTTGCCAGCGGCCACGCCGCAACTAGGGTGCAGCCTACGAGAAGACCAAGACCAACCGACCGGGGGATGCGCCGAACCAAACCGGCCAACTGCGCCAACGGAACGGATTGGTTTATGAGGCTTGCGGGCATAGCGAAACGAAGAGCCGCAGCTAACTCGGTTTCCAAGACGGCCACGAACAAGCGCCACGCCGGCGCGAGATAGAAAAGAGCTCTGCAGGCAGCAGGAATTGTCACTGCCGCCGCCGCGAAGAAAAAGCCGAACGCCATCATGCAAAGGACCTTCTCGTCCATATGCGGCGCCAGGACTGCAGCAATCAACGCAGTCAGCACAAGTCCACCGGATAACCACTGTGGGCAAACGAAACGGGGGATCCGGACTCTCGAAACGACCGCGAGCCAGGAAAATGCAATTCCACCGATAAATCCCGCTTCCAACAAGGCGAAGAAGACCAATTCGGATTTGAAAAGTTTCGCCTCCGGCAATGGCTCAAACCCCGGCAGCAAAAGCGGCCGCGTAGCCAATCCCATCTTCTGGAAATAGGACCAAAGTAATCCGTCCATTGCTGCAGCAAAAAAAGCCAAAAGTCCGGCGATCATCAAAAGATCGCTGCTACGCTTTACGTCCGACGCTTTCCTGGAAGCTGCTTGGTAAGCGGCCCTTCTGACTTCCTCGGCCCCGGCTCGCAACGCGGCTAGCCTTGAGGTAAAATCTATCCTTCGCCACAAACGCCGAAGCAACATTAACAACGGCGCCGCAGAAGACAGGCCCGCCAAAAATGCGGCTCCCCCGAATACCAACCGACCGAAGGCCGCCGAGTTGGCGGTGCCGCTAATAATTACGGCATTGTGAATCTCACCGGCAAATCGTCTTTGCAAATCAAAACCGTCCCCCACACGAGTATTCCGGGCACGGAAATCTATAATTTCTCCGGAAAGCGTTTGAGGAGTCTCACCCGTTAATTGGGCCGAAACCATCGTACCGTTCAAAGCCGCGATAGTGAGGTCATACCAGTTGCCTAGCTTGAGTTTGCTCGATAGCACCATAACTCCAAGCTTGGCGGAATTCTTTTCATCCCCAATTATAAGCGCGAGCGTCCCTCTCGACAGTTCGGCGCGTAGACCCGCGTTGAGATCGTCAGTCTGAAATAGATTTGGATGCCCAATGTTTCCATCCGCCCGAAAACTTAAGCGGATTTTCAAATAAAGATTTTGCGTCTCTCCGGCTGCAGTTTCGAGGTTTCCGAGTGTCACCGGCTGAATGGTTGGGCCGATTGATTGAACCTCGCGCTGCACCAAAGAGATGTTCCACAGTCGGCTTGCTCTTTCGATGTCATCCCGATTTGTCCAAATCGCCAGCTGCAGAACGGAGCTAATGATAAGGAGAATCAGAAGCGATTTATCGTCCAAACGCCTGTCAAGAAAATAGCGGAGCAGCCGTCGTCTTGGACTCGAAGGCTCAAATGCCCGGGCCTCTTCTGACTCAGCTTTCACATTACCTCCGCGCGCAAGTCATACCGAACGGTACGTGGTGATCACTCATCTCGACACGGATCTAAACCGTAGCACCCCGTGCTGAGATGAGAAGTCTTATTTAGTCTGTCTGATCTTTCCCGCGAAACGACGCGTTTTGCGGGAAATGCCGGTTATCGGTCGTCCAAAAGCAGGTAGCGCCATGAGCGTCGCGGTCCGGAACTTTTATCCGCCGCTCTCGGCCAGTCTGATCAAGTACTCCCCGTAACCACTTTTGAGTAATGGTTCGGCAAGCCTGCGTAACTGAGCAGCGTCGATAAAGCCACGTGTAAAGGCTGCCTCTTCTGGACATCCGATTTTTAAGCCTTGCCGGTGCTCGATCGTTCTCACGAATTCCGCGGCTTCCAGCATCGATTCATGGGTGCCGGTGTCGAGCCAAGCATGCCCCCGTCCGAGCCGTTCAACATGCAAGCGTCCTTGTTCGAGGTAGAGACGATTGAGATCGGTGATTTCAAGCTCTCCACGTCGAGATGGCATCAACTTTCGGGCCAATTCACAAACTTGCCCATCGTAGAAATAGAGCCCGGTGACCGCCCAGTTTGAGCGAGGATTTCTGGGTTTTTCTTCTAAAGAGACCACACGGCCATCGTCGTCGAACGAAACAACTCCGTACCGCTCAGGATCGCTGACCCGATATGCGAAGACAGTCGCCCCAACCGTCTGGGAAACCGCCACTTCAAGGGAATCCGGAAGTGAGGCTCCATAATAAAGGTTGTCGCCGAGGATAAGCGCACATGGCTCGCCCTCGCAGAAATCATGACCTACGAGGAACGCATCGGCGAGCCCCCGCGGCTCGATCTGTGCCGCATAGCTGAATCGAACACCCCATTTTTCGCCGTCGCCCAGCAGGTTCCGAAACAGCGGCAAATCGCGCGGCGTACTGATGATAAGGAGCTCGCGAATGCCCGCCAGGATCAGCGTGGAAAGCGGGTAGTAAATTGTCGGCTTATCGTAGATCGGAAGTAACTGCTTGCTGATCGCCAAGGTCAGCGGATGCAGGCGGGTACCGGCTCCGCCGGCGAGGATAATGCCCTTCATTTGTCCCTTAATGATCCGTTGGCGAGATCGGAATCAGCTTGTCCAGGCAACGCTCTAGCGACCGCCGCCAGTCAGGTTGTTCAATGCCCCAATCGCGTCGTATCGCTGTGCAATCCAGCCTGGAATTGAGCGGCCGCCGCGCCGGGCTCGGGTAGTCTGCAGTCGCAATCTTATGCAGGGCGCGCGGAACCTTCAGGCCGCGAGAGCCGATGCGGTCGAAAATCGCTTTCGCAAAGCCATAGCGGCTGACGGGCGGCGTACCGGCATAATGATAAGTACCGGACAAGGCCGATCCCTCCACAAGTCCCAGAGCCATTCGCATGAGCGTCTCGGCGATATCAGTTGCCGCAGTCGGCCCACCGATCTGATCGTCGGCAACCGCAAGCTCGTCCCGCTCCATCCCCAGTCGCAGCATCGTGCGCACAAAATTCCTCCCGCGGGAGCTGAAAACCCAGGATGTGCGGACGATGAGATGGCGCGGCTGCCGGTTGCGAATGAGAGTCTCACCTGCCGCCTTGCTAGCGCCATAGACGGACAGGGGTGCACATGGCTCGGTTTCCGAACGAGCCCGAGTTCCTGTTCCGTCGAATACATAATCGCTCGAAATATGGATCAGCGGGGCCCGAAACTCAGCTGACGCCGCAGCCATTTCGCCGGGCGCATCTTGGTTCAACGCATAGGCGACCGCCTCGTCGCTTTCAGCCTTATCAACATCGGTATACGCAGCGGCGTTCAGAATAAGGTCGGGATGGAACGAGCGAATCGCGGCAGCAGCGGCCCCTGCTATCTGCAAATCGCACTCAGCTCGCCCCAGATATCGAACCCTCCATCCACTCGGCCATACAATGTCCGACAAAGCCCGCGCGATCTGCCCCTCGCGGCCGAAAACGAGCAAGCGCGTGTCGGAATTCATCAATCGACCACAGCCCGTAAACCAAGCCGTTCGCCGTTGTAGCCTCTCATTCGAATAGCCTCCCACCAATTTTTATTTGCAAGGTACCATTCGACCGTGCGGATAAGTCCGCTCTCAAAAGTTTCACGCGGCCGCCAGCCAAGTTCTCGCTGTATTTTGCTTGAATCGATAGCATAGCGCTTATCGTGTCCAGGCCGGTCTTGGACGAATTGAATGAGTCTTTCCCTGGGTTCCCCGCCGAGTCGTTCATCGAGCAAACGACATACCATTCGCACGACGTCAATGTTTCGGCACTCGAATGCTCCGCCAATGTTATAAGTTTCTCCAAGAGTTCCGTTCTCAAGCACGAGAAGCAAAGCGCGGACGTGATCATCGACGAAAAGCCAGTCGCGCACATTGTCTCCGGCGCCGTAGACCGGGAGGGGTTTCCCTTCGATCGCATTCAGGATCATGAGTGGGATAAGTTTTTCGGGAAACTGGCAAGGCCCATAGTTGTTGGAACAATTGGTTAAAATCGTCGGCAGCCCAAAAGTGTGGCGCCAGGCACGTACAAGGTGATCGGCCGCCGCCTTACTTGCGGAATAAGGCGAATTTGGTCGATAAGCACTCTCTTCGGTGAATTTACCGTTGGCACTGAGCGACCCGAAAACCTCATCCGTCGACACATGGAGGAATCGGAAGCGATCGCGTCCGGCGCCTTTCATGGTCTGCCAATACTCAAAAGCTGCCCGTAACAAATTGTGAGTGCCGACGATATTTGTCTGAATCGTCACGGTCGAGTTGTCGATAGAGCGGTCAACGTGCGTTTCAGCCGCCAGGTGCAAGACTGCGTCCGGCTGGTGCGAGGCGAAAATGCGAGCCATAAGAGAAAAATCGCATATATCAGCCTGCTCGAATGCGTAGGCAGGGTTGTCCTGAATTGAAACCAATGAATCGAGACAGGCGGCATAGGTCAACGCGTCGACATTCACGACTCTGTGCCCGGCTTCGATTAAGAGGCGGCACGTCGTCGAGCCGATGAAGCCCGCCCCGCCGGTAACGAGCAGCTTCTTTCCTTCCGTCACGGGAAACATACCGCCGAATCAAGGCTGTCAGGGAGCCGTCCGTCC
>Ga0105240_10003517_pt1 | contig 24308 bp, 17 predicted proteins | sample KBSC54metaG_FD_80426 | JGI IMG/M metagenome (GOLD analysis project Ga0105240, IMG submission 80426) | Corn rhizosphere microbial communities from Kellogg Biological Station, Michigan, USA - KBS C5-4 metaG | ecosystem: Host-associated > Plants > Roots > Rhizosphere > Soil | place: Michigan, USA...
CTGCCGACATTCAGAACAATGCTATCTCCCGGACAGAAGCTGGCTGGAGGGCCCAGATCGAGAGGCGTCGGTTGGAAGGTATGGATAAGCAGGCTGTCTTTCAGGATGCCGCAAGTTGTGACGATCTGTCCATATAAGAACACGGCGCCCGGTTGTTTGAATTGCAGCTGGACAGTCGAATCTGTCTGGGTAACGACATCCGCATAGGTGTTGTCAATAGTCCATTGCACCGGCGAAACGCAGCCTGAGTCCCGGATGGCTTTATAGGACACAGGACTACTCCAATCACAAAGACTATCCGGGCCTGTGAAGTTGAGATGGCGGCATAGATTAACTTTTTGACAAAGCAAAGAATCTGCTGTTCCGGCATCTGCTACGGTCGGGCTGATGACCAGGGGTGAATTGAATACGACATTATATATCGATGGCCAGCTATAAGCCAGGGGAGTGACAGTGGGATTCCTATTGGCAGCTGTAACGGGAACACTGGTGCAACCGTCCGTTTGCCCTATCGAATCTGTCTTGATCAGCAGGACATCAAAATTACCCCATTGATTGGTGTAGCCTGTTCCTGCATAACCTCCATCGGGGGTTGGGATGATCCCGCCATTCAACTGTTCTCCTGGCTGCGCATAACTTCTCGACCACTCAACGGTTCCATCTTTTGCCACTTTTGTAAGATAGATATCCGCGTTAGGGTCTGTCATTATTTCCATATTTTCGACAATATAGCCGCCGTCGGATGTGGGATAGAAGTAGCCGTTCATGGTGGTTGGAGTCGTCCTTAATTCCTGGACCCAGTTGAGATTTCCATTAAGATCCGTCTTCATTACAAATTCATAGGGGTTGGACAGGCCAAATCCGTCTGAATTGACGCCTCCGATCATGTATCCGTCCGGGAGGAGATAAATATTGCCCATCCGGTTTGTACGGCTATCAAAATCCCAGCTATTGAGCCAGGCAATATTTCCGCTGGTCTCTTCAAGCTTCATCAGGACTCCATCATAGCCGGTGGCGCTTTGGTAAAATGCCGTTACTACAAGGGAATCCCTGTCTTCACAAATGCCATAGGTTTCGTCGGAGCCCGGGGAACCAAATGCTTTTGACCATAGCACGTTCCCGGTAGCATCTGTACGAACCACCATAATGTCGACAACACCCGGAGTAAATTGATGATCGCCGCAAAAAGCATAACCGCCGTCGGCCGTTTGTACGACGTCAGATAGCCGGTCGCCGTAAGGATTTCCATCCCCGTATTTCTTCGACCATAATAGATTGCCGGCAGCATCTATCTTGACGAGCCAGGCATCGCCGGCCAGATCGCCATAGGAAGTGGTATAGCCTCCCAGGATATAGCCGCCATCGGCTGTTTTCTTCCCTATACCAAACTGGTCATCTCCCGGGCCGCCATAGGTTTTGGACCATTGGATGACCCCCAGCTTATCAAGTTTTGTAACATACCCGTCATTACTACCGCTGCCAAAGCTATTGGTATGCCCGATGAGGAGATAGCCGCTGTCGCTGGCGGAAATAATATAGTTTGCATAATCATCGGAAGGACCTCCATAGGTCTTTTCAGCGGTGGTTACTCCACAGGTATCCGAACTGCCCAGGGGGACAGGCTGACGCCGGATGCGCTGGCCAAAAACAATAATGGGTGAAATAATAAGGGATAGAAACAGCAGTGTTTTTACGGACATAGGTCAATAAGGTTGACGGTTGGCCAGGTAGATACCGTTAAATATAATGATTCAATCCATAAACTTCTCATATTTTTTTGTCGCTGCCGCCAGTGCGCGGGCAGGAGCCGGTCTGCCCCCCGGAAAGGGAATGATTTCGACGAGGGGTTTCCCCTTTTTTATCGTCCGCTGCCACATGCCGACCACACGGGTATTATGGACAATAATGGGTTTCAGGCCATAGAAGCAGGCTGCTGCATGGGCGGGGTCCAGCACGTCGTCGCGGTTCTTATAGGCCACCGTATATTCGTCAAAGGCCGGGAGGAGATAGGTGCTGCCCGGCCTGGCGGCGTCCGAGGGGGCAAACCAATATTCATTCTCAGATACCAGCTCCGACTTCACCGCATCTAGTCCTTTCCGTGCCTCCGTTAGCGTCAGCCCTGCCCACCAGGCAAAGTCCTGGACCGTGGCCGGTCCCCGGCTGGGGAAATAACGGCGTGCCAGCTTCACAATGGCTTCTTCGTTGTTGAGCACCACCCCCTGCCCGTCCAGCAGTCCATAGGCGAACTGTTTGCCTATCCGTCCCGCGCTGCAGATGATGGCATCCAGCTCCGCATCCATCAGCAAATGTCCCAGCCGGGTGTCGTTGGTGGTTATCTTTCCCTTGCGTAATACCTCTGCCAGCTGTGGCCGGGTGAGTTTTCCGTGCTCCCCGAGCGCCCGGGTGAGGAGCGTCTTGCTCTTTTTCAGGATGGAATAGTCGATGCTCAGCTGCTGGTGATAGGGTCTGGTCAGCGCTTTGATCTTTGGGGCGCTGAGCTTTAGCATCCACCGTATATCTTCCGGACAGATGAAGTGCCAGGTGGGCCGCAGGACATGGGTACGGAGGATCTTTCCTTCGTTGAAATCTTTTTCTATACCTGCATCCGTGGCTTTCGACAGTCTACAGCCCACCGCCCATTTGGCCATGGCATAGTCCTGAGCCTGGATACAGCCCATCCATCGTACGAGGTTGGCCGGGTCGGTATCCTGCGGGGCGACCAAGCGCTGGTTGATCAGACGAAGACGGGCTATATCGCGGCTATTCATGCAACCTGTTTTTGAAAGACAAATATAGCGCGCTTCAACACTTCACACAGGCAAACCCTCAATTCATACACCCACCCGTTGCTTGCCCGCCCGGACCATAACACCTTTGCGTCATAAAACTATTTTATGCACAAGACGATATACATACTGACAGCCGCTCTTCTCTTGGGAATCCCCGGCTACAGTCAGTTCAAAAACCTGCTAAACAAGGTAAAGACCAAAGTTGACCAGCGGGTGGACAAGAGGGTGGACAATTCCATCGACCAGACCCTTGATCGGGCGGAAGGTAAAAATACAGCCACTACCGGTGCGCCGGACGCTAACGCGTCCGGAGAGTCTGATACCAAATCCAGCCTGAAAAGCTACTCTAAATACGATTTTGTCCCCGGCGAAAAAGTGCTTTATGCGGATGATTTTACACAGGACAACATCGGCGAGCTGCCCACCGCATGGAACAGCAATGGCAGCGGGGAAGTGGTTACACTGGATAAGATCCCCGGCCGCTGGCTGCGTTTGCACAAAGGAGTGGCTTATCTCTCCGGCAATCAAAACATCTTTGGACAGAACTATACCGTGGAGTTCGATATGATCCTCGTACTGAAGAATAATGGCTGGATGTACCCCGCCGTCAATTTCGCCGTGCTGTCCAGCCACGATATGTCCACCCTGGACAATAGCCTGCTGAAGGATTACAAGCGATTCAACGCCATCAATGCCCTGCTGCAGCCGGCCGAGAATAACGACTCCCGCGCAGTGTTGGAATCCTTTACGGGAGGCGCATCCTATTTTAAGAGCGGCATCATATCCATCGCCCCGCTGCAAGGCTGGTATGGGCAATCCGTACATGTCGCCATCCAGGTGCAAAAGGAACGCTACAGGGGCTGGATCAATGAGCTCAAGGCTTTTGATGTGCCCAAGGGAATGGCCCTCACGGGCGATACGATGAACCAGCTGCGCTTTGAGGTTGGGAATACCAACTATAGTGAAGAAACATACGGGGTATACATCGGTAATATCAAGGTCGCTACCGGTGTCCCCGACACCCGTCACAAGCTCGTCGAAGAAGGTAAGTTCACCACCAATGGCATTTTGTTCGACGTACAGAGCGATGTCATCCGGCCCGAATCCTATGGCGTGATCAAGGAGATAGCCGGTGTGCTGAAAGAGAACCCCTCTATACGGGTAAAGGTCATCGGACATACCAGCAGTGACGGGGATGATGCCGCCAATCTCGAGCTGTCGAAGAAAAGGGCCGCTGCCGTAAAGACCCTCCTCACCACCGAGTTTTCCATCGACGCCGGCAGGATCGATACGGAAGGCAAGGGCGAGACCGAACCCGTTGCCGACAATAAGACCAAAGAGGGCCGGGTACAAAACAGAAGAGTAGAATTTATAAAACTATAAACCAAAAAACACCAACCATTTTTTATGAGATCGATTACCATCAGATTGGGAGCATTTGCCATAGCGCTCTTCTCCTGCTCCATGCTCCTCTCCTTCGTCGTCGCCGACAAACTGGCGGAAGACATCTGGAAAAGACTTGGCATCAACAGACAGGAAGGCGCCGAAAAGATCAGGAACAGCTTTGTCGACGGCTATCTGCACTATGAAGGACTTAGCAACGTAAAGAACCTTGCCCTCAACGACCGTACCGCCGTTGCTAAGGACCTGATGACCTTTGCCAGGTCTTATCTCAACGGACCCGTGTTCAAGGCCGAATATGACAAGCTCCGCAAGGAAGCCCGTCCCGCGCAGCCCGTTGAAAATACCAAAACAAAAGAACAGATCAGAGACGAGCAAATAGCCGAGCTGAAAAAATCCATCGCAACCATGGAGGACCTGGCCAAAACAATGCCGGCCGATCAGAAGAAGGCTTATCAAACCTCCATCGAGGCATATAGGAAGATGCTGAAGGACTACCAGGAGCCGAACAATCCCACCATCGAGATGATGTATGCGGAGCAGGTAGGAGTGAACAAGCAGGACCTGGAACAATACAAGGAGGATCTAAAGAATTGGGAGACCGAATATCCCTCCGACAGCAAACAATTCGTCAAAGCCCGTTTGCAGCATTATCTCAGTGTAGCGGCTACGGTGGATTTTTCAGCCCGGCTGACGGAGAATTACGGCAGGAAGAAGTTTGTCAATCCGGCTTATCAGGCAAAGAACAACGAATGGAAGATGATCTACCGGGCCGGGAAGGAAGTGTATGAGCAGACCAAACCTTTTGTTGAACAGTGGATAAAGGAATTGGAATAAAAAATTTTAAAACGAAATTTCATGTCACAACAAGTTGATCATGCCGGCGCCGGCCTGCCAGTGATCCTGGTAACAGGCGCCACCGGCGCACAGGGCGGCAGTGTAGCGAAGGCATTGCTGAATTCCGGTAAATGGACCGTACGCTGTCTCACCCGGAATGCCGGCTCTGAAAAAGCAAGAGCGCTGCAAGAGGCCGGAGCTGTCCTTATAGAAGGCGATCTGGATAATGTGGATCGTCTGCTGGAAGCTACAGAGGGATGTTATGGCGTCTTTGGCGTCACCAATTTCTGGGAGCATTTTGAAAAAGAGTATGGGCAGGGTAAGCATCTCATCGATGCCGTATATGCATCCGGTGTTAAGCACTTTATCTATAGCGGACTGCCCGCCTATAAGACCTTGAGCGGAGACAAGCTATCTGTACCGCATTGCGATATCAAGGCAGCTTTGGAGGTTTACGCCCTTAGCAAGGGCATCCCTTCCACCTTTATGCATATTGCCTTTTATTATGAGAACTTTCTCTATTTCTTTCCTCCCCAGCGTGAAGAGGATGGGACCTATTACTTTGGATTCCCACAAGGCCAGACACCGCTGGCGATGGCTACTCCGGAGGACATGGGTCCGATGGCAGCTTTGATCTTCGATCATCCGGATATCTACATAGGCAAGACGGTAGGCGTAGTAGGGGAGGATCGCACCTGTTCCGAATATGCCGCTATCATGAGCCGTGTACTGGGCGTCACCATCCGTTATCGCTATATCCCGCGTGATGTATATGCCGGTCTGGACTTTCCTGGTGCGGAAGAGCTGGCCAATATGTTCGAAGTGCAGCGTCTGCATATTCCTCATCGCCGTGGCGACCTTATGAACAGCTATTACATGAACTGCCGCATGCAAAACTTTGAAAGCTGGCTCGTACGGAATAAATCCCGATTGTTACAACTTTTAAACCAAACCGAATATGCGTAAAGTGATCTTTTTTATGGGCGCATCGATAATAGTGCTGACGCTGTTAACAAATACATCCTGTAATGAAACTGCTGCCAGGAGCGAGGTAAAGGACAGCGTTCAGCTGGTAAAGAGGGGTGAGTACCTTGTTTCCACCATGGGCTGTGACGACTGTCATTCACCTAAGAAAATGGGGCCGCATGGTCCCGAAGTGGATATGGACCTGCGTTTTTCCGGATACCCTGCCAACAGGCCATTATCCTCTTTCGACACCGTAACGACAAAGAGCTGGTACCTGTTCAATCAGGATCTGACAGGCAGCGTGGGGCCATGGGGCATCTCTTTTGCAGCCAATATTACATCGGATGCCACGGGTATAGGCAATTGGAAGGAGGAACAATTCATTCGTTGCCTGCGTGAAGGCAAGTGGATGGGCCTCCCGGATGCGCGTCCCTTGATGCCGCCTATGCCCTGGCAGAACTTCGCCAAGCTGACGGACGAGGATCTGAGCGCCATCTATCACTATCTCAAGACTACCAAACCCATCAATAATAATGTACCCGCATGGATACCAAAAAGATAATTGTTGCGATCCTGGTATGTATCTGGATTGGACTGGGTGCTGCGGCGCAACCCGACAGCATAAAGAAAGTGCTCGACTCGTCGATAATGTTGTTGCGTACCCACGCTTTACACGGACAGCGGCCGGATTGGGATTATGTCAGGGAGCGGGCTTACGAGCTGGCGGGGGAGGCTACCCGCTGGGAGGACCTCGGGCCCGCAATCTCCTGGCTTTTCGAGGCAGTGGATGACCATCATGGAGGGCTCGCCGTAGGAAATACTACGCTGCGGTGGGAGAGGACGGAGCTGCCTTTTTTGTCTGAGGCTTTGAAGAGTGAGCTGGCAAAAGGTAACCATATCGTACGGAAGATGCTGCCCGGTGACGTTGGTTATCTGCGTGTGTCGGAGGGTATGTCACTGCTGGACAGTCTTGCCGCCCTTGAGGCCGAAGGAGCGCGGAAGCTGATCATCGACCTGCGGCTGACGGTGGAGGGTGCTGCGTATCCGATGCTTGAAGGTCTCTCCCCCTTGCTGGGTAATGGGTATTTTTTAGGAAATGCCGACTGTACAGGAAAAATACTGGATATGACGCGGGTGGATGCCCCTGCCGGCCGGTCTAAGCTAGGTACACGTACACCCGTGGTGGTCCTCACCGGTCACGGCACGGGCCGTGCCGGAGAATGTATAGCCGTGGCTTTCCGCGGCCGGAAGCACACTATCTTTATCGGCGAACCAACGGCCGGGCACACCACTGCCGGCAACGGGCACTGGATCGTAAATGGGCAGGTGCAGATCGTCATAGCAGAGACCATGCTGGCAGACAGAACCCACAGGACCTATCCACGGAACGTGATACCCGATGAATGGGCGCCCGGTGGCGATGATTTTGAGGACTACCAAAAGGACAAAAAAATACAGGCTGCCATCAGCTGGCTTACAGATTTTTATTAATTTGACCGCATGAGAAAAAGGTATAGCAAGATAGAGCCAAAGATCTTTGTGTGGTTTATGACACCCTATACCGTGCTCATTAACCTGCTGTTGTTTGGCTCCTGTATTCTTGCCTCCTTTTCCCGTTTCTTTACGTACTTCGGCATTTCCCTGGGATATTTTGCCGTCATCTATTCCATCTTTGGCGTGGTAGCGGTGTTGGTGAAGAAGCGATTCCCCGGCGATGACGAGCTGTTCAGGAGGATTGCCATATTCCTGCCCCTGTTCTGTGTGATGAACCTGCTGACCGTACAGGGTGTATATCTCCTGTATGAGCGGCTGGCTCTGGCGGGATGTCCTGTACGACGTTATATGGAATGGTGGGTCACGGGCTATGGCTGTCTTGCCAGCGCCATTCTTACTTTTATCAACGAGGCCGCGCTGGGATGGGAGAAGTGGAAAAATGCCATGAACGAGACCAATCGCCTGGAGAGCGCCTATCAGAAAAGCCGCCTGATGAGCCTTCGCCGGCAGCTGCATCCTCACTTCCTCTTTAATTGTTTCAATACCCTGTCTAGTTTGATACAGGAGGATGAGAGCGAGGCAAGCAGGTTCCTGGACGAGCTGACCAAGGTATACCGCTATTTATTGAAGGGTGACGAAGAGCAGCTGGTGAGTTTACAAGAGGAGCTAAAGTTCATTGACTCCTATCTGTACCTGGTCAAGACCCGGTTTGGAACGGCCCTGGGGGTAGCCGTTGAGGTGGACCCCGGGGAGTCGTCGAAACGTATTGCACCCATGAGTCTGCTGGTAGTGCTGGAGAATATCATCTACCGGAATGTTTTCAGCAAGACCCACCCGTTGCAAATAGATATACGTACATCCCTGCGAAGCCTGGTCATCGACAATACCATGCAGCCAAAGCCCGTAACAGGTGACGGGTTCGACCAGGAAGAAGGACTGGACGACCTGGTGAGCAAGTACAGGTTGCTGGGCCGGCCGGAAGTAGAGATACACGAGTCACCTACCCGGCGCAGTGTGATCATTCCCCTCATCGAATTAAATGAATCCCCGCTATGAAACTAACCCGTCCCTTAAGAGTACATACGATAAGCTTTTGGATATCCATGCCTGTTATCACACTGGCGTGGAATGCCATTTTATACCCAGGCAGATTCCTGACAGACGGACGGGTATGGGCTTTCTCATGGCCCCTGATCTATGGCATTGGTATCGTGAGCTGGTATCTTCATGTTCAATATGACTCCGCCATTCGTCGAAGGTTCCCCTCCCTGAAGCAGACAGGCAGACGAATATTTTTCAAGGCGTTGGTCAACCTGGTCGTCATGACCCCCAGCGTACTGTTCATATTTTATGTCTATGACTACTTCCATATTTTAGGATATCACCTCCGTACGGCTGACCTCAAATGGGGATACCTCATCGGCCTTTCCATCAACCTGCTGTTCGAGACATTATGGGAAGTGCTGTATCTGCTGGAGAAATATCGCGGGAGCCTGTTGGAAAAGGAGCTGCTGGAGAAGATGAATATGGATTATGAGTTCGAGAATCTCAAGGGGCAGGTCAACCCGCATTTTTTATTCAATTGTTTCAATACGCTTTCTTCCCTTATCGAAGAGGATAAGAAGGAGGCGGAACATTTTCTGGACGAGCTCAGCAAGGTCTACCGGTATTTGCTACGCAACAACGAGGATGGTATCAGCACTGTGGAGAAAGAGATAAAGTTCATACAATCCTATTATGAGCTGCTGCGGACGCGCTATGGAGAGGGGCTTCAGCTCAGCATCGAGATAGACCGCCGCTATTATCCCTATCAGCTGCCATCCCTGAGCCTGCAGCTGCTGGTGGAAAATGCCGTCAAGCACAATATCGTTTCGCGGCAGCAACCCCTCGTGATGGAGATCTTTACCACTGCCGGCAACAAGCTCGTGGTAAATAATAATCTGCAACGACGGACTACCAATAAACCTTCCACCCGCATCGGGCTGAGTAATATCCGCGCCAAATACAAGCTGATGAAGTGCGAAGGTTTCCAGGTGGTGGAGGGAGAAAATAATTTTATGGTCGTGCTGCCGCTGATCTGGAATAACAATTAAAAACTGAACTACCATGAACATACTCATTGTTGAAGATGAAGACCTGGCCGTTAAAAAGATACAGAAGACCTTATTGTCAGTAGAAGGGGCCGCCAATGTGGTGGGTGTCACCGACAGCATAAGAAGCACCGTGGAATGGCTGCAACAAAACGATACGCCCGACCTGATCCTGATGGATATCGAGCTGGCGGATGGTCAGAGCTTCGAGATATTCAAGCTGACGGAGATAAAGAGTCCCGTGATCTTTACCACCTCCTATGACGAATATGCCTTAAAGGCCTTTAAGGTCAATAGCATAGATTATCTGTTAAAGCCTGTGCAGAAGGAGGAGCTGCAGGCGGCGCTGGACAAGTACAAGCAAATGAAAAAGAGCTATGGTCCCAAAGAGGGTGAGATGGAAGAGGTGCGCCTGGACAGTCTTCTGAAGGAGCTGCGCAGCCGGCTGGAGCCAAAAGAATACCGTCAGCGATTTCTCGTCAAGCATGGTCAGAAGCTCGTGAGCATCGAGATGAACGAGATAGCCTATTTCTTTAGCGATGGACGGCTCAACTTTTTCAAGACCATCGACAACCGGAAGTTCGTGGTAGACTATACGATGGATGAGCTGGAGGATATGGTCGACCCCCGGCGTTATTTCAGGATCAGCCGTAGCTTCTATGTATCCGTGGGTAGCATTGACAAGATAGAAGATTACTTCGGCAACAGGCTGATCCTTAGTCTGAAGCCTGCTGTGGATAAGGAGGCCCTCGTAAGCAGGGAGAAGGTCACCGATTTTAAAAAATGGATGGGCAAATAAGGAGGATGGCCACACCCCGATCGTCATACTGTATCTCCAGCGTACCATGGATGGCCTGGGCCCTTGTCTTCATTTCTTCCAGCAGGCGGAAATAACGCGTACTCCGCTCATCTGGTACTTCCGTGGAGAAGAAGGTCAGGTGGAGGTGGGGATATTGATAGTCCAGCTGTACGAGAACATTGGAGACCTTCATTTCTTCTATCAGCATACGTAGTGCCAGCTTGTATATCAGCAGGAATTCATGTCGCACTTTCATATCCGGTCGCAGCGTTCGGATCTTATCTTCCGCCTGCAGCTCGATATGGGCATTATGTCTTAGCGAGAGGGCGCCTGTAAATTCCCGCATCCTGTCGATGGCCTTGTCCATTGTATCGTTGGCCGGGTCGATGCTCCATAGCATATCATCCATGGCGATGATCATATTGTGGCTCTTGAGATGGATCTCATCGATGTAGCCGATGGATTGTTGCGGGTGTTTCTGCGCGCGGATACGGGCTATCTCGCTGAGCACGTTGATATTTTGCAGGGCCTGGTTTACTTCTTCGTGCAGATTGCGGGAGATGTCGCTCCGCATGCGCTCCATGGCTTCTTTTTTCTGCATACGCTGGCGATCCAGCCAGTACAGGAGGGCCGCCGCTGCCAGCAGCAGGAATCCCAGGAACCACCAGGTACGCCAGAAAGGACTCCTTATAAGGATATGTATTTCTTTGACATGGGGGCTGGCCACATCTTCTCCGTTGTGGGCGTTGATGCGAAAAGTATAGCTGCCCGGGGGGAGATAGTTATACACCGCCTCGTTGGCCTGCGCTGCCACCCAGTTATGGTCGAGGTTTTCCATTTGGTAGGTGATGCCAAATGTATTTTGGTAGGTGAGCGTGGAGAAGGCAAACCGGATCGAGTTCTCGTCATGGTCCAGTTCCAGCGTCCCCTGCCGTGCCAATGAGTCCAGGGCCAGCCATTTGTTCCTGACGGCGATGCCCGTTATCTCCACATCCGGCGGCGGTTGGCTGCTGCCCGTGATCTGTGCCGGCTGGAAGACGATGATGTCGTGGATGGTGCCGAAGACGATCCTTCCGTCGGGGAGCAGGTTGCCCGAAGCCGGGTTGAAGGCGTTGGAGCCGATGCCATCCGCCTCGTTGTAAGTGCTTCTCACTTCATTGTGCAGGTTCAGTCTGCAAATCCCGTTGCGGGTAGTGATCCAAAGGTAGCCTTTTTTGTCCCGGATAATATTGGTGATGCCTTCAAAAGGTATGTCCCGGCCTTGTTTGGCGATCTGTATCAGTCCGGTGTAGACGTTGAGCAGGCAGAGATTGTCGGATGCCACTGCGTAGAGACTATCCGAGATCTGGGCGATGTCGTTGGTCGTGATGGTGGAGAGTTTTTCCAGTCCCGGCTTGTCGGGAAGATAATTGCGCAGGATGACTCCGTCGCTGGGGCGGATATGGAAGAGACCGTTCTTTTGAGTGCAGACCCAGCAGTCGCCCTTCCAGTCGATGTACAGGCGTATGACGCTGCTGTGCAGGGCTTGCACGTAGATAAAGGTATTGGTGGCGGATATCCATTTTATCAGGTCGCCCGAATGGGTGCCCAGCCAAAGATCACCGTTCCTGTCCTCCGCGATCTGGCGGATGGTGGAATGGTGAAAAATAGGCGGCTCCAGCCTTTCGGTGGTGTGGGTGGCCGGATGGGAGATGATGAGTGCGCCATGCTGCTGTCCTCTCCACAGGTCACCGTTGGGACGTTCGTGTATACACCAGGTTTGGTCTTCGTGGAGGCGCTGACCCTGGGTCACATACCATCTGTCGATGGGGTGGAAGCTGCTGTCATAAGTAAAGAGACCGCTGCCCCAGGTGGAAACTACGATGTCGCCGTTGCCGATCTGCAATATATCTGTCACGTCTGGAGTGAAAATGGTATCGCGGCCCGGTCTTCTGTCAGGGATCGTCTGGAAGGCCTGGGCGTAGGGGTTGAATCGATAGATGCCTTTATCCGTGGCCAGCCAGATATTGCCTTCCCTGTCTTCGAGCATATCTCCTACAATGTCATAATAGAGGCCGAACTCTCCCAGCACCCGGGACTGCAGGGGTTCGAAGTCCTTGCTATTCTTACGGAGCACCGCCAGCATGTTGAGCCCCGTAAACCAGATCGTACCGTCCTTTTGTTCGGTGATACGCCGGACTTCATGGTAAATACCATGTATCACCTTGTTGAGAGAGGGGTGCCGGAGCGTTATCTGGTCAGTATGGATGTTGTAGGTGTAGAACGAGTTGCCGGCGCCACCGGGGGGCCAGACGCTGAGCCAGAAATTGCCTTGTCCGTCCAGGTAAGGGAGACCTGCGTACCTGTATTGCTGGTAGTGTTCGATGACCGGGTCGTGGTCAGTGTTGTGGTTGCTATAGGAGAGGGTCTGCCGGATGGTGTTATACTTTGCGAGTCCCGAGTCCGACGAGAGGTAGTAGGAGTGGGATATGCTGTCTTCGTAGATGCCGCTGGCTACCCAGCCTGGCGGCATCCGGAAGGGAAGGTGATGGTTATTGAAGGATTGGGTCTTTTCATCGAAGGAGAGATCGGCCTTGAAGTTGAGGAAGAGAAGGATATTCCCTTCGTAGTCGATGTGGAGGTTGCCTTCCAACTCGCTGAGCTCGGGTTCCGGCCAGTCCACCGGCACCGGGTGGTATTGCAGCTCATCAAGATCGATGTAGCCCAGCTTATTGTACTGGCATAATACCCAGAGTCTGTTCTTTTTGTCCAGCCGGATGGAGAGGACGACGTCGTTGGGGAGGGAGTTGCGGCCTTCCAATTTATGATGCCAGAGAATAAAACGTTGACCGTCATATCGTTCCAGGCCGCTCATGGTGGCTATCCAGATATAGCCCCTGGAATCCTGCTGGAGGCCGTTTACTACATTGGAAGCCAGCCCGTCACGCATGCCCAGGTGGGAGAAGAGGTATTGCTGCTGGGCCGGCAGGCGGGTGCAGGCGAGGAGGATGACCGTGAGATATGTTAAAAATCGAAGCACGGCCCTAATGTAGGGAAGTATTGTGGCATCCCGGTACAATTCATACGGTGAAAACCTCAATTCATGTAACATATTGACGCTGCCTGCGACTAAGAAGATATGTTTAAGTATCATCTACGGAAGAACAAATTATATTCCCTTATTAATTTATTGGGTCTTACGGCGGGTATGACCGTAGCCATCCTTCTTGGACTGTGGGTGGGCGATGAGCTGTCCTGGGACAAGTGTCACGATCATTACAAACGCCTTGCGCAGGTGATGGATACCCAGCTTATCAACGGCGAGCTCACCACGGGTGAAGGGAATGCCATCCCCCTGGCAGAAGAGCTGCGGAGCAAGTATCCCGACGACTTCAAGCGGGTGGCTCTTTTTTACCCTTTGTTCACCCATACAGTGACTGTAGACGAGAGGAAGATATCAGCTCCCGGTAGCTGGGTACAGGCCGATCTCCCCGAAATGCTCACCCTTCACATGCTGAGAGGAAGCCGGGATGCCCTGCGTGATCCTGCCAATGTATTGTTGACCCGGAGCCTTGCCCATAGCCTGTTTGGCGATGCCGACCCTATGGATAAGATCATCAAGCTGGACAATATGGCCACCGTGAAGGTGGGAGGCGTATATGAGGATCTGCCCGGGAACTCCTCTTTTCATGACGCGCGTCTGCTCCTCTCCTGGGATAAGGCCCTCACCGTGCTGGACTGGTTCAAAGGTGTGCAGGGGGACTGGGGCATCCGCTACTGGAAACTATATGTAGAGCTGAACGATAACGTGGATTTGAAACAGGCATCTGCTAAGATCCGTTCTATTATGAACGAGCATGTGAAAGGAGATGGTCATGAGACATTGTTGCTTCACCCCATGGAGAAATGGCATTTGTACAGTACGTTCAGCAATGGTGTATCTGTTGGGGGGAGAGTACGTATTGTGCGCCTGCTGGCCATCATCGGCGGCTTCGTGCTGTTGCTGGCCTGTATCAATTTTATGAACCTGTCCACCGCGCGTAGTGAGAAAAGGGCCAGGGAGGTGGGGATACGCAAGGCCATTGGCTCGTCACGGAGACAGTTGATCGCGCAATTTGTAGGCGAGTCGATGATCTTTGTGCTGGCGGCTGGGTTACTTGCCATTGTGCTGGCGGGGTTGAGTATGCCTTTTTTCAACCTGATGACCGAAAAGCAGCTGTCCATTCCCGTTGGGAGTATTCTTTTTTGGATAGGGATGTTGCTGTTCATCGTGATCACCGGTGTGGTGGCCGGGAGCTATCCTGCTTTTTATCTTTCTTCTTTCCAGCCGGTAGAGGTGCTGAAGGGCCGTCTGAATATGGGCCGGGCAGGGAAGCTGCCACGTAAGATCCTGGTAGTCGTGCAGTTTGCTGTATCCGTCATCCTTATCATCAGCACCGTGATGGTGCGCCGGCAGCTGGAATATGCCCAGGACAGACCTGTGGGCTATACGCGGGAAGGACTTATTGCCGTCACTATGAACAGCGGGGACATCTATGGCATACCGTATAATACCTTGCGCGATGAGCTGCGCAAAACAGGTATGGTGACAGATATGGCCAAGTCATCCAGTCCGGCCACCGAGCCGCCCTGGACCTCGTCTGATTTTTACTGGAAGGGGAAGGACCCGAATATACATCCGGAGATAGGAGTGGTGACCGCTACGCATGATTATGGCAGGACCATGGGTTGGCATATTTCCGATGGCAGGGATTTTTCCAGGGAATATTTATCCGACACCGGCGCCATTGTTTTGAACAAGGCTGCTGTGCGTATGATGGGCTTGGCGCATCCCGTGGGAGAGATCATACGGGTCAACGGCAAATCCCGTACCGTCATTGGAGTGGCGGATGACATGATAATGGCTTCGCCGTACAAGCCTGTGAGCGCCTCTGTCTTCTGGCTGGACTATGATGCGAAGGGATTGAATGCCATGGTTGTGCGGCTGGCATCCGGTGTACCCGTACATAAGGCGCTGGCGGCGGCGGAAGAGGTGTTCAGGCGACTGGCTCCCGGCGGAGCTTTTGAGTATAAGTTCATCGATGAGGAGTATGCCCGGAAGTTCTCCGATGAGGTGCGGGTAGGCCGCATCGTTACCGTCTTTGCCCTGCTGGCCATCTTTATCTCCTGTCTGGGACTTTTTGGGCTGGTGTCTTTTGTGGCTGAGCAGCGAACAAAGGAGATCGGTATACGCAAGGTGCTTGGCGCAAGGGTCTTCGGTATCTGGGCGCTGTTGACCAGGGAATTTATCGGACTCGTATTGATATCCTGTGTCATTGCCATTCCTATGGCATATTATTTTCTTCATGGATGGCTGCAGCAATACGAGTACAGGGCTGCATTGAGCTGGTGGGTATTTGGGGCCGGTGCGATTGGGGCTATGCTGATCACGCTGGCGACCGTGAGCTGGCAGGCTGTACGGGCTGCGTCGATGGATCCGGTGGAGAGTTTACGGGTGGAATAGCCTTCCACGCTCTTCCAATTCTTTAGGAACTGTGATCCCGTACCCGTCCTCGTAGATGCCATTCCTGACAATACTACGCTTGCCTTTTCCTAACTCTATATTTGTTGGATCTATGTATTCAATCCACTCGTGACCGGCTTTGTCAGCCATATAAAGAAAAAGCCGTTTTACTTTAACAGAACGGCAATTTTCGAGTAATGCCTGCGCTTCTTGTGGCTGCAGATCTTTTAACCCTTCCATTAATTCGTAGCATTCTATAAGGTCCTGGTGTTGGGGGGCAAGATAAAGACATTCCATAAGTGCGCGCCCGGGACTTGGAACAGCAAGGTTGAAACCTCTTACTTCCATATTTATCAGCCCTACATGCGGGTCTAAAAAGGAGGTAGGATGAAAGTCGATCTTAGTTTCCCAGTCATGCTTGCTAAACCATGCGGGTAGTTTCTCTTTTGCACCTCCGAATAGCACCAATTTAGGTAGGTATTGGTCTTTGCCCTGTAATGAGAGGGCTGTTCGTGCGGCGGGGTGTATGGACAGCGCACTTTGCTGCTGTAAAGCATAGATGGCTCCTTCAAAACTGGCTTTGTCGCCGGCACGGACGTAAGCCCCCTCACCTATAGGCAGCAGCCATTGACTCCTTCTGTATCGTTGTTGCAGGGCATAGCTATAACCTTGCTTTTTTAGCCAGGATGATTGCAGGACAGTACCTGCTTTTTGGAGGTTGAAAAGTTGGTTTAATTTTTCTCGATTTGTCATACTTGTAGTACTAAAATTCGAGATTTTTTAAACCATTTGGCGATCTGATTTTTTCATACCATCCCCCACCATCCAATTTTACCGCAAATAAAGGATCACGGCGCTGTGCCCGGCCAGCTGGATGCTGCCTGTATGCGTTTTTTTGGAGCCGTCCATGGCCAGAGCCGTGTGCCATCGACCAGGAGGAAGCTTAAGCTGTTGAGAAGTGCTGCTGGCATTAAAGGCTACCCAAATACGTTTGGCCTGATCATTAATGGTATAGGCGAGAACCCCTGAAGGGGTATTTTCTTCAAAACGCAGCTTTTGTGCTATCTCGCTGGCCGTATGCATTCGAAAAACAGGATAGTTCTTCCGCAGCCGGATAAGGGCCTTGGTGTATTCAAAAATATCCTGGTACTGTCGCTTCCTATGCCAATCCAACGCATTGATGCTGTCAGGAGATTTATAGGAATTCTCCACTCCTTTTTTGGTCCGCAGGAACTCTGTCCCCGCATGAAGAAAGGGTATCCCCTGTGAAGTGAGTACGATGGTCAGGGCCAGCTTGTGCATTTTGATACGGGTTTCTTCCGACGTATCAGGACAGGACAGCGCCAGTTTGTCCCAGAGCGTATTGTTGTCATGACATTCACAATAGTTGATGACCTCATCAGGGCTCCATGCATAAGGCTGTTTGGAATAGTTGACCTTACTATAATCTATTTGCGGATGCTGACAGGCTCCGACGATGCCAAACTTGATGGATTCGATAGCATCCAGCTTGCCGCTGACAAAACCCTTGTCATGTATGTCGAAGACACTACCTTTTATTCCATCCCGTATGTCATCGTTGAATACCGCGATGCCGTGTAGCTTGCTGACATTCTTCTTTAATGCACGGAGACTGTCGGGCAGCGGACTGTCACCGGCTGTCCATCCTTCGCCATAGAGGAGTATGTCTGGTCTGACCCTTCGAAGGGAGTCCGAGATAAGATTCATGGTGGCAATATCATGTACACCCATCAGGTCAAAGCGAAATCCATCGATGTGGTATTCACGGGCCCAGTACAGCACACTCTCCAGCATGAACTTCCTCATCATGGGCGCCTCGCTGGCCGTCTCGTTGCCGCAGGCCGTAGCGTTGGACAGGCTGCCATCGGATTTGTGCCGGTAGTAATAACCGGGCACCAGCTCATTGAAGTTAGAGGTCTCTGTGACCCCTGTATGGTTGTATACCACGTCCATGACCACTTTTAGTCCGTTGCGATGCAGGACGGCGATCATTTGCTTGAGCTCTTTTATCCGGGAGATGCCATCCGCAGGGTTGGTGCTGTAGGAGCCTTCCGGTGCATTGTAGTTCAGCGGATCGTATCCCCAGTTGTATTGCGGGCTGTCCGGCCGGCTCTCGTCTACGGAATTATAGTCGAAGAAGGGTAACAGATGAATATGGGTGACGCCCAGCTCTTTCAGATGCGACAAACCCGTAGAGAGACCATCCGGGCTATGAGTTCCTTCTTCCACCAGTCCAAGGAACTTGCCTTTGTGTGTGATGCCCGAGGAAGGGTCGATGCTGAGGTCACGTATATGCAGTTCGTAAATGACGGCATCGGTGGGGCGATCGTCGCCGGGGTAATGGTTAACTTTATCTGCTGCCCATCCTTCAGGGTCTGTGTCCCTGGGGTCGAAGATCAGTGCTTTTTTTCCATTGACCCCTACCGCTCTGGCGTAGGGGTCTGGTACTGCCTGGTTCCATTGTCCGTTGATATTGACCCGGAAATTATACCAGACGCCTTTTTGATCGCCCTCGAGGTGAGTGGACCAGGTACCAGCCTCGCCTTTTTGCAGATCGATGATCTTGTAGGCTGTGACGTCGCTGCCGGAACGATATAGCAATAGTTGTGCGGCTGCGGCCGGCGGGCTCCAGATGCGGAAATGGGAGGCGGCAGGCGTGTAGAGAAGACCCAGATCCTTACCCTGATAGACGGGATGACCTGTATGGAGAAGGACGGGTAGGATCATGAGTAATAGGGGCATTGTTTTGATAATAAAGATAATATTTTGGTCGAGGCTTCACAACCATACAACCGCTGTATCAAAATCGTACAGTTTTTTACGTTAAACAAGGTTTAATCGATTGGTAGCGAGCTTCTTATAAAAATGGAGGCGTTTTTGTAAAATTAGAAAGACAAAATCATCCGATCAATGATACGCAACTACTTCCTGACTGCCTGGAGAAATCTGAAAGCCCACCGCCTGAATGCCATCATCAACACAGCCGGGCTGGCCATTGCCTTCACCGTCTGTATCCTGCTTTTTTTGATGGTGCATTTTGAATTCTCCTACGACAAATGGCAGAAGAATGTAAATACCCTGTACATGGCATATAACCTGAGCCATACCCCGGATGGGGATGAGAAAGGGCCTGTTTTTGGCTATCCGGCAGCGCCCGCCTTCAGAACAGAAGTACCGGGCATCCTGCGGACCACTGACTTTATGCCGATGGGTGGTGGTGTCCGTTATAAGGACAAGGAGGTAGAGAAGAGTATTACGCTGGTAGGCTCCGACTTTTTAGATATGTTCAGCTTTCCCGTAGTGGCGGGAAATAAAACAACACCATTGGCCGACCCTGGCAACACTGTCCTTGCCCAGTCCGCCGCTACGGCCATCTTTGATAAGGAAGATCCTATAGGCAAGACGATAAAAGTAAAGATCGGCGGTGCCTGGAAGGACCTGGTAGTAACGGCCATCGTCCAGGACGCACCGGAGAATTCCACGCTCCAGTTCAATGTGCTGGCGCGTATCGAGATCAATAACGACTATGCCGCCGACAAGAATGGATGGAATCATCAGCATCATCCTGTATACGTACAGCTGGCGCCTGGTATCACCCAGCTGCAGGCAGAGTCAAACCTGAGGGAGCTGGTAAAAAAGCATCATCTTGCGGATGACGAATACATGAAAGGACGGGGCTATCGCAAGGACGTAAATGGGGATATGTTCGCCATCAAGCTGGCTCCTTATGCTTCTCTCCACTTCGATGAGGAACTGGGCCGGCGGTCTGTGAATAAGAACTATTTATTTATCCTGATCCTCATAGCAATAGTCGTATTGGTCATTGCCTGCTTCAACTTTATCAACCTGAATGTCGCCCGGGCCTTCACCCGTGCCCGGGAAGTCGGTGTACGCAAGACTATTGGCGCCGGCAAGCGGCAGATCTTTTTGCAGCTGTGGATCGAGAGCCTGCTGTTATTTGCCGTTGCGCTGATCATTGCCGTGGGACTTGCTGTACTCCTGGTGGAACCATTTAACAGACTCTTTGTCGAAAAGCTGACCATGCAGGCCCTGGCGCAGCCGCTGTTGATCCTGTATGTGCTGGCCGGTATGCTGTTGGTATCGTTTATGGCCGGTGGATATCCCGCCTGGCTGGTGGCGAGGTTTAAGACCGTGGAAGTATTGAAGGGTAAGGTCTCCGTAGGGCGCAGCTCGCTGATACGCAATGGGCTTATTACTTTCCAGTTTGTCATGGCCTGTCTGTTGATCTGCAGCACCATCGTCATTTATCGTCAATTCCAATACATGCGTACGGCTCCATTGGGTTACGAGCAGGAGTCGGTGATCAGCATCCCTGTAAAGAATACAGAGAATTCGCTTCGATATATCCGGCAATTGCGTCAGCAGCTTGCTTCTCAACCCCAGGTGGTCAGCGTGACGGGCAGCTCTGCCAACATCGGCATCGGGGAAGATCACAGTCAGAGTGGCTGGAGCATCGGATTCACCTATAATGGAAAAGGGATAAATACAGAGATGCTGGTCGTTGACTATGATTTCCTGAAGACCATCGGCGTCAAGCTGCTGGCCGGTCGAGATTTCAGCCGTGAATTTCCCACCGACACTGCCGTCGATGCCCGGAATGTCATTGTTTCGGAGAGCATGGCCAGGCAGTTCGACGAGAAGAGTATAGTAGGTCTGTCCTTCTATTCGGACAGCGCTGCACCGAGATGGAATGTCATCGGGGTGATACCCGACATACACCTGCACAGTCTGCATGACAAGGTCGGCGCGCTCACCCTGGAGATGGCAAAACAGCGTAAATCGTTGGGAAATATGGGATATATCATGGTGAAAGTGCGTACGAACAATCCCCGGCAGGCAATGGCCGTAGTGCGGGATGCGTATAAAACCATCGAACCCGATAATACAACCAGCCCTTCTTATCTGACGGAAAATACTTATCGCTGGTATGCCAAGGAAGAAAGGCTGTCCACTCTTTTTTGCACGGCGGCTGTTATCGCCATCGTGCTGTCATGTCTTGGACTCTTCGCCATCGTCTCGCTGGTGATCGGGCGGCGTCGTAAGGAGATCGGGGTTCGCAAGGTATTGGGCGCGTCAGTGACGGGGATCACGGGACTGCTGTCAAAGGAATTCATCCGGCTGGTGGCCCTGGCCTTTTTAATAGCTACACCTATTGCCTGGTTCTATCTCAATAAATGGCTGACGGACTTTCCATACAGGATCACGCTCAGCTGGTGGGTATTCCCGCTGGCAGGTGTGACGGCTCTCATCATTGCCCTGGGTACGATCAGCATACTGACTATACAGGCGTCACTGGCCAATCCGGTGAAGAGTCTCAGGACCGAGTGATCCGACTCACTGGTCAATCCGACTCCCGGCGCAATGCCTCCTCCACCAGGAAGAGGCCGGCAAAAAGCAAAAGCAGGGCATTGCCCTCGTAAGGATGGAATTCGAATATAATATAATTTTTCATATATTTATTGCATTCGAATAAACCTCATTTAAACCTTATATATGGAAGAACAGCTAATAGCCGCCTCTATCCCTTCACAAGACCTCGCAACCGACGAGATTGACAGTTTTTCACTTGCCGCTGCCCCTCTTAAGAGTCCATTCCAAAGAATTGCCCTGGCATTGTCGGGCGGAGGATATAGGGCTGCTTCCTACAGCATCGGCGTCATGAGCTATTTAGACAAGATAAAATATTCGGATGAAAAGAGCTTGCTGAACAATGTTGAATTTATTTCCTCTGCATCCGGAGGCAGCTTTGCATCCATGCTGTATGTGGCGTACACCAAAAAAGGGCTTCCTTTCAAAGATGTATATAATAAGTTGACTGGGTTCATGAACGGCAGCACCGGAAAATCGTTATTGGAAAGAATGGCGGAAGAATTGAATGACGACGAGAAATGGGCAAAAGGAGAGAAGAGCCAGAATCTTATCAATGCTTTTGCGAAAGTATATGATCAGGAACTTTTTGAAGGAGATACGTTCGGTGTGTACTGGGAAACCTCCTCCCATCGTACGCTAGAGGTCTGTATCAACGCCACGGAGTTTTTTCGCGGCCTTTCTTTCCGGTGGCAAACTAAAGGGGAACCTTTTGGAACAGAGGAGGCGGGTATGACAGGTAACAAGTATCTATTTTTTGACAAAAATTCCAATGAGGACGGGTTTGAAACATTAAAGAAGATCAAACTGGGAGATATCATGGCATCGTCGTCCTGCTTCCCCGGCGGATTTGAGCCCATCGTCTATCCCCGTGACTTTACTTATGAGGGTATGACGGAAGAGATGCTGCGGGGAGCTATGACCATTACGGATTATGATAATAAGCGCCGGCTATTGGATACATCTGTGGGATTAATGGATGGCGGCGTGGATGATAACCAGGGATTGTACAGCGCCATGCTGGCAGATAAGCGAAAAAGATCACAAGCAAGAGACAACAGTAACGGATTCGATCTTATTATGGTTGCCGACGTATCCAGCTATTTCATGGAACCTTATTCTCCGCCCCCAACGGATACAAAAGGCTCCTTGCGCAAACAGACAGTGGCCCAATCGGTCCACGATCTGCGTAATAAATTCAATGGACTGAATAAAACGCTGAAGATAACTGCTTATATTTCTCTGGCATTATTGTGTGCTGCTATTTTGCTGCTCATCTTCTCGAATATGCGTCCTTTGATGAATCTGGGCTACCTGTTGTTGTCTCCTTCCATTCTTGTACTGCTGATCATTGCTTTTGTCACCGGCTACAAGGCAGGGAATCCCATGTTCGCATGGCTTTCCAAAGCCTTTGCTGCCAAGCCGGAGGAGGTAGTGGCTTATCTGAAAGAGTCGGTGCCATCCATTGAGGGGTTCTCGGGTAAATTCATAATATCCCTGATGAACTCGCTCGAAGGCGCCAGATTTGGAGTGCTCGAACAAATGTTGAAAGCAAGGCTGGGTTCCGTATTGAGCATGGTGATGGACATTAATCTCAAACAGACGCGCAGACTTATCTTCGGGACCTTCTATGGGGAGTTTTACGAAAATGACATCTGGCAGCACCGGCGTATATTCAATGTCATTTATGAGTTGAGCCAATTTAATATTAATGGGCGTGCCAGCAGTGTACAAAAAAAGTTCAACTTAAAGAAAGTATTGAAAGCCGTGAAGTCCGACGATATCCTGAAGACCGCGGAGTCCGACCAGGCTTTGAAAAGCTGGCTGATAAATGTTCAGCACACTTTGCTGAGAGGCTGTGAAAAATTGAATGCTGTAGCCGAGGAGGCGCGCACCATGGCAACCACATTATGGTATGACGAGAAAGATACCAATAACCAGCGTATGAAGAAAGTGATAGCATGCGGACAATTCACCACATGTGCCAAGCTGCTGGAATACGTATATGAACTGGAGATGAGGATGAAGGCGCAAAAGTACCTCGCCGGAACCGGGGAAACCCTGGAGTTTACGGAGGACGATCCCGTCTTCAAAAGCGTAAAGTCGCAACTGGAGAGTGATTGGGATGCATTCAAAAAGAATCCTTATAATATATATAAGGACAAGCTATAGATAAATCCGATTTTATCTTTCGGTTAAGTTTCCTACCTTCAGGTTGTCGATGAGCTTGTTTTATGCAATTTGCATGCTGATATGAAAAATTTGTCGCAGGCTGCTGATTTACCAAAACTGATATCTGTTAAGGATGGCGATCATGCTGCCTTTCTTGAGGTATATAATATATTACATATCAAGATATTCCGCTTCTATCTCAAACGCGTGCACCTTCCCGATAATGCCAAGGACCTCACACAGCAATGTTTCATCCGCTTATGGCAATTCCGGCAGACCTTATCGGAAGACCATCCCCTGGAAAAGCAGGTCTTTATCATCGCCCGCAGCCTGCTGATCAACCATATCAAGAAAGAGACTACCCGCCGGAGACTGAAGCTCGTACATGATCAGACCCTGGAAGAAAATATTCAGCCCTCTCCAGCCATACATTTCGAGGTGTCCAGCGAAGTAAGCGCTGCCATCGATACGCTCCCCCCCGTCCGGAAGAAGATCCTCATGCTAAAAGCCTTCTATGGCTGCTCCAACAAGGAAATAGCATCCCAGATGAGCATTTCTATCAAGACGGTGGAAGACCACGTCAGTAAAGCGTTCCGCCATATTCGGCAGATAGGGATATCCTTATTGCTCATCATTCTGGGCTCCCTCCCATAAAAAAAATATTTACCTCAGCAGGGGTAAACACTCCCGTCAACTGTATATAATTATATCGAATTGACCGACTGCATGCAGAAATTACCCGACGAACTGATAGAGAAATTTTTAAGTGGGAATTGCACTGAAGAAGAGGTTGCACTTGTCTGGAACTATTTACGTAAGAATCCCGATGAGTCCTATCTACTAAAGGAATTCGAGCAGGCGGATGGAGA
>Ga0105240_10003519_pt1 | contig 24297 bp, 24 predicted proteins | sample KBSC54metaG_FD_80426 | JGI IMG/M metagenome (GOLD analysis project Ga0105240, IMG submission 80426) | Corn rhizosphere microbial communities from Kellogg Biological Station, Michigan, USA - KBS C5-4 metaG | ecosystem: Host-associated > Plants > Roots > Rhizosphere > Soil | place: Michigan, USA...
ACCTTGCCCGAGGTGTCGCCCTTGACGGCGGGCTCGGTCCAGGTGATCTCGCGCTCGACGCTGGTGGGCAGTTCCACCGACAGTGCCTTGCCTTCATAGAACACCACGTCGGCGGGCATCCCGTCCTCCAGGTAGTTCAACGCGTCGCCCATGTTCTCCTTTTCCACCTCGTACTGGTTGTACTCGGAGTCCATGAAGACGTACATCGGGTCGGCGAAGTAGGAGTAGGTGCACTCCTTCTTGTCCAGCACGATCTGGTCCATCTTGTCGTCGGCCTTGAACACGACTTCGGTGTTGAAGTTGGCGATCAGGCTCTTGAGCTTCATCCGGACGGTGGCGGCGTTGCGGCCGCCGCGGGCGTATTCGGTCTTCAGGACCACCATCGGGTCCTTGCCGTGCATGATCACGTTGCCGGCACGGATTTCTTGAGCGATTTTCATGGCGAAAGTCTTGCGTGGTAGGCCGCGAAACGCGCCTCGCGAGGGGCGGGTGGATGCGGCGGGTGCGCCGTGGCGCAAAGCCCTGTATTTTAGCGTGTTTGGGAACGGTCCTTTTGATCCGCGTTAATAAGCACCGGGCATACTCGCCGCCAGCATGAGACTTCCCGACTGGCTTCGCACGCGCGCCGCGCGGCCGGCCATCCACACCGAAACCCTGCTGGCGCTGTGCGCCGCCTTCATCCTGCTGGCGGGCAATGGGCCGTTCTGGCGGGCGGCGCTGGCCAATCGGGCGTGGAGCGAGCCCGGTACATGGTTGTTCGCCGGCGCCGTCTTCGTCTCGCTGTGTGCCTTCTACCTGGCGTTCATCGCGCTGTTTGCGAACCGCTACACGGTGCGCCCGCTGCTTGCGCTGCTGCTGCTGGTGACGGCCGCTGCGTCGTATTACACCGAGCGATACGCCGTCTACCTGGACCGCGCCATGCTGCGCAACGTCTTGGCGACCAATTTCAAGGAAGCGAGCGAACTGATCGGCTGGGGATTGGCGCTGCACTTGCTGGTGTTCGGCGTGCTGCCTTCGGCGTTGCTGTGGTGGCCGCGCCTGAAGGAGCGGCCGCCCTTGCGTGCGCTGGCGGTGCGCACGGGCTGGGTTGCCGCTGCGCTGGTGATCGGTGTCGCCAGCCTGCTGCTGGTGTTCGCCGATTTCGCTTCGCTGATGCGCAATCATCGCGAGATGCGCTACCTGATCACGCCGGGCAACGTGGTCGCGTCGGTGATCGGAAACATCTGGGGCCGCGCCAACCGGCCGGCGGGGCAGAAATTGGTGGTGGTCGCAGCCGACGCCAGGGCGGCGCCCCTGGTGACCGGGCGCAAGCCACAGTTGTTCGTGCTGGTGGTGGGCGAGACCGCGCGCGCCCAGAATTTTTCCTTGAACGGCTATCCGCGCGACACCAATCCGGAGCTGGCGCGCCGCGATGTCATCAACTTTCCGAATGCGACATCCTGCGGAACGTCGACGGAGGTGTCGCTGCCTTGCATGTTCTCGCCGTACGGCCGCGCCCATTACGACGAGGAGCAGATCGTCACCCACGAATCGGTGCTGCAAGTGCTGGTCCGCGCCGGCGTGAACGTGCTTTGGCGCGACAACCAGTCGGGCTGCAAGGGGGTTTGCGACGGCATACCCGAGGAGCAGCTCGATCACGCGAACGTCCAGGGACTTTGCGCCGAGGGCCAGTGCTTCGACGAGATCCTGCTGCACGGCATGGACCAGGTGCTGCGTGACCGGCAGGGCAACCTGCTGGTCGTGATGCACCAGCTGGGCAGCCACGGCCCGGCGTACTTCAGGCGCTATCCCGCGCAGTTCAAGAAGTTCACGCCGGCCTGCGAAACGGATGACCTGCGGCAGTGCAGTACCCAGGAAATCGTCAATGCTTACGACAACTCGCTGCTGTACACCGATTTTTTCCTGGGCAAGGTGATCGACTTCCTCAAAGGCGCGCAGCACACCCATGACACCGCGATGCTGTACGTCTCGGACCATGGCGAATCGCTGGGAGAAGGCGGCTTGTACCTGCATGGCATGCCCTGGGCGATAGCGCCCGACGTGCAGACGCACGTTCCGTTCGTCGTTTGGCTCTCACCCGGGTTTGAGCAAGCGCAGCGCCTGAATGCGCAATGCCTGCGCGGCCGGGCGCGGCAAGAAGCCGTGAGCCACGACTACCTGTTCCACACGTTGCTGGGCGTGTTCGGGGTGCGAACTCGCGTCTACCAGCCGGCGTTGGACCTGTTCGAGCCCTGCCGCGGCAAGTCCTGAAGCGCGAACTGCATCAGTTGCGTGACAAGGTCCGGCTGCGCCAGCAAGCGCCCGCGGACATCGCGAATGCAATCGGACCACGACTCGACATTCAGCGCGGGCAAGTCGATGCCCATGCCGTTCCAGGCACGGTGAAACGCTCGCAGCGAGGACGGCGCGTCCAGCCATTCGAGGAAGGCTTCCAGCTTGCGGTGATGCGCGTCGTCGTGCTGCGGGTAGATTTGCCACACCAGGGGCTTGCCTGCCCACAATGCGCGCACCAGCGAGTCTTCCCCGCGGACCAGGTTGAGGTCGCAAGACCAGAGCAGATGATCGAAGTCGAGTTGGCTGAGCAGCGGAAGCCAGGAGATCGACAACAGCCCCCGCGCGTTCCAGCCCGGCATTTCGCTGTCGAGTCTTGCGATCTCAGCGCGCAAGGCGGCCGTTGCGCGGGCCGGGGTGACGAGCAGGCGCGTCGCCCCCGGCCCGCGGGCCCACTGCTGCAGCACCGAGCCAAGCGCGGCCGGCTCATAGCAGAACAGGCTCACGAGTCGCGCGCCTTGCGTGTCGCTGATGCCTTGGGCTTGCAACCAGGCATCGCGATTGAAATCCAACTGGCGGCGCGAGAGGTCTTGCTCGCGCAACAGCCCACCGCTGCGCGGCGTGAAGCCCGGATAGAAAAAGTGCCGCGTCAGCCCGGCGGCGGGGCCGGACAACAAAGGCGAGGGCAGCTTGTGATTGCGCTCGGCGAACGATTCGGCTGTGAGGTACTCCAGGTCGAGCCACGCGCCCTGCCGGCCTTCGACGCGGGCTTGCTCGGCGACGGCGGCCAGGAATTGCGGCTCCAGCTCGCAGCCGAACGCCTCGATCACCACGTCACCGGGCAGCGCCGCAGCCTGCTCGCCCCAAGTCAAGACCTGCACGCCAGCGTGGCCGCCGGGCGCCATCCAGCCGAGCGCCGACGCGTCGTCCACCCACAGCCGCACAGTTTCACCGCGCGCCGCGAGCTGAACCGAAAGCCGCCAGCACACGCCGATGTCGCCGTGATTGTCGATGACCTTGCAGAAGATGTCCCAGAGCATGACGCGGAATAATCCAGGGCAATTGTGGCTCCACAATAGCGCGTCCATGTCCGAGAGTCATTCCGAAGCACTGCTGGCGCAGGTCGCCGCGCTGCCGCCGCTGCCCGGCGTCTACCGTTATTTCGACGCCGACGGCGGGGTGCTGTATGTGGGCAAGGCGCGCAATCTCAAGAAGCGCGTCGCCAGCTATTTCCAGAAGAACCATGGCGGCACGCGCATCGGCCACATGATCGGCAAGATCGCGCGGCTGGAGACCACGGTGGTGCGCTCCGAGGCCGAGGCGCTGCTGCTCGAGAACAACCTGATCAAGACGCTCAATCCGCGCTACAACATCCTGTTTCGCGACGACAAGAGCTATCCCTACCTGAAGATCACCGGCACGCCGGACAAGAATTTCAGCGACTTGACGGCGCCATCGGCCGCCACTTTCCCGCGCGTTGCGTATTACCGCGGCGGGGTCGATCGCAAGCACCGCTATTTCGGCCCTTACCCCAGCGCGTGGGCCGTCAAGGAATCGATCCAGCTATTGCAGAAGGTGTTTCGATTGCGCACCTGCGAAGACACGGTGTTCGCCAATCGCACTCGACCCTGCCTGCTCTACCAGATCAAGCGCTGCTCGGGGCCGTGCGTCAACCTGATCTCGCCGCAGGACTACCAACAGGATGTTCATCACGCGGAGGAATTCCTGCGCGGAGAGACCCAGGCCGTGCTTGCGGCACTGGAGACGCGGATGATGCACCACGCCGACAAGCTCGAGTTCGAGCAGGCGGCGGAACTGCGCAACCAGATGGGCGCCCTGTCCAAGGTGCTGCACCAGCAATCGGTGGAAACCATTTCCGACAAGGACGTGGACATCCTGGCGGTGAAGTTGCAGGGCGGCAAGGCCTGCGTCAACCTGGCGATGGTGCGCGGTGGCCGGCACCTGGGCGATCGCGCCTATTTCCCCACCCACGTGGAAGACGCGGCGGCGCTGCAGGATTTCGACGCCGCGCTGGACGAAAGCGCCGTCCCGGCCAAAGCGTCGCGCGTTGAAGTCCAGGTGCTCGAAGCTTTCATCGCGCAGCATTACATCGGCGTGCCGGTTCCGCCGGCCCTGATCACCAGCGAGCCCGTGAGCCGCGCGCTCATCGACGCGCTCTCGGAGCAGAGCGGCGTGAAGATCAGCGCTGTGCACAACCCGCGCGAGCAGCGCCGCCTCTGGCTCGAGATGGCCCAGAAGAACGCGGACATCCAGCTTGCGCGCCTGCTCGCCGAGGAAGGCTCGCAGCAGGCCCGCACGCGCGCGCTGGTCGAAGCGCTGGACCTCGCTCCCGACAATCTCGACACGTTCCGCATCGAGTGCTTCGACATCTCGCATACGGCCGGCGAAGCCACGCAGGCGTCGTGCGTGGTGTTCCATCACCACAAGATGCAGAACTCCGAATACCGCCGCTACAACATCGAGAGCATCACACCCGGTGACGATTACGCCGCGATGCGGCAGGTACTGATGCGGCGCTACAGCAAGCTGGCCGAGGCGGGCCGTGATCCGCCGGAGGCAACTCCGCCGGACGGGGCCGCACCGGATATGGCCGTAGCGGACGCGGCCGCAGAGGATGTTCCCATGCCGGACGTGGCGTCGCCCGATGCAAGTTCGCCGGATGCGAGTCTTGCGCAAGGAGCGGTCCCCGTCATGAAGCCGTCGCGTGCGGGCGGCGGCGGAGCGGCGCGCCTGCCAGACCTGGTGCTCGTGGACGGCGGCAAGGGCCAGGTGAGCATGGCGCGCGAAGTGTTCGCGGAACTCGGACTGGACCTGGCCGTGATCGTCGGCGTGGAGAAGGGCGAGGGCCGCAAGGTCGGCCTGGAAGAATTGGTGTTCGCCGATGGCCGCGACAAGGTGTACCTGGGCAAGGACTCGGCGGCCTTGATGCTGGTGGCGCAGATCCGCGACGAGGCGCACCGTTTCGCGATCACCGGCATGCGGGCGCGGCGCGCGAAGGTGCGGGTCGGCGGCAGCAGCCTGGAGGAAATTCCGGGAATCGGCGCGAAAAAGCGAGCCCGCTTGTTGCAGCGCTTCGGCGGCGTGCGCGGCGTGGCCGCGGCAGGCGTGGACGACATCGCCAGCGTGGAAGGGATTTCTCGCGAATTGGCCGAGGAGATCTACCGCGCGCTGCACTAGGCGCCGTTCGCGAGGCAAGTCGGCGCGCGCAGGCCCTGGCTGCTCATGCCAGAATCGGCCCCATGTTCCTCACGGTCCCCACGATCCTCACCTGGACGCGCATCGTGGCGATTCCGCTGATCGTCGGAGTGTTCTACCTGGGGCTGCAGCCGAAGCTGCAGAACCTGATCGCCACGGTGATGTTCGTCGTGTTCGCGCTCACCGACTGGCTGGACGGCTATCTCGCGCGCCGCTTGAACCAGACGTCCGCGTTCGGCGCTTTCCTCGATCCGGTCGCCGACAAATTCCTGGTGGTCGCGTCGCTGCTGGTGCTGGTGCACCTGGGGCGCGCCGATGTATTCGTCGCGTTGATCATCATCGGCCGCGAGATCGCCATTTCAGCGCTGCGCGAATGGATGGCGCACATCGGGGCATCCAAAAGCGTGGCGGTGCACATGCTGGGCAAGATCAAGACCACGGTGCAGATGATCGCGATTCCCTTCCTGCTGTTCGATGGGCACCTGTTCGGCTTCATCGACACCAATCTCTGGGGCACGTGGCTGATCTGGGCCTCGGCGATCCTCACCGTCTGGTCGATGGTGTATTACCTGCAAAAAGCCGTGCCCGAAATCCGCAAGCGGGTGAAATAGGACTTCGCTGAATGACTTCCGTGTGGCGGCAGGACCGTCTCGTGGCGGCGATGCCCGCCGTTTTCGTGCTGATCTGGAGCACCGGCTTCGTCGTGGCGCGTTTGGCGATGCCGCAGTCGCCGCCGATGAAATTCCTGGCCTGGCGCTTTTTCTTTTCGGCGCTGTGCTTCACTGCCTGGATCGTGGCCGCCAGGGTCAAGCTGCCGGCCCGCCGCGGCCAGGTGATGCATCTCGCGATGGTCGGCGTGCTGATCCAGTTCGGCTATCTGGGTGGCGTCTGGAGCGCCGTGAAGCTGGGGATGGGCGCGGGCCTCGCGGCGCTGCTGGTTGGATTGCAGCCGGTGCTGACGGCGTACTGGATCTCCTCACGCGGCGGCAAGGTCTCTGCTCGGCAGTGGGCGGGACTTGCATTGGGTTTCGCCGGGCTCGCGCTGGTCGTGTGGGAAAAGCTGGGGATCGGCGAGATCACCACCCTGAACTTTTCGCTGGCGGTTGGCGCATTGCTCAGCATCACGGTCGGCACGCTCTACCAAAAGCGCTTCGTCGCGCCGTGCGACGTTCGCGCTGCCGGCTTGGTTCAGATGTCGGCCGCGTTGCTGGTCACCGTGCCGCTCGCCCTGCTGGAATCCGAACCGATGCGCGTGAACGCCCAACTGATCGGCGCGATGGGCTGGTCGGTGCTGGCGATGACGCTCGGCGGCAGTTCGCTGCTGTACCTGTTGATCCAGCGCGGCGCCGCCACCGTGGTGACCAGCCTGATGTACCTGGTGCCGCCTTGCACGGCCGTCATGGCCTGGCTTTTGTTTCGCGAACCGATCACGGCGTTCACCATCCTGGGAATGGCCTTGGCTGCCGTCGGCGTCAGCCTGGTGGTCCGGGCGCCGGCACGGCCGGCGGCAATGCCAGAATGACCACCATGTTCCAAGGATTCGAGACATTCGAGGTGGTGCGCGAAGGCGTGCGGCTCGCGGCGCGGCGCGGCGGGCAAGGCCCGGCCCTGCTGCTGCTGCACGGCCATCCGCAAACGCACGCGATGTGGCATCGCGTGGCGCCTGCGCTCGCGCAAGACTTCTCTGTGGTGATGATGGATCTGCGCGGCTACGGCGACTCGGGACGGCCCGAGAGCGGCCGCGATCACATCGCATACTCGAAACGCGAGATGGCGCGGGATGCGGTCGCGGTGATGAGCGCTTGCGGCGTCGCGCGGTTCCACGTGCTGGCGCATGACCGCGGCGCGCGTGTCGCGCATCGGCTCGCGGTGGACCATCCCCAGGCGGTGCAGCGATTGATGCTGCTGGACATCGCGCCGACGCTCGCGATGTACGAAGGCACGACGCTGGAATTCGCGCGAGCCTACTGGCATTGGTTTTTCCTGATCCAGCCGCCGCCGCTGCCCGAAGCACTGATCGAGTCCGACCCCGTGCGCTATCTTCGAAGCCTGATGGGCAATCGGCACGCGGGGCTGGCTGCCTTTTCTCCCGACGCGCTGGCCGAGTACGAGCGCTGCGCGAAGATTCCCGGCACGGCACAGGCTTTCTGTGGCGACTATCGAGCCAGCGCCGGCATCGACTTGGAACACGATCGCGCCGATGTCGCCGCCGGCAGGAAGCTGGTACAGCCGCTGCGCGTGTTATGGGGTGCTCAAGGCGTGGTGGAAAAATGTTTTGACGTGCTGGCGCTGTGGCGCGAGCGCGCACTGCAAGTTACCGGTGCGAGCTTGCCGTGCGGCCACTACATCGCCGAAGAAGCGCCGCAGGCGCTGCTGCGCGATGCCACCGAATTTCTGAAACAGGAGTGATGATGAGCAAGAAAAGAATCGCGGTGATCCCCGGCGACGGGATCGGCAAGGAAGTGATGCCCGAAGGCCTGCGCGTGATGGAGGCTGCCGCTTCCAAGTTCGGCATCGACCTGGCGTTCGACCACTTCGACTTCGCCAGCTGGGACTACTGCGAAAAGCACGGCAAATACATGCCGGACAACTGGAAAGACCTGGTCGGCGGCCATGACGCCATTTACTTCGGCGCGGTCGGCTGGCCGGCAAAGATCCCGGACCACGTGTCGCTGTGGGGCTCGCTGGTGCTGTTCCGGCGCGAGTTCGACCAATACGTCAACTTGCGGCCGGCCCGCCTGATGCCCGGCATCATCGCCCCGGTGGTGCGCCGCGACGGAAGCCCGCGCCAGCCCGGCGAGATCGACATGTACATCGTGCGCGAGAACACCGAGGGCGAGTACTCGATGGTCGGCGGCCGCATGTTCCCCGGCACGCCGCGCGAGATGGTCATGCAGGAAACGATCATGACTCGCCACGGCGTGGACCGCGTGCTGAAATTTGCGTTTGATCTGGCGCAATCCAGGCCGAAGAAGCACTTGACATCGGCGACCAAATCGAACGGAATCGCGATCACGATGCCCTACTGGGACGAGCGCGTGGAGGAAATGGCCAAGGCTTATCCCGGTGTCAAGTGGGACAAGTTCCATATCGACATCCTGACGGCGCATTTCGTGCAGCGGCCCGATTTCTTCGATGTGGTCGTCGCGAGCAATCTCTTTGGCGACATCCTGTCCGACCTTGGACCGGCGTGCACCGGCACCATCGGCATCGCCCCCAGCGCGAACATGAATCCCGATCGCCTGTTTCCCTCGCTCTTCGAGCCGGTTCACGGCTCCGCGCCGGACATCTACGGCAAGAACATCGCCAATCCCATAGGGCAAATCTGGTGCGGCGCGATGATGCTGGAATTCCTCGGCTACAAGGAAGCGCACGACGCGGTGCTGCGCGCGATCGAAAAAGTTCTGCATCCTCAAAGTGGTGCACCGCGCACGGCGGACATCGGCGGTACGGCGCGCACCTCGGACGTGGGACGCGCCATCGCTTCTGCCCTGTAAGGTGGGCGCACGCTTTCTGCACATGAAAATTGGCGCAGTGCCGCACGGCGAACCGGCGCGCAACCCGCATGGAATCTAGCGAAAAGTCGCTAGAATCCGCGTCCGCGCTGTTGTAAACCCGCCTATCGTATTGACACGCTATGTGTCCATCGCTTTAATGGCTCGGTGGCTTGAGCCGCACAAGAGAAGTCTCCTGCATCCGTGCCGCCAGCGCGCCGTCCGGCGTCCGCGGGATGGGAGACAAAAATTTTTAAGAGACACTCCTGTCAAATATTCTCTGCACGAGGGGCCCCCTGTGAACAAGACCGAACTGATTGAGCACATCGCAAAGCATGCCGACATCTCCAAGGCCGCGGCCACGCGCGCGTTGGAGTCGATGATCGGCGCCGTCAAGACCACCCTGAAAAAAGGCGGCGCGGTTTCGCTGGTGGGCTTCGGTACGTTCGCGGTGGGCAAACGGGCGGCACGCAGCGGGCGCAACCCCCGCACCGGCGCAGCGATTAAAATCAAGGCAGCCAAGGTTCCCAAGTTCCGTCCCGGCAAGGCGCTCAAGGATGCGCTGAACTGAGCGGCCGTTTCCGGTGGGGTGCTTAGCTCAGCTGGTAGAGCGGCGCCCTTACAAGGCGTAGGTCGGCGGTTCGATCCCGTCAGCACCCACCAACCCAAGCGAAGGCGAACACTTGTTCGCCTTTTGTTTGCGCGTAACAATCGCTGCGCGAATTTGTCAGCGCCATCCGACGTCGAGCCGTCGATTGTTTTTTTAGCAATGTGAGTGTCCAAGCATGTTCGATTTCGTCCGCAAGCACACCAAGGTCATGCAGTTCCTGCTGTTCCTGCTGATCTTTCCTTCGTTCGTGCTGTTCGGGCTGCAGGGCTACAACCGGTTCAAGGAAAAAGGCGAGACGGTGGCCAAGGTGGACGGCCATGACATCACGCAGGCCGAATGGGACAACACGCATCGGCAGGAAGTGGATCGCCTGCGCCAGCAGATGCCGACGATCGACGCGAAGCTGCTGGACTCCCCGGCGGCGCGTTACGCCACGCTGGAGCGAATGGTGCGCGATCGCGTCATCGCGGCAGCCGCGGCCAAGGAAAAACTCGGCGCGAGCGATCAGCGGCTGGCCCGTGAACTGCAGCAGAACCAGATGATCAATTCGCTGCGCGGCCCCGACGGCAAGCTGGACATGGCACGCTACCGGCAACTCGTGGCCCAGCAAGGCATGACGCCGGAAATATTCGAGGCGAACGTGCGCGCGGACTTGTCTGCGCGTCAAGTGCTGGCCGGCATCGGCGCCACCGCTTTCGCCCCGCCTGCGCAGGCCGCGGTATCGCTGGACGCCTTGCTGGAGAAGCGCGAGGTGCAAGTGGCGCGCTTCGCGGCAGCCGATTACGCGAGCCGGGTGAATCCCGGCGAAGCCGAACTCGAAGCGTTCTACAAGGCGAACACGAACCTGTTCCAGGCGCCGGAGCAGGCGAACATCGAATATGTGGTGCTCGATGCCGACTCGCTGAAAAAGACCATTCCCGTCAACGAGCAGGACCTCAAGACCTACTACGACCAGAACGTCGGGCGCATCAGCGGACAAGAGGAGCGGCGAGCCAGCCACATCCTCATCGCGGTGCCCAAGGGCGCGCCCGCGGCCGAGCGTGAAAAGGCGAAAGCGCGCGCCGAGGAAGTGCTTGCGCAAGCGAAGAAGTCGCCCGACAGCTTCGCGGAGCTGGCCAAGAAGTATTCGCAGGACACCGCTTCAGCGGCCAACGGAGGCGACCTCGATTTCTTCGCGCGCGGTGCCATGACCAAGCCTTTCGAGGACGCGGTGTTCGCGATGAAGAAGGGTGACATCGTCGGACCCGTGGAATCCGATTTCGGCTATCACATCATCAAGCTCACCGACATCAAGGCGCCCAAGCAGCGCACGTTCGAGGAGATGAAGCCCGAGATCGAGGCGGAGTTGAAGAAACAGCAGGCGCAGCGCAAGTTCGCCGAAAGCGCGGACGTGTTCAGCAACGCGGTGTATGAGCAATCGGACAGCCTCAAGCCCGCGGCCGACCGCCTCAAGCTGGAAATCAAGACCGCGACCAACGTGCGGCGCACGCCGGCGCCGGGCGCGACGGGCCCGCTTGCCAATCCCAAGTTCCTGGAGGCGCTGTTCGCCCCGGACAGCGTGCAGAAGAAGCGCAACACCGAGGCGGTGGAGATCGCGCCCAACACCCTGGTGTCCGGGCGAATCACCCAGTACACACCGGCGCGCACGCTGCCATTCGCGGAGGTAAAGGACAAGGTGCGCGAACGCGTCGTCGCAGCGAAAGCCGCCGAACTGGCCAAGAAGGACGGCGAGGAAAAACTGGCTGCGTGGAAAGCCAACCCCGCGAGCGCGAACCTGCCCGCTGCGATCACGGTGTCGCGCCAGGAAACACAGAAGCAGCCGCAAGCCGTCATCGAAGCGGCGCTGCGCGCCGATCCGGCCAAGCTGCCCGCCTTCGCGGGTGTTGACCTCGGTGACCAAGGCTACGCGGTGGTGAAGGTGGACAAGGTGCTGCCACGCGAGCCGCCCGCGCCGGATGCAGCCAAGCTTCAAAGCCAGCAGTATGCGCAGTGGTGGTCGTCGGCCGAGACGCTGGCGTACTACAACATGCTCAAGGACCGGTTCAAGGTGCAGATCAACGTGCCCAAGCCGGCGGAGCCGGAGTTGCCCACGCAATAGTGCGCGCCGCGCTCGGCGACGCACGCCCCAAAGAAGGATCGAACATGCCTGCTTACTGGATTGCCCGTTCGCGCGTCGATGATGCCGTGCAGTACAAGAAATACGCCGAACAGGTGCCGCCGATCGTCGCCAGCCACGGCGGAAAATTTCTCGCCCGGGGCGGCCGCCACCAGCTCATGGAGGGCGCGGAAACCGTGTTCAAGCGCTTCGTGATCATCGAGTTTCCGAGCTTCGAGGCCGGCGTAGCTTGCTTCGAGTCGCCGCAATACCGGAAGGCAGCCGCCCACCGGCGCAGCGGCGCGGGTGTGGTCGAGATCGTGATGCTCGAGGCGCTCGAACCCGGGGCCTGACGCGCCTGGGCCATATCGGCCTAGCCGCCCGCGTTGATCTGCCATGCCGCATGGCAGGCAACACATTTCGTCATGGCATCGGAAGTCATTTTCAGCAGTTCCGGAACGGGTTTGCCGGCTTGCGCAGCCTTGGCGATTTCGTCCATGTCACCGTGCAGGCTCATGGCCAGCTGTTTGAACCCCATCGGCAGTTTCATCATCAGGGTCGGGTTGACATCGGCAGCGGCGGCCATGCCCGCGCCGCGAGCCGCCTTGATGATGCGCGTCACATCGCCCTGATTCGCACCCTCGACGATTTGCTGGGTTGCGGACAGCAGCCCGCGCATCTCGAGCATGACAAAGTCACGCTCAGCGGGCTTCAGCACAACTGCCGTTCTTCCGTCGGTTCCCCCTGCGGTGTTGCCGCGAATAAAGAACCATCCCAAAACGAAAACCGTGGCGACCCATAGCAGCAAGGCAGTGGAGGCGAGCTTGTTTGATTTCATTTGTTTCTGACGCGTTCCCGGCCCTGCCTCAGTGTCGAACGACGATGACGTCCGGATCGTCGGCGTGCTCGGTGAGCAGGCAAGCGACCCTGCCTTGCCACAACGATTGAAAACGCGCCGCTTCTTCGGCGGTGGCCGCGCCTGAGAGGCAACGCTGCAGAAGCGGGAACATCTGTGGATCGCCAGGAACGCCGTCGAGCCGGGCGGACACAGTGGCGGCAGCGCCGGTATCGATGCGCGTGAAGCGAAGCTGGCCGGGGATGTCGACATCGAACAACAACAGGTTGCGCCGGTCGAAGTGTCCGCCGATGCCCTTGAATCCGGTGTCGCCGGCCGCGCCGGTCAAAAAGCTTGCCACATTGGCGAGCACGCCGCTGACGCCTTCCAGGCGGTCTTCGCGCAATTCCACCCGAATGCCACCGCGCAGCGGGAGCGCTTGCGGATAGAGAACACCCAAAGCGGCGCGCGTCATCAGGTAGGCCGAGGCCACGGTCGGGCAGCTGTGGCCGGCGAGTTTCACCACGTCGGCATAACCATAGTCGATGACGCCGTCCTCGGCGGCACCCAGAAAACCGGCCAGCGGGTCGCGAACGGAAATCCGGGGTGCAGCGTCGAAGAATTTCGGGAATGGCATGGGGTATTCGCCTAGCGGCGGACGAAATCAATCGCGATGGCGCCCGGCTCACGCTGGCGATATTCGATGGACAAGCCAGCGCCATAGCGTGCCTCGAGCTGGCCGAGCAGCGGCAGGGGATCATGGTCGTTGACGAAGCGCATGGTCTCGCCCGGATTCAGCGCATCGAGCGCGCCGAAGATGGCGGCGTGGCGAAAGCGCTTGGCGACTCCGCGAGCGTCGAAAGGGTAGATCGAATCCGGGGAAAGGTGCGTGTGAGTTTGCGACATGGGGAAAGCTCCGTCTGGTAGATGCGAGGGGTAAAGAAATATAGTTGATGAATCATAAGGCGGTCGAGGCGATCGTCAACAGGAACACTTCTCCCCGTATGGGCAAAGCAATGGGCGCCAGACGGGGGTTGTCGCGGCACTTGCAAAAGATATATGTGAAATGTATTATTAAATCGGTTGAACAAAAACGGAGGACCATGATGCTTGCCAACGAAGGCCCGGTCACGCTGAGGGCGCCTCCTGACGCGCTGGACCGCACGCTAGACCGGCCGTACGGCGCGGGCTTCGTCACGGACATCGAATCCGAAGTGATTCCGCCCGGCCTCGACGAAGGCGTCGTGCGCCTGATCTCGCAACGCAAGCACGAGCCCCAATTCATGCTCGACTGGCGGCTGGCCGCCTATGCGGCCTGGCGACGCATGAAGGAGCCCCACTGGGGCAATGTGCGGCACCCGCCGATCGACTACGAGGCGATTTCGTATTTTTCCCAGCCGAAGTCGAGCGGCTCCGGCCCGAAGAGCCTCGCCGAGGTCGACCCCAAGCTGCTCGAGACCTACGAAAAGCTCGGCATTCCCCTGCACGAACGCGCAACGCTGGCGGGCGTCGCGGTGGATGCCGTGTTCGACTCGGTCTCGGTGGCCACCACGTTTCGCAAGCAACTCGCCGACGTGGGCGTGATCTTCTGCAGCATGTCCGAGGCGCTGCAGCACCATCCCGAACTGGTGCGCAAGTACCTGGGCACCGTGGTGCCGGTGTCCGACAACTTCTTTGCGGCCCTGAATTCGGCGGTGTTTTCCGATGGTTCCTTCGTCTATGTGCCCAAGGGCGTCAAGTGCCCGATGGAGCTGTCTTCGTACTTCCGCATCAACACGGCCAAGTCCGGCCAGTTCGAGCGTACGCTGATCATCGCGGAAGAAGGGGCATCGGTCAGCTACCTGGAGGGCTGCACCGCGCCCAAGCGCGACGAGAACCAGTTGCACGCGGCGGTCGTCGAGCTGGTCGCGCTGGACGACGCCACCATCAAGTATTCGACAGTGCAGAACTGGTACCCGGGGGACCAGAACGGCGTCGGCGGCATCTACAACTTCGTCACCAAGCGCGGCCACGCCCGCGGGCGCCGCTCGCGCATCACCTGGACCCAGGTCGAGACCGGCGCCGCCATCACCTGGAAATACCCGAGCTGCTGGCTGATCGGCGAAGACTCGGTGGGCGAGTTCTATTCGGTGGCCGTGTCCAATCACCATCAGCAGGCCGACACCGGCAGCAAGATGGTCCACATCGGGCGCAACACGCGCAGCACGATCATCTCCAAGGGCATCTCGGCCGGCCACGGCCGCAGCACTTACCGCGGGCGGGTGAAGGCCGTGCACACGGCGCAGGGCGCACGCAACTACACACAATGCGACTCGCTGCTGATCGGCAGCCAGTGCGAAGCGCACACTTTTCCTTCCATCGAGAGCGCCAACCCGAGCGCCCATTTCGAGCACGAGGCCAGTACCTCGCGTGTGAGCGACGATCAGATGTTCTATTGCCGCCAGCGCGGGCTGACGGCCGAGGACACGCTGAACCTGGTCGTGAACGGCTTTTGCAAGAACGTGTTCAAGCAGCTGCCGATGGAGTTCGCCGTGGAGGCCCAGAACCTCCTGAATGTCAGTCTTGAAGGAGCCATAGGATGAACCGCACCCGCAACGAAAACATGCTCCTGCAGATCAGGGGCTTGCGCGCCTCGATCGCGGGCAAGCAGGTGCTCAAGGGCTTGGACCTTCACGTGGGGCCGGGCGAGGTGCACGCGATCATGGGGCCCAACGGCACCGGCAAGAGCACGCTGGCCGCGGTGCTTGCGGGCAAGGCCGGCTACGAGGTCGAGGCCGATGTGGCGCAACTCGCCGGTGTCGACCTGCTCGGCCTGGAGCCCGAGGCGCGGGCCCATCTCGGACTGTTCCTGGGATTCCAGTACCCAGTGGAATTGCCGGGCGTCAACAACACCTACCTGTTGCGCGCCGCCGTCAACGCGCGGCATCGCGCGCTCGGCGAGCCCGAGGTGGACGCCTACGATTTCCTGCAAACGATCAAGGCCAAGGCGCGCGAGCTCGGCTTCGACGAGGCCCTGTTGGCGCGCAACGTCAACGAGGGATTTTCCGGTGGCGAGCGCAAGCGCAACGAGATCCTGCAGCTGGCGGTGCTCGAACCGAGCCTGGCCGTGCTCGACGAGATCGACTCCGGCCTGGACATCGACGCGCTGCGCCAGGTCGCTGCCGGGATCAACCGGCTGCGCAGCCCCCAACGCAGCTTCGTGCTGATCACGCATTATCGGCGCCTGCTCGACTATGTCGCGGCCGACCATGTGCACGTGATGGTGGACGGGCGCATCGCGGCCTCCGGGGACATGGGCCTCGTGGACCAGCTCGAGGAGCGCGGCTACGAATGGGTCGGCGATGCGCAGCCGGCCCTGGTGGAGTGAAGCGATGAACCACGCTGTCACCATCGCTGCCGGAGACAGTTCGACCTGGCTGGAAACCCTGGGCGAACAGGGCGTGGCGCCGGACGGTGCACCGCGCGAAGTCCATATCCGGCTCGCGCAGGGCAGCCGCCTGACGCACTACCGGCTGCTGGGCCCGAACGGTCCGTCCGACGTCGCCGACCGTCTGACGGTGGAGATCGGCGCGAATGCTTCTTATGAACAGCGCATGCTGGGCGCGCCCGCCAGGAAATTCCGCTCCGAGCAGACGATCCGGTTGAACGGCCACGGCGCCACGGCGACATTGAAGGCCGCCTGCGTCGCACTGCCGCAAGCCCAGCTTGACATCGACATCAAGGTGCTGCACGAGGCCGACGACACCGTGAGCGACCAGCGCATCAACGTGCTGGGCGCCGATCGCGGCAAGGCGAGCGCGGAAGTCGAAACACAGGTTCCGCCGGGCCGGCGCGGCGTGCGCGCGAACCAGCTGCTGCGTGCCATGCAGCCCGAAGGCAAGTCTTTGATCGCGCTGCGCCCGCGCCTGTCCATCCTCTCCGACGACGTGGTGTGCCGCCATGGCGCGACCACTTCAGCGATCCGCGAGGAAGAATTGCACTACCTGCGCTCGCGTGGCATCGCGAAGACAGAGGCAGTGACAATGCTGTCCGAGGCCTTCTTGCGCCAGCTGCTGCCCGCGAACGAGCAGGCTGGCCAGAGCGAAGTCAGCCGCGTGATCGAACAGGTGCTGGCGCTCTCGTTGCACCGCGATGTGGAGGCCGTCCATGAAGCGTGACGACATGATCGCGCCGCTGCCGGCCCCCGTGGCCGGCGTGTTCCCGGCTCTCGCGCAGCAGGTCCACGGCCATCGGCTGGTGTACCTGGACGGCGCGGCCTCCAAGCTGGTGCCGCAACCCGTGATCGACGCGGTGCGCGACTACCAGGCCCGCGACCACGCCAATGTGCACCGCGGGGTGCACACGCTCAGCGAACGCGCCACGACACTGTTCGAGGACGCGCGCGAATCGGTCCGGCGATTCGTCAACGCGGCGAGCGTGCAGGAGATCGTGTTCACGCGCGGCGCGACCGAGTCGCTCAATATCGTCGCGCGCGGCCTGGGCGAACGGCTCGCGCCCGGCGACGAGGTGATCGTGAGCGGTTTGGAGCACCACGCCAATCTCGTTCCATGGCAGATGGCGTGCGCGCGCAGCGGGGCGGTGCTGCGCCATATTCCCGTGCGCGACGACGGTACGCTCGACGAGGCGGCGTTTGACAGGCTGCTGTCGCCGCGGACCAAAATTCTTTCGATCACCCAGGTGTCCAATGCGCTCGGCACCGCGGTTCCGGTTCACGGCTTCGTGGCCAAGGCCCGGCGCGCCGGCCTGGTCACCGTCGTCGACGGGGCGCAGGCGGTGGCGCACGGGCCGGTTGACGTGCGCGCGCTTGGCTGCGACTTTTATGCTTTCTCGGGCCACAAGATGTACGGGCCGACCGGCATCGGGGTTCTGTACGGGCGGTTCGACGCGCTCGATGCCTTGCCGTTGTGGCAGGGCGGCGGCGACATGATCGAAACCGTCACGCTGCAATCCTCCACCTATGCCGCTTTGCCGTCCCGGCTGGAGGCGGGCACGCCCAACATCAGCGGCGCCGTGGGCCTGGCAGCCGCGGTGCGCTTTCTCGAATCGCTCGATCGCGAGGGCAGCGGGCAGCGCGAGGCCGCCCTGCTGCGTTATCTGGAATCGTCGCTGGCGCGGCAGCCCTGGATTCGTGTCATCGGGCAGGGCGCCCCGAAAGCCGGGGCGGTATCCTTCCTGGTCGATGGCGTGCACGCGCACGACGTGGGTACGATCGTCGACCAGTTCGGCGTCGCGGTGCGGGTCGGTCACCACTGCGCAATGCCGGTGATGCAGCGCTTCGGCGTACCGGCCACGGTGCGCGCGTCGCTCAGCGTGCACAACGACGAAGGCGACGTGGACGCGCTGCTGGCGGCGCTTGCGGTGGCAAGGGAGAGATTGTCATGAACATGCTGGACGACCTGTACCAGGAGGTGCTCTTGGATCACAAGAAGCGGCCGCGCAATTGCGGCCGGCTCCAATGCGAGCATCGCTGCGCTGCGGGCCACAACCCGCTGTGCGGCGACTCGATCTCGGTGCAGCTCGCCGAGAACGGCGATGTGCTGACCGACATCGCGTTCGAGGGCGAAGGCTGCGCCATCTGCATCGCGTCCGCTTCGCTGATGACAGAAGCGGTCAAGGGACGGTCGCTGGCCGAAGTCAAACAGCTGAGCGCCGCCATGCGCGATCTTCTGACCCGCGACAGCCCGCCCGACGACGCGCAGCAGGGCCACCTGGGCAAACTGGCCGCGCTGCAGGGCGTGCGCCGCTTTCCCTCGCGCATCAAGTGCGCGATGCTGGGGTGGTGTGCGCTGGACGAGTGCCTGAACGGCGCGGCAAATACCGCCGGCCAATCCACGGAGGCAAGCCATGCGAACGTCGCAACGTGAACCGATCGAGCTGAAGCGTCCGGTACGGGCCTTGATGGTGCCCTCGGGCGAGGAGTACACGCTGCAGGCGGGCTTCAGCGGCGTGGTGACGCAGCAGCTCGGCAGAAGCTACACCGTCTATATCGACGGCTCGCTTTTTCGCATCGACGGCGCCGATGCCGACGCGATCGGCAAGGAGCCGATTCCGGCCAAGGTTTACCCGGAGCATCCGAGCGACGACGAAGTGAAGGCGCTGGTATGGGACGAGCTGCGTGCCACTTACGATCCGGAGATCCCGATCAGCATCGTGGAACTCGGCCTCGTTTATCTCTGCGAGTTCAAGCCCCTGCCTTCGGGCGGCCTGCACGTATTGATCCAGATGACCGTCACCGCGCCTGGCTGCGGCATGGGCGAGCAGCTGATGCGCGAAGTGGCGGAACTGATGGAACGGATACCGCGCATCGACGATTTCAAGGTCGAGATGGTGTTCTGGCCGCCGTGGAACATGTCCATGATGAGCGAGGCCGCGCGGCTGCAAATGGGCATGATGTGATTGTTTTTGCGAAAGGGCCGGCATGCGCCTGACCATGTACACCGATTACACCCTGCGGGTGATGATCTACCTGGCCCTGAAATTCAAGGGCGGCGAAGTTGCGACGATCGATGAGATGGCGCGGGCCTACGGCATTTCTCGCAGTCACTTGATGAAGATCGTCAACGAGCTGAGCCAGAACGGCTTCATCGAAACCTCCCGCGGCCGCGCGGGCGGCGCGCGTCTCGCGCGGGCACCCAACCAGATTTCACTCGGCGAAGTGGTGCGCATGGCGGAAAAGGATTTCGCCGTGGTTCAGTGCCACGACGTCGCGCTGGAATCCGGCTGCGCGGTATTCCAGGCCTGCAACCTCAAGCGAGGCTTGCATCGGGCCGTGGATGCGTTCATGCACGAACTTGACAAGATGACCTTTGAAGAGGCTGTCAGCGCGCCTACCGTGGCTGCGTCATTGCTGGGCCTGGGCGATGGACCGGTGGCGGTGGCAATGCCGCCGCGCGGGTCGGGCCGCAAAGCGGTGGCTGCGAAGCCGGCGCATCACTGAAGCTGACAGAAGAAAAGGCAAGCAGGCGCTGCGGCGATCGTGAAGGACCGAGACCGGGCCGGGCATAGATCGGGTTCTCGCCCTCTACGATCCACAAGCGGTGCTGTGGGGCACACGTTCCCCGACGCTTCGGGACAGTCCCGAGGCAGTTCGCGCGTACTTCAACATCCTGAAAACTGTGCTTCCATCGTACAAGGCAGTCATTGGTCACCAGCGAATCCGCGTGTTCGGCGACATGGCCGTGGACAGCGGCACCTATACCTTCTCCGAGAAGCGCGACGGGAAGGAAATTGTCAGGCCCGCCCGGTTCAGCATGGTTTTCAAGAACGAGCATGGCAATTGGCGCATCGTTGACCATCACTCCTGGGCGGTTCCAGCTTCCTGATGGCGCCGAGAAACGGTTTAGTGAAGATGCCCACGCTTGCCGAGAACAAACGATATCGTGGGCTGCTGCGGTCTTTTCGGCAGCGCGGGGTAGAAACTTCAGATCGGGCACCCCGCGCCTCCGGGTCTGAGTATTTATTTGGGGTGGCTGATGGGACTCGAACCCACGACGACAGGAATCACAATCCTGGACTCTACCAACTGAGCTACAGCCACCGCAGAGACGGCAATTATAACGGCGCACCCGTGGCGGCGCTCCTTTGGCGGGCGCGCGGCGACGCGACTAGTTCACCATCACCAGTTTGCCCTTCACCGCGCGCGAGCCCATGTGCGCGTAAGCGGCCTTGAGCTCGGCCATGGGCATGGTGCGGTCGATGACCGGCTTGACTTTTCCTTCGCCGTACCAGCGCGCCAGTTCCTGCATCATGGCGGCGTTCGCCTTGGGTTCATGCTTCGAGAAAGAACCCCAGAACACGCCGACGATGGAAGCTTCCTTGAGCAAAGGCAGGTTCAGCGGCAGCGCGGGGATGGGCCCCGCGGCGAACCCGATCACGAGATAGCGGCCGCGCCGCGCGATCGAGCGGAACGCGGGCTCGGCGAAATCGCCGCCGACAGGGTCGTAGATCACGTCGGGGCCCTTGCCGTCCGTGGCCGCCTTGATCGCGTCGCGCAAATTCTCCTTGCCGTAGTTGATCGTCGCGTCGGCTCCGATCGACCTGCACAGATCGCACTTCTCGTCGCTGGACGCCGCCGCGATGACGCGCGCGCCCATCAGCTTCGCGATCTGGATCGCCGAGGTTCCGACGCCGCCCGCAGCCCCGAGCACCAACACGGTTTCGCCAGCCTTCAGTTGGCCGCGGTCGATCAGCGCGTGGTGCGAAGTCGCGTAGATCATGATGAACGCGGCGGCGTCCACCAGCGCAAAGGACGGCGGCAGCGGCATGCAAAGAGCCGCGGGTGCGACGGTGTGCGTGCCGAAGCCGCCAGTGCCGGAGAGGCACGCCACGTTCTGCCCCACCTTCAATCCGTTGACGCCGTCGCCCACAGCTTCGATCGTGCCGGCATATTCCGAGCCGGGCACGAAAGGCAATGGCGGCTTCATCTGGTATTTGTTCTGCACGATCAACAGGTCGGGAAAGTTCAGGCTGGCGGCGGCGATCCTGATCAGCACTTCGCCGGCCTTGGGCTGCGGCGTGGGCAATTCCTTCCACTGCAGCGCATCGGCGCCGACGGGGTTCTCGCAAAGCCAGGCATGCATGGTCTTATCCTCGAAAAAGAGTGGCGCCAATCATAGGCGCACGAAATAGTCTGGCGTGTCACGGGCGCGCCGGCCTTCACGCCTACAATCTTTTCCAACCACTTGCGCGATGAAAATTCTGCTTTCCAACGACGACGGCTACCAGGCGCCCGGCATCGTCGCACTGTACGACGCGATCAAGGATCTCGGCGACGTGGAAGTCGTGGCCCCCGAGCACAACAACAGCGCGAAATCGAACGCGCTCACGCTGCACTCCCCGTTGTATGTCCATCAGGCCGGCAACGGATTTCGCTACGTGAACGGCACGCCGGCCGATTGCGTGCACGTGGCGCTCACCGGTTTGCTGGGATACCGGCCCGACCTGGTGGTCAGCGGCATCAACAACGGCGCCAACATGGGCGACGACACGATCTACTCGGGCACCGTGGGCGCGGCCATGGAGGGTTACCTGTTCGGCGTCTCCGCCATCGCGTTCTCGCAAGTGCAAAAGGGTTGGGCCCATCTCGACGCTGCCGCGCGCAAAGTGCGTGAGCTCGTGCAGCAGGTGCTTGCGCAAGATTCGCCCCAGGGCAAGCCCTTCCTGCTGAACGTGAACATTCCCAATCGCCCTTACGAGGAACTCAAGCCGTTCAAGGTGTGCCGGCTCGGGCGCCGCCATGCGGCGGAGAAGGTGATTTCGCAGACCAGCCCGCATGGCGAGACGATGTACTGGATCGGCGGTGCGGGACCGGCGAAAGACGACGCGGAAGGAACGGACTTTCATGCCACCGTGCAAGGCCATGTGTCGGTCACGCCGCTGAAGGTGGACCTCACCGATCATGACGAGCTGGTGCAATGGGGCCAATCGCTCGCCGCAATGTCGAAAGCGCGGGCCTGAATGTCGCGCCGCCCCGGTTTTCCTGCGAGGCTGGCTCCCACCCAGACGGCGCCCGGCGCGCGAGCTGCGCAGGCGACGCGGGCAGCGTTTGCCACGCAACAGCCCGCGGCGGCCGGGATTGGACTGGACTCGCACGCGGTTCGCGTGCGCATGGTGCAAAGGCTCGCGGCTGCGGGCATCACGAACGACGACGTGCTGATGGCCATGAGCGCGGTGGAACGGCATCGCTTCGTCGACAGCGCGCTGGTGAACCAGGCGTATGAGGACACCAGCTTGCCGATCGGCCTGGGCCAGACCATCTCCAAGCCGAGCGTGGTCGCGCGCATGATCGAACTGCTGCTGGCCGGCGCAGCGGCTGCACCCGGCAAACTGGGGCGCGTGCTGGAAATCGGCACGGGTTGCGGCTATCAGGCCGCGGTGCTCAGCCTGCTGGCCAAGGAGGTGTACAGCATCGAACGCTTGCGCGGCCTGCACGACAAGGCGCGCGACAACTTGCGGCCGTTCCGGCTTGCCAATGTGCACTTGCTGTTCGGCGATGGCATGGCGGGTTTCGCCAAAGGCGCGCCGTATGCGGGGATCATCGCGGCGGCGGGCGGCGACTCGGTGCCGCAAGCGTGGATCGACCAGCTCGCGATCGGCGGACGCATCGTTTCGCCCACGCTCACGCCCTCAGGGCAGCAGGCGCTCGTCGTCATGGAGAAGACACCGCGTGAAATGAAACAAACTGTGCTTGAGACTGTTCACTTCGTACCCCTAAAATCAGGAATCGCTTGAAGGAAGATCACAAGATGCTCGAGATGCTCGGTCGCCGTTGGATGTGGGCAGCGGGAATGCTGGCGGCGAGCTTGCTTGCCGGGTGCCATTCCGCGCCGCACAGGCCCGCGCCGGTGGAGGATCGCAGCGTGGGCACGCAAGCCCCCGCGTCGAACACCACGGAAGCCGCGAAGCCGCTGCCCGGCAGCGAGAACCAGGGCAAGCCGGGTTATTACACCGTGCGGCCGGGCGATACGCTGATCCGCATCGCATTGGACAGCGGGCAGAACTGGCGCGACATCGCGCGCTGGAACAACATCGACAATCCCAACGTGATCGAAGTGGGCCAGGTGCTACGGGTGATCCCGCCGGCCGGATCCACCGAAGTCGCGGTGACGCGGCCCGTCGCGCCCAGCGCGGTCGTGCCCAGCACAGGTTCAGCGCCTTTCACTGGCGCGAATGCACCCCGGAGCAGTGCTTCTTCGCCGGTCGCGAGCATCGCGCCAGCAACTGCGCCGGCTTCGAACACGCCGCCGCCCAGCGCCGGCGAGGACGATCTCGCGTGGATTTGGCCCACGACCGGCGCCGCTACCATCCTGGCCGGCTTCGACGAGCAGCGCAACAAGGGCCTCGACATCGCGGGCAAGGCCGGTGACCCGGTGCTGGCCACGGCCGACGGCCGCGTGGTGTACGCCGGCGCGGGCTTGCGTGGCTACGGCAACCTGATCATCCTGAAACATAACAACACCTTCCTTTCGGCGTACGCCCACAACCAGACATTGCTGGTGAAGGAAGACCAGACGGTGCGCAAGGGCCAGAAGATCGCCGAGATGGGCAGCAGCGACGCCGATCGCGTCAAGCTGCACTTCGAGATCAGGCGCCAGGGCAAGCCGGTCGACCCTACGAAGTACCTGCCGCCGAAGTCGTGATGAAAAAACGCGGCGAACACGGCGACGGGCAATCTCCCGGCCGCAACGGGAACGGCGGTGCGCCGATGGCCGCGGCGCGTGAGAGCCAAGACGATGGGCGTGCCGCGCCGGGGGTGCAAGCACGCGAACTGCCCGCCGACATCGCCGGCGAATCCAGCGACACGCTGACCTTGTACCTGCGCGACGTGCGGCGCACGGAGCTGTTCACCGCGCAGCAGGAATTCGAGACCGCGGGGCGCGCGCGCGCCGGCGACTTCGCGGCGCGCCAGTCCATGATCGAGCACAACCTGCGCCTGGTGGTGAGCATCGCAAAAGCGTATCTCGGGCGCGGTGTGCCGCTGTCGGACCTGATCGAGGAGGGCAACCTCGGCCTGATGCACGCCATCGACAAGTTCGAGCCCGAGCGCGGATTCCGTTTTTCCACCTACGCCACCTGGTGGATCCGGCAGTCGGTGGAGCGCGCCGTGATGAACCAGGGCCGCGTGATCCGTCTCCCGGTGCACGTGGTGCGCGAACTTCAGCAGGTGCTGCGCGCCCGCCGCACGCTGGAAAACGATCCTGCCTTCGCGGCCGCACGCAATGGTTTCGAAGGCGAGGGCGTCCGCGTCGAGGACGTCGCGGCCCTCCTCGGGCGCGAC
>Ga0105240_10003523_pt1 | contig 24291 bp, 18 predicted proteins | sample KBSC54metaG_FD_80426 | JGI IMG/M metagenome (GOLD analysis project Ga0105240, IMG submission 80426) | Corn rhizosphere microbial communities from Kellogg Biological Station, Michigan, USA - KBS C5-4 metaG | ecosystem: Host-associated > Plants > Roots > Rhizosphere > Soil | place: Michigan, USA...
CTGCGCGGCGACATGTCGCTAGTCGGTCCCCGTCCCGCTGTCCCCAGCGAGGTCGATCGGTACAAGCGCTGGCAGCGCCGCCGTCTGCGCATGCGGCCCGGCCTGACCTGCCTGTGGGCGGTGTCCGGGCGCGACAATGTCGATTTCGAAACCTGGATGAAGATGGACATGCAGTACATCGACAACTGGTCTTTGGCGCTCGATTGGAAGATCCTTATCCAAACCATCCCGCGCGTTCTCACAGGCCACGGAGCCAGCTAAACATGCACCTCATACCCACACAAGAAGAAGTTGTTGACGTTCTCCGCGATACGGGCGCCCTCCGCGACGGGCATTTTGAATACCCCTCGGGTCTCCACTCGAACGAGTATTTGCAGGTGCCGCTGGCGCTGCGATATTCCCGCTATCAGCGCATGCTATCCGTCGGGTTGAGCCGCCATCTGCGCGCCAACCCCGAGATCCGCGCCATCACGCAGGACCTCTCCATCGTCGTTCCCATGACCGGCGGCCTGCCCGTGGCATACGGCGTCTGCGAAGCCCTTCGCGCCAAACAGGTCTACTGGTCCGAAAAGGAGCACGACAACGAACCCGTCCGCTTCCGCCAGTTCCTCGAACCCATGCGCGGCGAGCATGTCGTGCTCGTGGATGATATTCTCCGCACCGGTTCGAAGCTCGCAGAGTTGAAGCAGTTGCTCGAATCGTATGGCGCCAAAGTGGTTGGCCTGGCCGTGATCATTTACCAGCCCACGCCCAATACCTTGGATTTCGGAGATTTGCCCCTATATTACCTGGCCAAGTTGGATGCCGCCTATGCCGTCGATAGCGCCCACTGCGAATGGTGCCAGAAGAACGTGCCGTTGGAAAAGGTCTGGATTTAGCCGCGCGAACGCGCAAGCTACTAAAAGTAAAGCCTTTGTGATTCTAAAAACCGGATTGCTGAAAAACGGTGCACAGAGTGACAAACACGTGAATTGCCGCGCTCTCAACTGCCCTCGGGAGGGGATTTCCACAGGCTTTTCCACACTGTCGTGGAAAAGCCGCGATGGTGCTAAAGTGATTACTGCGATTTGCCGAATGAGATCCTTTCTGACCATTCCCGTCCTGTTGGCCGTTGCCGGAGCCGTTGCCTGGGCGCAAAGCGCCGATGAGAAACTCGCGCCCTACTACCCCACTCCACAGACCATCGTCGAGAAGATGCTGCAGATGGGCGGACTCAAGGCCGGCGAAAAAATGTACGACCTGGGCTCCGGCGACGGCCGCTTCGTCATCATGGCGGCGCAAAAATTCCACGCCGACGCCGTGGGTGTGGAAATCACCAAGGACCTCTGCAAGCAAAGCGAAGATCGCATTAAGAAACTGGGACTCGAAAAAACCGCGCACATCATTTGCGGCGACTTGCTGGAACAGAACTATAGCTCTGCCGACCTGGTGACCGTCTACCTGCTGCCCGATTCCATCAACAACAAGGTCCAGCCGCTCCTCGACAAGCAGTTGAAGAAGGGCGCCCGCGTGGTGGCGCACGATTTCGAGTTCAAGAACTGGACGCCTGAAAAGGTCGAACAGATTGCCGACGATGGCGAAGGCCGCAGTCACACGCTCTATCTGTATCGAAAGTAAAGTGCCGTGCTGCTTCTGCTGAGATCCGGCTGGTCACAATATGTTCCGTGGGTGCGAGTGTCACTCGCCGCCGCGGCTTTGGTGGTCGGTTTCTTCTACCCCCCGGCGTCCGCCCTGCAGTTCTACGGGTTGCTCGTCGTGTACCTCATTTACGGCGTCGTGGTCGGCGTGCGCGCCAGGCCGCAGACCGGAATGTTGGGATTGCTGGCCCTCTTCGGCGACACCGTCTATTTCCTCGTCGTGGCCAGTTGGGGAAGCGAACGGCTGATCTGGCTGGCCTCGCTGTTCTTTCTCTTTCTGTTGAGCGAGGCCATCGCGTTCTACACTACCGTAGAGGTCGTGGTGATCACCGTGGTGGCGGCTCTCTTCTGCGCCGTCTTGCCCTACGACTCGCTGCGGGCCCTGGAGCGGACCGTCGTCATCGCGGGCGTGTTGGCCTGCGCCTTCGCGGTCAACAAACGCAAGCAGGCGACTGCCATCGCGCGCTTGAACGAGAAGGTTGCGGAGGCCAACGCCCACGCCGAGAAGGCCCGCGAAGAAGAGAGCCAGCGCATCGCTTCGGATTTCCACGATGGACCCCTGCAGAGTTTCATCAGTCTGCAGATGCGGCTGGAGATCCTGCGCAAACTCATGGAGCGCGACATCAATGCCGGCATGCAGGACCTGAAGCAACTGCAGGCCCTCGCGCAATCGCAAGTCCGCGACCTCCGCGCCTTCCTGCACAGCATGCGGCCCGTCGATGTGGAAGGCGGCAACCTGGTCGCCACCGCCCGCCGCGCCGCCGAGCATTTCCAGAAGGAGAGCGGCATCCCCGTCACGTTCATGGGCACCAACACCCCGGTGGGACTGCCGCAGGAGATGACCCTCGAAGTGCTGCAGATGATCCGCGAGTCGCTGCACAACGTCCAGAAGCACGCCGGCGCCACGCGCGTCGCGGTCACCATGGAGAAGACCGAGCGCGGCCTCGAAATCTCGGTCGACGATAACGGCCACGGCTTCAACTTCGCCGGGACCTACTCGCTGGAGGAATTGGACCTGCTCCGGCTCGGTCCCGCCAGCCTGAAGCGCCGCGCCCGCTCGCTGAATGCCGACCTCCAACTGGAGTCGCGTCCGGGGCGCGGAGCCGGCGTGAAATTCCGGATCCCCCTCCATTGAAGGCCGCCACACTCGTTCTGCTGGCTGTCCTCACAGGCTGTTCCCGCTATGCCAACTTCACCCTCCCGCAGCTGACCGGCGGAGACCCCTCGCTGGCCTTCACCCTCGATGCTCAGCCCGAGCCCGTGCTCTCTCACGGCGCCGACACCGACGCCCTCAACCCCTCGATTGTCCGCACGCCCGCCGGCCTGCTGAACTTCTACTCGGCCTTTGACGGTACCTCGTGGCGCACGGTGATGGCCTCGTCTACCGATGGCGTCCACTGGCAGCCCGGCCCCACCGTGATGCGGCCCGATCCGCGAACGTGGCAGGGCAGCTACATCGGCGCCAACGGATCGGTGCTGCTGCACGACGGCCAATTCTGGCACTGGTTCGAAGCCGGACCGCGCTCCGCCCTGCGCATCGGACTCGCCCGCAGTGCCGACACCCGCACCTGGCGCGCCGAATCTCAACCCGTCCTAGAGCGCGGACCCTACATGAGTTGGGATGAGCGCGATGTGGCCGACCCCTACGTCATCCGCATCGACCCGTACTTCTATATGTACTACCTCGGCCAGGATCGCACTGATCCGCCGCGCCAGCGCATCGGCGTGGCCCGTTCCACCGACGGCGTGCACTGGACGAAGCTGGTCACCAACCCTGTCCTGGAACTCGGCGCGCCGGGATCATTCGACGAGGCCAACCTCGGCGAACCAGCCGTCTGGACTTCGCACGGCTTCTACTGGATGCTCTACACCGGCACCGACTACACCGCGCAGCGCCGCCTCGGTCTGGCCCGCTCCACCGACGGCGTCCGCTGGCAGAAACTCCCCGCCGTCTTCGCCGGCAATCAGCCCTGGAACTCCAAGGTGCTGTGCGACCCGACCGTGCTGGTCGAAGGCTCCGAAGTCCGCGTCTGGTTCGGCGGCGGCGATGTCGCCTCGCCCGACGAACGCCTGCACGGACAGATCGGTTACGGAGTCCTGCGTCCGGTGCATGCTACGCTGGCGAAGTGAAGGTAGGTATCACCTGTTATCCGACGTACGGCGGCAGCGGAATCGTCGCCACCGAACTCGGCCTGGAATTGGCCACCCGCGGACACGAAGTCCACTTCATCAGTTACGCTAATCCGATCCGCCTCGATCCCGACACGCCGCGTGTCCACTATCACGAGGTCGAAGTCACTTCGTACCCGCTGTTCCTGTATCCGCCCTACTGCCTCGCGCTGGCGTCACGCATGGCCGAAGTCGCCGAGTCCTACGATCTCGACCTGCTGCACGTGCACTACGCCATTCCGCATTCCATTTCGGCCATGCTCGCCCAGCAGATGCTCGCCCCCACTCGTCGCGTGCCCTTCATCACCACGCTCCATGGCACCGATATCACGCTCGTCGGCACCGATCGCTCCTACTTTCCGATCACCAAGTTCTCCATCGAGCAATCGAACGGTATCACGTCCATCAGCGACTATCTGCGCGCGCGGACCGTCGACGTCTTCGGCGTCCCCAACGAAATCCGCGTCATCAAGAACTTCGTCAACTGCGATCTGTACCATCCCGATGAAGCCAAGAAGGGAGCGGCCGCCTACGCGCCCGCGGGCGAGAAGTTGCTCATCCACCTGTCGAATTTCCGCCCCGTCAAACGGGTCAACGACTGCATCCGCATCCTGGCCGAAGTCCGCAAGCACACCCCCGCCCACCTGCTGATGGCAGGCGACGGTCCCGATCGCGGCCCCTGCGAGCACCTCGCGCGCGAGCTCAAGATCGACAAGCACGTCACCTTTCTCGGCAAGCAGAATCACGTCGAGCGCCTGATTCCGCTGGCTCACGTTCTTCTCATGCCCAGCGACCTCGAGAGCTTCGGACTCGTCGCGCTGGAAGCGATGGCATGCGGAGTGGTGCCCGTCGCCACCAACGTCGGCGGCGTGCCCGAGTTGATCACCGATGGCGAGGACGGCTTCCTCGAACCCGTCGGCGCCATCGAAGCCCAAGCCGCCCGCGTGGTCCAACTCCTCACCGATGACGACCTGCACTATCGCATGAGCAAAGCCGGCCGCTGGAATGCCTCCGCCCGCTTCTGCACCGACAAGATCATCCCTCAGTACGAGAAGTATTATCGCGACGTTGTCGGCTAGCTCCTCCTGACTCCTGACTTCCGACTCCTTGCTTCCGGCTAGCGAAGTTCCACGCGTGCTGCACGATGGTCTGCACGTCCGCGTACTTCGGACTCCATCCCAACTTCGTGCGCAGCTTATCCGACGCCGCCACCAGGCTCGCCGGATCGCCTTCCCGCCTCGGTCCGATGGTGTACGGAACCTTCTGCCTCGTGACCGCTTCCACCGCGTTCACCATCTCCATGACCGAATGGCCTGTCCCCGTACCGACGTTGAACTGCTCCGACGGACCGCCGCCCGCCAGATGCTCGACAGCAAGAATGTGCGCCTGCGCCAGATCGTTCACGTGGATGTAATCGCGGATGCAGGTGCCGTCCGGCGTGGCGTAGTCGTCGCCGAAGAGCGTGACAGGCTTCCCCGTCTGCACCGCGCGGAACAGCAGCGGAATCAGGTGCGTCTCGGGATCGTGCTCCTCGCCGAGCCGCCCGTCCGGATCGGCGCCCGACGCATTGAAGTACCGCAGCGCGACGCTGGTGAGGTGATGGATCTCGTCGAACCAGCGCAGCATCCGCTCCACCATCACCTTGGACTCGCCGTACGGGTTCACCGGCTGAATCGGGAACGTCTCCAATATGGGACTCGACTTCGGATTCCCGTACACTGCCGCAGTGCTGGAAAATACGATGTGCTTGACTCCGCTGTCGACCATCGCGGTCAGCAGCGACAGTGACCCACCGGTGTTGTTCGCGAAGTAGCGCGCGGGCTCGTGCATGGACTCGCCGACCGCGATGAATGCCGCGAAGTGGATCACGGCCTCGGTGCCCTGCTCCCGCATCACGGCCGCAACTGCCGCGGTGTCCCTGACATCCAGTTCGCGCAGATGGCCCTCGGGCACGTTGTGGCGATAGCCTCTGGAGAGGTTGTCCACCACCACGACATCGTGGCCCTGATCGAGCAGGAGGCGAACGGTATGCGAGCCGATATAGCCGGCCCCGCCTGTTACTAGGATTTTTCGTGGAGTCACAGGATCTAAAACCGATTGTAGTAGCATGGCCCTTCTATGCCAAATGGAGCCGAGCTGTTTGTGCACGCTGCTTCACGTCTGGGTATCGACACCTTTTTCACACTCGTGGGCGACCATCTCAACGAGGTGCTGGCCGCGGCCGCGAGCGCCGACATTCGCGTGGTGGATATGCGTCACGAATCCGGCGTCACCCACGCTGCCGACGCGTGGGCGCGCATCCACCGCAAGCCGGCCATCTCGCTCGTCACCGGCGGACCCGGCCACACCAACTCGCTCACCGGGATCGCCACCGCCCACCTCGCCGGCAGTCCTCTGATTGCCGTGAGCGGCAGCCGTCCCAGCACCATGGCCAATCGTCAGGCCTTTCAGGATATCGACCAGGTGGGCATGGCCAAGCCCGTCGTGAAGTGGGCTGCCGAGCCGCCCGATGCCGCCCACATCCCGTTCTACCTGGAACGCGCGTACACGATCGCATCCAGCGGCCGCCAGGGCGCCGTGCACCTGACCATCCCCGTGGACCTCTTCACGGAGGAAGGAGGTAATGTGGCCGCACATCCATCTCGCCCGAGCGTGGCGCAGGCGCTTCCGCCTGCGCGTCTTGACCAGGCCATCTCCCTCCTTCGCGCCGCCGAGCGCCCGATCGTGATCGCCGGCAGCGGCATCTGGTGGTCGCACGCCGAGGACGCCCTCCGCCGCTTCGTCGAGCATACGAATCTGCCGCTGTACACGATCACGATGGCCCGTGGCGCCGTGTCCGACGATCATCCGCTCGTCATGGGCTATGCCGATCCCGCCCTCAATTACGCGGTCCACTCCGCCTTCCGCGAAGCCGACCTGTTCCTCGTGATCGGCAAGCGCATCGATTACCGCCTCGCCATGGGCGGCCCGCGACTCTTCCCGCCCAACGCCCGCTTCATTCAGATCGATATCCATGAGGAAGAGCTCGGACTCAACCACGCTCTCGACCTCGCCATCCATGCCGACGCGCGCGCCGCCCTGGAATCGCTCATCGACGCCGCGGGTCCCGAGCCCTGGCCCGAGCGGTCGTGGCTATCCGAGGTCCGCTCCTTCCGCCGCGCCTGGCAGGCCCGCCTCTCGCAATACGCCTCGGACGCCGCCGCACCCATGCATCCGGCCGCCTTCTTCCGCGCGCTCGACGCCGCTTTGCCCTCCGACGTTCTCTTCTCCTGGGATGGCGGCGACTTCGCCCACTGGGGCCGCGCCTCACTCCCTGCCCGTCATGGTGGCGGCTGGCTGCGACTCGGACCGCTCGGCACCATCGGATCCTCTCTGCCCAACAGTCTCGCTCTGCAACTGGCGCATCCCGATCGTAAGATCGTCGCCATCACCGGCGACGGCGCCCTAGGATTCTATCTCGCGGAAATGGACACCGCCGTCCGCCACAAATTGCCCATCGTGCTGATCGTTGGCAACGATGCCGGATGGGGCCTGGAGCGCGAACTCCAGTCGGCAGCCACGGGTGGCGCACCCACCGTCGCGTGCGAGTTGCAATCGGCCCGCTACGATCTCGTGATGCAGGCCTTCGGCGGCCAGGGCGAGACGGTCGAATCGACCGCCGAAGTCGGCCCGGCTATCGCGCGTGCCCTCGCCAGCGGCGTTCCGTACTGCATAAATGTGAAGGTCCGCGGGGCCCGCTCGCCCTTCACCGAATGGCAGATCGCCGGTAAGAAGAAGTAGAATATAGAGAATCACCAGGAAAGTGATCTGACTCTTGTCGCAGAAGCCGCCGAGTGTTATTGCTCTTTATCCGGGATCGTTCGACCCGATTACCAACGGTCATCTCGATCTGATCCAGCGCGGCTCGCGCCTGTTCGATAAGTTGATCGTTTCGATCTTGCGAAACGAGACCAAGGAACCGCTCTTCTCTGTCGAAGAGCGCACCGAGATGCTCCTCGAAGTGGTCCACGTTTACCCCAACGTGGAGGTCGATTCGTTCGACGGACTCCTCGTGGATCATGCCGCCGCGCAGTCGGCCACCGTTCTGCTGCGCGGGATCAGGGCAATCTCGGATTACGAATACGAATTGCAAATGGCTCTGATGAATCGGCGGCTTCGCCCCGGCATCGAGACCATTTTCATGATGGCGAATGAAGCCTATTCGTTCATCAGTTCGCGGCTGGTAAAGGAAGTCTTCGGCCTCGGCGGCAATATCACCGGTCTGGTGCCGCCCTCGGTCGAAGCCCGGCTGCAGCGCCGGTTATCGAAACTTAAACACAAAGGGGCATAGTCACTCCATGCAGGTTGTAGCCAACGCAATCGCCGAACGTATCTCTCGCATCAGCGAATCTTCCACTATGAAAGTGGCCGCGGACGCCACGAAACTCCGCTCCGAGGGCGTAGATGTGGTGGATTTTGGAGCCGGCGAGCCGGACTTCCCCACCCCCGATAACATTAAGCAGGCCGCCGTTCGCGCGATCGAACAGAACTTCACTAAGTACACGCCCGCCGGCGGCACCGCCGAGTTGAAGAAGGCCGTCTGCGAGCGCCATGCGCAGGATTTCGGCACCAGCTATTCGCCCGCCGAATGCCTCATCACGGTCGGCGGCAAGCACGTCATCTTCAACCTGGTCCAGGCGCTCGTCAATCCCGGCGACGAAGTCGTGATCCCTGTTCCCTACTGGGTCACGTACAAGGACGTCGTGAACTTCGCCGGCGGCAAATGCGTCTTCGTGGACACCGATGAGCAGAAGGGCTTCACCCTGTCGGCGGCGATGATCGAGCCGTACCTCACGCCGCGGACGAAGATGGTCATCATCAACTCGCCGTCGAACCCCAGCGGCGCGGTCATGGATCGCGGTGAATTCGAGAAGATCTATAAGCTCACCAGCGAGCGCGGCATCTACCTGATGACCGACGAGTGCTACTGCAAGTTCCTCTACGACAGCGAGCCGTTCTCGATCGCGTCCATGCCGGGAGCGAAGGAAAGCGTGCTGGTGGCTGGATCGCTCTCGAAGACTTACGCGATGACCGGCTGGCGCATTGGTTTCGGACTCGTGCCCAAGGCCATCGTGGACGCCATGAATAAGCTGCAGAGCCACTCGACGTCTAATCCGACGTCGATCTCTCAGAAAGCCTCGGTGGAAGCGTTGCGCGGCCCGCAGGAATCGGTCGGCGTGATGCTGGCCGAGTACCGCAAGCGTCGCGATTTCGTGGTGCAGCGCCTGCGCGCCATTCCGGGCGTGACCTGCCAAGAGCCGCGCGGCGCGTTCTACGCCTACCCGAATTTCGGCGTGCTGATCGGGAAGCCCGGTATTAAGGATACGCTGCAATTGTCCGAACGCCTGCTGGCGGAATCGCATGTCGCGGTAGTTCCCGGCGAGGCGTTCGGCACCGGTAGCCACGTGCGCATCTCGTATGCCACGTCCATGCATGAACTCGAACGCGGCCTCGATCGCATCCATCAATTCGTCGTCAAAAACTCGTAAATGCCCGACCCAATCCGCCTGACTCCTTCCCTACGCGAGAAAGTGTGGGGAAGGACGCATCTCGCGCCGTGGTTCCCTGATTCGGAACAACCCATCGGCGAAGCCTGGTACCTGACCGACCGCGAACTGCCTCTGCTGGTGAAACTGCTCTTCACATCGGAGAAGCTGTCCGTGCAGGTGCATCCCGAGGATGGAGAGGATGGTCCGCGCGGCAAGACGGAGATGTGGCACATCCTGGATGCGGATCCCGGCGCGACGATCGCGCTCGGGTTTCGCGAGCCGATCACGCGCGAGCGGTTGCGCGAATCGACTCGCACCGGCGAAATCGAGCAGTTGCTCAACTGGGTGCCCGTCCATGCGGGCGAGACGTACTTCACTCCGGCGCATACGGTGCACGCCATCGGAGCGGGGATCGTGCTCTGCGAGATCCAGCAGAATTCCGACGTGACGTACAGGCTGTGGGACTACGGCCGTCCTCGGGAACTGCATGTGGACCAGGCGGTCGCCGTTTGCGACCTTACCGTTCACCCCGGCGCATCGGCCCTGCCGGTGAGGTGCAACCACTTCGTGACCGAGCGGATCGGCGTCGACGGCTCGTATACGCCAGAGCAGCAGAACTGCGACTTGTTCATTTGCCTCGGCGGCAGCGCGACGATCGACCGCCACCCCGTGAAGCCCGGCGAAGTCTGGCTGCTGCCCGCGCCCGCAGCCATCGAAGGCTCCGCCACCTTCCTCCGAACATATACGCCGCGGTAACGCCCGCGGTCTTTGCCGTCGGTGCCTGTTTCCCACTCACCCGATCCCCAAATCGTCGATGCGCTCGAGTGGAGTGCCGCAGACGCGGCAGATCACTGCGTGGCAATCGCCGCAGACCAGGGGATCGCCGACTGGCTTGCCGCACTTCGGACAGTACAACTCACTTGGCGGCGGCAATGGACGTCACCTGAATCGTCTTCGCCGCCGGGTCCACCGTGCCTTTCACCGTGACCTTCTTGGCGGCGAATTTCGCGGCCCCTTTTTGATCGCTGAGTTCGTAGACCGTCTTGCCGTCGTAGAGCGCGTACCTGGCGTGCATGCTCTTCACGCACTCGGCAATACACTTCTCATCCGGCCCCATGTCCATGGCCTTGTGGTTCGCGCCGCACATATCCTCCGTGACGGTTCCTGTGATGGTTTGCGGTCCCTCGGCAGCCAGCATCAGCGCCGCCGCGGACAAGGCGAGTGCAATCTTTTTCATACAGGCTAGCTTACCTCATGCAGAATGCGGTACAACTGCGCTCCGTATTTTTCCACGGTGCGGATGTTAATTCCGGGGATGGCCAGCAGTTCGGCGGCGCTGCCGGGTCGCTGCACCGCAATGGCGCGCAGAGTCTGGTCGCCGAAGATGCGGAAGGCCGGCAGTCCCAGTTTGCGCGCTTCGGCCACGCGCCATGCGCGCAGCGCGTCTTCGATCTTCGAATCGCCCGCCACCGGTGCGGGCTTCGGCGTACGAGGCGCGGCAGCCGCTTTCCCGGACACCCTGCGTTTCTTTTTGCCCTTCTTCTTGCCCCGGCTGCGAACAGGCGCGGCGGCCTTCATTTCCAGATCGTATTCCCTGGTGGTTTCTCCGGCGTGCGTCAAGGTGACTTTGCGATACGGGATCTGCTTGCCGTCCTTCTGGAATGTCGCCTCAGTCATGTGCACCATGCCGGCGCGCGCCAGCCCGCCGAGCACGTCTTCGAATTCGTTGCGCGTGAGGTCGCCGTTCGGATATAACTCGCTGTACATCTTTCCGGTGGCCCGTGTGCCCTCGTCGCGCAGTTTGGCGATCACGGCGGCCGCCGCGGCCTTTTCGTCCACCGTCGCAGCGCGGAACTGCTGGCCGGCGCAATCTTCGGGCGCGCAGAAATCGCAAATGCCGCAGGGTTTCTGGCTGTCCGCCAGATCGCCAAAATGGCGCACCAGCGAAGCCATGCGGCACTCATTGCTCTCCGCGTAGCGCAGAATCAGACTGAGCTGCTTCTGCTTCTGATCGGCTTGCGACTGGTAGGACTCGCGCCAGTTGTCGTGGCCCCGGCTGATGTTTTCGGCGTAATCGACCACGGCGCCGCCGTGAATCCAGAGCTTCTCCAGGGCCTTGTCGAACTCGTCCTCGACCATCCGCACCTGGCGGACGATCGCGCTCTTTTCCTGCGGTTCGGGTCCCAGCTTGTGGAAGATGGCGTCCAGCACCGACACATCGGGGTAGTCGCGCTCGAAGAAGAAGTCGTGGGTGCGCCGGTCCGAGTAGGAGTGCATCAGGATCGTGCGACTCGGTTTGCCGTCCCGCCCCGCGCGGCCGATCTCCTGGTAATACTGCTCCACGCTTCCTGGCAGTGCCGTGTGGATGATGGTGCGCCCGTCCGATTTGTCGATCCCCATGCCGAACGCAATCGTCGCGACCATCACTTCGATCCGGCCGGCCAAAAATTCCTCCTGCACGCGCTTCCGATGCTGCGCGTCCAGCCCGGCATGGTATGCGGCGCTAGGAAAACGGCGACTCAGTTTCGCGGCCAGACTGGTCGACTGCGCACGCGTCGGCGTGTAGATAATGGCCGGGCGGCGCGATTCCTCGCCAAGCAGTTCGGCCGCCAAGTCCTCGCGCGCCGATTGCTGCACCTCGAGTACTTCGATGGCCAGATTCTCGCGGCGGAATCCCTGAATGAACCGGACCGGCTCGCCGAGTCCCAACTGCTGCGCGATATCGTCCTGCACGATGGGCGTGGCCGTCGCGGTCATGGCGATCACCGGCGCGGGACGCAGCGGCGGCAGGTGCTGATTCAGCATGCGGTAATCCGGCCGGAAATCGTGGCCCCATTGCGAGATGCAGTGGGCCTCATCGATGGCGATCAGCGAGGGCTTGCGTTTGGCTAGCATCTCGGGAAAGCCAGACACGCGCAGACGTTCCGGCGCGATGAACAGGAACTGCAACTTGCCGCTCAGGTAATCGATGCAGGCCTGCCGCGACGCGCCGCGGTCGCGGCCGGAGTGGATGCGCTCCACGGCGAACCCGCGTGCCTTCAGCTTCGCCACTTGGTCTTCCATCAGGGCGATTAGCGGGCTGATCACGAGAGTCGTGCCGCCGCGCGCGATGCCCGGCAGTTGGTAGCACAGCGATTTACCGCTGCCCGTCGGCATCACCAGCAACACGTCATTCCCCGCGATCACGCTATTGCAGACCGCCTCCTGCGCGCCGCGAAAACTCTCAAACCCGAACGCGTTCTTCAGCAGGTCGGTAAGGGAGACGCTTTCGCCAGCCCATCTGGCTTTCGAAGGCACGATTTGGGCTGGCTCGGATTGGGCCGGTGCGGGCGCGGCGCTGCGTTTCGGCGCAGGTGCTGCTCCCACCGTCCCCACCACCCGCACGACGTATTCCTCGATGCCCTTCAAGAACGGCGCCAACTCCGCTTTTCGATGGTGGATCCGATGCAGAAAGGCCTCCCACTGTCCCGTCATGATCGGACTCTTCACTTCAGGATGCACCACCTCGATCAACCGGATTCCCTTGTCGGTCGCCACCAGACTCTTGCCGTCGCGCTCCATGTATTGACGCTTGAACAGCACCTCAATGATGGAGGCGCGCGTCGCCGGAGTTCCCAGGCCGGTCTCCTTCATGGCGTCCGAGAGTTCCTTTTCGTCCAGCGTCTTTCCAGCCGTCTCCATCGCGGTGAGTAGCGTCGCTTCCGTGAATCGCTTGGGCGCGCGCGTCTTCTTCTTCAGGACTTCCACGTCGATCACGTCCACCGGCATGTTCGCCGCCAGTCCCGGAGGCAGCACCTGCTGTTCGTCTTCCTTCTTGGACTTCTTCGCCGGGGCGAGATCGAGCACCTTCCAGCCGACCTGCTGCACCATGCTGCCCGTGCTGTGATACCGGTCCACGATCTCGCCGTTGCGAATCGCGGTGATCACTGTCGTGACCAGCCAGATGTGGTCGTCGTGCCAAGCGCTCAAAAGGCGGCGGCACACCAGGTCGTAGATCTTGTGCTCGTCCGCGGGCACGGAGACACGCTCGGGCGACGTCGTGGTCGGGATGATGGCGTGGTGATCGGTGACCTTGGTATCGTCCACGAAGCGGCGTCCCAGCGGCCGCTCGCCGGTGCCCGGCGCGAGGTGCTCGCGATAGGGGCCGGCGATCGTCTCCACGATGCGCGGCAGTGTCTTCGCGACGTCCTGCGACAGATGACGGCTGTCCGTGCGCGGATAGCTGATCAGCTTGTATTTCTCGTACAGGGATTGCGCCAGGTCCAGGGTCTTCTGCGCGCTGAAGCCGAACAGCCGGTTGGCATGCCGCTGTAATTCCGTGAGGTCGTATAGCGGCAACGGCGCCATGCGCTGCGTCTGCGCGTCCACCGACTCGATGGCGGCCTCTCCGGTGCGCGCCCGCGCTTCGATCTTGCGGGCCTCGTCGCCATCCGGCGGCAGCCGCGTCGACCCCTTCAGCGTCCACGTGCCTTTGTACACGCTCGTCTTCGGAGCGTCCTTGGGATGGAACGTCGCCTGGACTTCCAGGTAGTCCTCGGGCACAAAGGCGCGGATCGCCAGTTCGCGCTCCACGACCATTGCCAGCGTGGGGGTCTGCACGCGGCCGACCGACAGGTCCTCGTTGTACGCCAGCGTGTACGCCCGCGATAGATTCAGGCCGACCAGCCAGTCGGCTCGGCTGCGCCCGCGTGCGGCATCGGCCAGCGGATCGTAGTCCCTGCCCGGCTTGAGGCCATCGAAGCCTCTGCGAATCGCTTCGGGCGTGAGCGACGAGATCCACAACCGATGCACGGGCTTGCTGCATCCCGCCGCTTCGTAGATGTAGCGGAAGATCAGTTCGCCTTCGCGGCCCGCGTCTGTGGCGCACACCACTTGCGAGACCTTCGGAGACAGCAGGATCTTCCGCACTGTGTCGAACTGGTCTTTGGTTTTGTCGTACACGACCAGCGGCCACTGCTTGGGCAGCATCGGGAGCCGGTCGCGCCGCCACTGCTTCCACTCGGGATTGATCTCGTGAGGCTGCGCCAGCGCCGCCAGATGGCCGATTGCCCACGTCACCACGTACCCATTGCCGTGCAGGTAGCCATCGCCCTTGCTGCCGGCCCCCAGCACCCGCGCTATGTCGCGCGCCACGGAAGGTTTTTCGGCCAGCACGGCAATGCTCCCGGATTCCGGAGCCGCCATCAATACGCTATTTTAACGAGGTTCAGTTCGGGCTGGAAGAAATTCCTCACTACGGAGCCACGAAGAACGCGGAGACGGCACGGTGAAACCTTCAAGCCAGAAATCTGAATTACTCCGTGCTTGCTCCGTGTCCTCCGTGACTCTGTGGTGAAGTTGTTCTACCCCAAGTCCTCAGCGCGAATCGGCAGGCGTCTAATTCGCTTGCCGGTCGCCGAGAAGATTGCGTTGCACACCGCCGGAGCGATGCCGGGAGGGCTGGCCTCGCCGATTCCGCCCGGCGCCTGCGTACTCGGTACGATGTGGACCTCGATGTTCGGCATCTCGTCGATGCGCAACACGTCGTACTGATGGAAATTGGTCTGCACGACGCGGCCGCGGTCGATCGTGATGCCGCCCTTCAACGCCGCCGAGAGGCCATACACGATGCCGCTCTGGATCTGTTGCTCCACGCCCGCCGGATTCACCACGTAGCCGCAATCCACCGCGCACACCACGCGATGCACCTTCACCTTGCCCTTTTCCACCGATACCTCGGCGATCTGCACGGTGTTGCTGCCGACGTTGTTGGCGATGGAGATTCCTTTGCCGTGGCCGGCCGGCAGCGGTTTGCTCCAGCCGAACTTGTCAGCCGCCAGTTGCAGCGCGCCCTTCAGACGCGGCGAGTTGGCCAGCAGCCGCAGCCGCAATTCCAACGGATCTTTCCCGCCCGCGACCGCGATCTCGTCCAGGAACGATTCGTGGAAATAACAATTCTGCGAGTACCCCACGCTGCGCCAGTAGCTCACCGGGATGCCCGGATCCACGTTGTGCGAGCCCACCAGAATACTCGGGATGGCGTACGGCGTGTCGGCGATGCCCTCGACCGCGGTGCGCGGTCCGCCGAAGTACGTGCAGGCCGTCTGCGAATGGAAGGCCACCGGCCAGCCGTCGCCGTCCAGGCCCGCCGCGAAGCGGGTCAGCGACGCCGGACGGTAAAGATCCTGCTGCAAATCGTCTTCACGTGACCAGGTCAGCTTCACGGGAATGCCGATAGCCTTCGACACCTCCGCCGCCTCGCCGACATAATCGGCCTGCGCGCGCCGGCCGAACCCGCCGCCCAGGTACTTCGTGTGTACCTGCACGACGTTGGGGTTGAGCCCCGTGGCCTTCGCCGCCTGCGCCCGCGCCGACGTCTGCATCTGTGTCGAAGCGTAGATGTCGCAGCGGTCGGCCTTCACGTCGGCCACGCAATTCAGCGGCTCCATGGGAGCGTGCGCCAGGTACGGAACCTCGTACACCGCGTCGATCTTCTTCGCGGCCGAGCCGAGCGCGGCCACCGCATCGCCGGCGGTCTTCTGCGCCTGTCCGGGCTGCTTCGTGATGTCGGCGAACGTCTGGCTGATGCCCGGAGTGCTGAATGCCGCGGTCTTGCCTTCGTCCCACTTGATGTCCAGCGCGCGCTTGCCCTGCATCGCCGACCACGTGTTGTCCGCGACCACCGCGATGCCAGTCGAAATCTGGATGACGTTTTTCACGCCGGGGACGGCCTTCGCTTTGGTGGCGTCGAAACTCACGACCTTGCCGCCGAAGACCGGGCAGCGCGCCACCACCGCATACTGCATGTTGGGCAGCCGCACGTCAATGCCGAACTCAGCTTTGCCGTTGACCTTCGACGGCGTGTCGAGCCGCTTCATCGGCTTGCCGACGATGCGGAACTGCGACGGGTCCTTCAGGGTGACGCCGGTCGGCGGTGCGACCTTCGCCGCAGCTTCGGCCAGACTACCGTAGGTCAGGCGCGCGTTGGTCGCCGTATCGACGACCGTGTTGTTCTCGGCGCGGCACTGCGATTTATCAACGCCCCACTTCTGCGCGGCCGCCTGCACCAGCATCTCGCGGGCATTCGCGCCGGCCTGCCGCAACTGCGTCCACGAACTGCGAATGCTCTGGCTGCCCACCACGCCCTGGAAGCCGCCGTACTCGGGGCTCACGCCGGGAAACTCGGTGCGGATCTTTTTCCAGTCGCACTCCAGTTCTTCCGCCAGCAGCATGGAGAGCGACGTGACCGTGCCCTGTCCCATCTCGGCCTTGTGAATGAAGAGCGTAACGTGGTCGTCGGTGCCGACATGCACGAAGGCGTTCAGTTTCTGCTCGCCCGGACCGGGGGTGTCGGCGGCCATTGGCGTCCGCTCGGGAATGTAGAAGCCGACGAACAGGCCGCCTGCTGTTGCCGCGGCGGAACGGAGGAAGTTGCGGCGATTCATTTCGCACCCCCTTCGCGGATCATCGCCGCCGCGCGATGCACGGCCTTGCGGATGCCGTCGTAAGTGCCGCAGCGGCAGATATTGCCGCGCAGCGCCTCGTCGATATCGGCGTCGGTGGGATTTTTCGTCTTGGCCAGCAGTGCCGCGGCCGTCATGATCTGGCCCGACTGGCAGTAGCCGCATTGCGGCACGTCCTCTTCGATCCAGGCCAGTTGCACCGGCGTGCTGTGTTCGGGCGACAGGCCTTCGATCGTGGTCACCGTCTTGCCCGATACGCTTGAGATCGGCGTGACGCAGGCGCGCGTCGGTTGTCCGTTGACGTGGACGGTGCAGGCGCCGCATAGCGCCATCCCGCAGCCAAATTTCGTGCCGGTCAGACCCAACGTGTCCCGCAGGACCCAGAGCAGCGGCATGGCAGGAACGGCATCCACGGTCTGCGGTTTGCCGTTCAAAGTGAACTTAACTGCTGGCATTTTCCCTCCAGAGTGCTTAGGGAGAGTATATCAGCGGTGGCGGGGGTAGACTGGAAGGGAAAACGCATATGTCGTTTTGAGCGAACGTTGCCGTGTGTAACGTTGTATGGGAAGTATTGTCGCTTGCTGACGCGCGCGGCTCCGCTTCGAAACGAGCGGATACGAAATGTTCAAAGTCCTACTTCAGCCGGTCCACCAGCAGTTTGGCGAGATCGGAGATGAGGATGCTGCCGGGGTTGTCGGGGCCGTAATCGACCTCGGGGATGCCGTCGACCGTGATGGCCATGGCGATTGGGCCGCCCTTCGTGTAGACGATGCCGACGTCCGAGCGCAGCGCGTCGAGGGCGCCGGTCTTGTTGGCGATCGTCACGTCGCGGAGTTTGCGGCGGATGCCGGTCGAATCCTGGCAGCGCTTCATCACGGCGAGCATTTCCTTCGAGGCGTCGGGACTCACGATCTCGCCGCGGTTTAGCCGCTCCATGATGGTCACCATGTCCAGCGGGGTCGATCTGCCGAGGCCGAACTTCTGATTTTCCGGGAGCTTGCCGGCGGCCGAAAGCCCCTGCGGTCCGCTCTTGCCGATGATCTTTCGCATCGAGCGCGTGGACTTGATGCCGAGCTTGTCCAGGTAGGCGTTGACCGCATCGGCCGTGAAGCGCTCGATGATCATGTTGGTCGCGGTGTTGTCGCTGAGGACCATCATGAGGTGCATGAGATCGCTGAGCGGCAACTGCACGCCATCGGAGAACTCGGTGCCCAGGATGCCCGTGCCGTTCACCTTCTCCTTCGGGGTAATGGTCAGGGGCTCGTTCCACTTCGCCTGCCCGCGCGCGATGGCATCGAACACGGTGAGCATGATCGCGACCTTGATGGTGCTGGCCGTCCGCACCGGGTCGGCCTCCTTGATTCCGATGGTCACGCCCGTGTCGAGATTCTTCGCGTACAGCGAGACACTGCCCGGGAAGTCGCCGATGCGTGCGCGTAGGGCGTCCTTCAGCGGTTGGGCGGAGAGGGTCGAGGCCAGCAGCAAAACGGCAGCGAGACGCATGAAAAAATCATAGCGCCTGAGTCAATTCGCCGTGGGGTTCTTTTCCAGGTGATCGACGACGAGGACTTCCATGGGGACCGTCTTCTTCTGTAGCGTGAGGCCGAGTTCCGGCGGGAGAGCGCGAATCAGCGCACCGGCTTCGTCGAGGCGGCCGACGGCGTCCGTGTCCGCTGCCACGATGTACGGCTCCAATGGGAGGATAAAGTCGAACACGCCTGTGAGCCCCGTCTCATCGGCTACGTGCTTCGGCTGAAACGGCCGTTCCAGGGAGAAGGCGAACTGGGCCATGGAGACTCGCTGGTACCGTGTGCTCCCGTCGCCATCCGGACGCATCGAAGGCTCGCCAGTCGTGTCGGAGCGGTGCAGTTTGTGCCCGCCCTTCGCGACGACTAACGCGTAGATCGCGGTGTCCCGTGTCTCGCGATGGAACCGCAGTTGGAAGCGTTCCACCATCAACGTCTGCATCATCTGCTTGAGTTGCTCTTCGGTCGCGGGACTGCCGGTCTTCGCGTCGATATCGTACGCGGCGTCGGTCGGCCAATTCAGCCAGTTCGGTCCGATCACCTGATAGATGGTCATGCCGTAGGCCCATTCGAAGAGGTTGCCAAGGGTGGCCGTATGGAAGCTGACGCTGGTGGGTGTGATTTCGCGCTTCAGACCGCCGCGGCGCGGGTATTCCAGGTTCATCCGCTTCACGGATGCGACGTCGAACCTGGTCGGCTCGGCGCAGTATCCGAGGCCGGCCAACAGCGCGAGCAGTCCCACCGAGCGTAGCATCGTGAGTATCGACGCTCGCGACTGCCGGAGCGTGGAGATGTTGTGCCAAACTGAAGCGAGTGGCTCGATTTTATTCCCGCGCGGAGTTGGTGGAACAGCGGCAGGCGTGGAAACGGGAAGGCAAGGTCGTCGTGTTCACCAACGGCTGCTACGACCTGCTGCATCCGGGGCATGTCCGCCTGTTGGAGCAGGCCCGATCGCTCGGCGATGTGCTGATTCTGGCGCTGAATTCCGATGCCAGCGTGAGGCGGGCAAAAGGTCCCTCGCGGCCGCTGCTGGCCGAAGGCGAGCGCGCCGAACTGGCGATGGCGCTGGAAGCGGTCGACGCGGTGACGCTGTTCGACGAGGAGACGCCTCGCGAACTGATATCCACGGTGTTGCCGGACGTCCTCATCAAGGGCGCCGACTGGGCTCACTTCATTGCGGGCAAGGAAGAGGTCGAGGCCGCCGGTGGAAAGGTCATGACCGTGGCGCTCGAACCGGGCTATTCCACTACAAATATCGTTGAGAGAGTCTTGGGCAATTGATTCATCCTGCCGTTCGTGACCTTTTCCTGGAACTCGGCCGCGACGCCGGTTTTGTGGAGGCTCAGCGCCGCGTCGTGAGCGGTGGCAAAGCCTCGCTTTCCGGCCTGACGCTCACGGCGAAGGCGGTTTACGCCGTTCTGCTGGCCGAATCGGCGAATCACCCTCTGATTATTGTAGTAGATGGCAACAAGCAGGCCGAGGCGCTGTCGGAAGCGATCGATACCTTTTACGAACTTCTGCTTGCCGATCAGCGCGGCGGTCCGCAACTGCTGCCCGCACTGGACGTCCTGCCGCTGCAGAATCTCTCGCCCCATGCCGAGATCCTGGAACAGCGGGCGATCGGGCTGTGGCGATTGGTCACGCAGCGGGTACCGATCACGATCCTGCCGGTCGCTTCGGCGCTGCTCCGCATCGAGCCCGGCGAGTTCTACCGGCAACTGGCGCTACGGCTGCGAGTTGGCGAGGAACTGCCGCTGGATGAAGTGATTGCGCACCTGGAGAGCGTCGGGTACGAGCGGCGCGAGCCGGTGGAAATGGTCGGCGAGTTCTCGCTGCGCGGCGGCATCCTCGACGTGTTCTCGCCCGAGGCTCCCAAGCCCGTACGCATCGATTTGTTCGGGGATCAGGTGGAGTCGATCCGGCGATTCGATGTGGAGTCGCAGCGCAGCGTGCTCAAGGTCGAGGATTGCCTGCTGCTGCCGCTCACCGAATACCAGAGGTCGCGGACTCTGTTGGTCCAGTTGCGAGAATTGCTGGACCAATCGGGCGTTCCGGAGCGCGAACTGCCGGCCGTCGGCGAGCCTTTCGCGGGCTGGGAACTGCTGACTTCGATGGTGCGGCCGCGCGCGACCTCTGTGTTCTCGCTGCTGGACAAGCCGATCCTGCTTTGGGACGAGCCGGAATTGGTGCAGAGTGCGGCCGATCGCTTCTGGAAGCGCCTCGAACAGATCCCTGTCACGCCTGTCTACGACCCGGATAGGGTTTTCTTCCGCTGGGAGGACTTGGAGCGCCACGCGGCTGCCCTGCCGCAGCTTTCGATCAAAGAACTGGAGATCGGTTGGCCGCAGGATGGCGACGGCAACCTGCATGTCGCCACCCGGCCGTCGCTGACGTTCCACGGCAACATGCAGGTGGCGATCGCCGAGGCGCGGAATCTGGTGGAAGCCGGCAACCGGGTGGCCTTCTTCGCTTCGTCAACCGGCGAAATTGAGAGGGTGGCCGACATTCTGAACGAGTACGGGGTCGCTTACCAGCTAGGGCTGCCGCAGGGAGAGTCCACACCCGCCTATCTGGCCGAGCGGGCGTATATGGCGGGCAGCGTCGCGCACATCTATCTGGTGAAAGGGCAGGTCAGGCGCGGCACTTCGTTCCCGGATTCGAAGATTGTAGTATTTGGCTCCGAAGATCTGTTCGAGACGTCGGAATTGGTCGCGCGAGCGCCCTCCAAGTCGGCGGCCGCGGCGTTTTCGGCCGACCTGATCGACCTCAAGCCCGGCGACTTTGTGGTGCATGCCGAGCACGGCGTCGCTCAATACCTCGGACTCCGCGAGATCTCGCAGGGCGAGTCGCACGGCGACTACATGCTGCTCGAATACTCCGGCGGCGCGAAGCTCTACGTCCCGCTGACCCGTATGGACCTGGTGCAACGCTTTCGGGGCGCGGGAGAGTCCAAGCCGTCGCTGGATCGGATGGGCGGGGCCACCTGGTCGCGCACTAAAACGCGGATCAAAGCCAAAATGCGCGACATGGCGGACGAGCTTTTGAAGCTCTACGCCGGCCGCAAGATGGCGGAAGGCTTTCAGTTCTCGCTAGATAGCAATTGGCAGCGAGAGTTCGAGGACGCCTTCGAGTTCACCGAGACCAAGGACCAGTTCAACGCCATCGTCGATATCAAGCGCGACATGGAGAGCCCCCAGCCGATGGAGCGGTTGCTGTGCGGCGATGTCGGCTATGGCAAGACCGAGGTGGTCATGCGCGCCGCGTTCAAGGCGCTGGGCGATGGCAAACAGGTCGTTGTGCTGGCGCCTACTACAGTCCTGGCATTTCAGCATTTCGAGACTTTCAAACGGCGATTCCAGCCGTTTCCGGTGAAGGTGTCGATGTTCAGCCGGTTCCGCTCGCCCAAGGAAATCAAGGAAGGGCTGGTCGAATTGGCGGAGGGCAAGATCGATATCGCGATCGGGACCCACAGGCTGCTCTCGCAGGACGTTGTTTTCCGCGATCTCGGGCTGGTCATCCTGGACGAAGAGCAACGCTTCGGGGTCAAACACAAGGAGCGGCTGAAGCACCTGAAGAAGAGCGTGGATGTGATCAGCATGAGCGCCACGCCGATCCCCAGAACACTACACATGTCGTTACTGGGGCTCCGGGACATGTCCGTGATCGAGACTCCGCCCAAAGACCGGTTGTCCATCAATACGGTGGTGGCGCCGTTCCAGCCGGAACTCATCCGTTCCGCCACCGAACTGGAACTGGGTCGCGGCGGGCAGGTGTACTTTCTGCATAACCGGGTGGATTCCATCTGGACCCGAGCGTCCATGATCCAGCAACTGGTCCCTAATGCCAAGATCGGGGTCGGGCACGGCCAGATGGGCGAGTCCGAACTGGAGAAGACCATGCTCCAGTTCACCCGCCACGAGTTCGACATCCTAGTCTGTACGACAATCATAGAAAATGGCCTCGACATTCCCTTGGCCAACACTATGATCATCGAGAATGCCGAGAAATACGGACTATCCGAACTCTACCAGTTGCGCGGCAGGGTGGGCCGCAGCAATCGGCGCGCCTACGCCTATCTGCTGGTGCCGCCGGACACCGAACTGACCGAGATCGCCCGCAAACGCCTGGCGGCATTGAAGGAATTCAGCGACTTAGGCGCCGGCTTCAAGATCGCCGCGCTCGACCTGGAACTGCGCGGGGCCGGCAATTTGTTGGGCGGCGAACAGCATGGCCATATCAATTCGGTGGGCTTCGATACGTACGTCAGGCTGCTCGAGGAATCCGTCCGCGAACTGAAGGGCGAAGAGATCGTTCCGGAGATCCATTCGGCGCTCAATCTGGGGCTGGACATCCGCATTCCGCCCGACTACATCGCCGACGAAAACCAGCGTCTGCGGGCATACCGACAGATCGCCAATGCCGCCGATGCCGATGCGCGCGAGCGTGCCGAAAAGGAACTGGAGGACCGATACGGCACAGTTCCGGAGGCCGTCCGCAACCTGTTGCAATACTCCGCGCTGAAGACCATGGCCGAACAGATTGGGATCGAAGCCATCGACCGCCGCCATAACCTGTTGAATATAAAGTTCCACGCCGGGACGCGGGTGGATCCGGCGCGGCTGATGGGCATCGTCGGAAAAATCAAAGGCGCCCAGTTCACTCCGGCAGGTGTATTGCTACTCCCGATGGACGGTCAAACGTCGGCTGGCGACGTATTGAGGTTCTTGTCCGAAAAACTTGCCGAGCTAAAGGCGTAGCCCGGCGATGCTAAAATGAGAAGGATCAAGATTATGCTTAGCAGGTTTGTAGTATTTATGGCGGCTGGTGTTTTGCTGGCCGTAGCGGCGGATGTGCGAGTCGTGGAAGAGATCGCTGTGAAGGTGAACGGCGATATCATCACCCGCGGTGAGCTGGCCGAGCAAATGCGCGAGACCGAGCTGTACCTCCGGCAGGAACAGAAACTCACCGGGCCGGCTTTGCAGGCCGCCCTGCAGGAACAGCAGAAGTCGATGCTGATGGAGAAAATCGACGAGCTGCTGCTGGTGCAGAAGGCGAAAGATCTGGACGTGAAGGTCGATGCCGATGTCATCAAGCGGCTGGGCCAAATGCAGGTGGAAGCGCAGAAGGCCGATCCGAAGCTGGCCGATGTCGATAAGTTCCAGGCGTATATCCGCGAACAGACCGGCATGCCGTTCGAAGACTTCAAGCAGAAGCTCACCAACTCCTATCTGACGCATAAAGTGATCAGCGCCGAAGTTGGGTCGCGTGTCTCCATTCCGGAGCCCGAGCTGAAGAAATATTACGACGAGCATAAAGCCGAATTCATGCGCAAAGCGCAGGTCTTCCTCAGCCAGATCCTGATCTCGACCGAAGGCAAGAATTCCGAACAGGTCGTCGCTGCCGAAGCCAAGGCCAAGGACATCGTGGCGCGTGCCCGTAAGGGCGAAAAATTCACGGACCTGGTCTCGTCCTACTCCGACGATCCGGAAACCGCTCGCACCGGCGGTCAACTGCCTCCGATGGAAAAGGGAGTGATGCGCGCCGACCTGGAAAAGCTGGTCTTCGACGCGAAGCGCGGCTATGTCACCGACCCGATCAAGGTGGATTCGCCGCAGCACGGCTATCTGATCCTCAAGGTCGAAGAACGCTACGAAGAAGGTCAGGCGGCGTTCGACGACGTGAAGGACAACATCCAGCAGATCCTGGCGGAACCCCGGATGCAGCCGAAACTGCGCGAGTATCTGACCAAGCTGCGCGAAGAAGCATTCCTCGAAATCAAGGACGGCTATGTGGATACCGGCGCGGCTCCCGGCAAGGACACCCGGTGGCACGATGTGGCGACATTGAAGCCGCAGACCACCACGAAGGAAGAAGTGGCGGCCCATGCGAAGGGCGCGCCGAAGCGGCTGCTTGGTGTGGTGCCGATCCCCGGCACGCACCAGAAGCTGGGCTTCGACGATACGGCGCAACTCGGCGCACCGAAGGAAGC
>Ga0105240_10003524_pt1 | contig 24282 bp, 23 predicted proteins | sample KBSC54metaG_FD_80426 | JGI IMG/M metagenome (GOLD analysis project Ga0105240, IMG submission 80426) | Corn rhizosphere microbial communities from Kellogg Biological Station, Michigan, USA - KBS C5-4 metaG | ecosystem: Host-associated > Plants > Roots > Rhizosphere > Soil | place: Michigan, USA...
GAAATTCTGGCTCAAGGACGGCCTGCTGGCCAAATATGAGGTAAAGGTCCAGGGCAAGGTCAGCTTCAATGGCAACGACCGCGACGTCGACCGCACCACGACGGTCGAGATCAAAGACATTGGCTCGACGAAAATCGAAGTGCCTGAAGAGGCAAAGAAGAAACTGTAATCGCCTGTCCTTCGCCGGTGCGCTCAGGCACGGCGCGCCGGCTGCCCTCTCAGGCTTGTGCGGGAAATCCTCCGTTGCGCAGAATCTTGAGAGGAATGCTGTGTCTCCACGAGGCAGGCGGCGGGCCCCTCGGGCGGTCTGAGTTAAGGGAATGCCGCGAAGTCTTGCCAGGATGGACATCGTTTGGTTCGCGGGCTAAACTGAGAGTGTTCAAACCCATTGCACCTATGAGCCCATCGTTGCCTTATGCCATCTTGGTCTCGTTTGCTTTTTTGGAAGGTACTGCCCTGTGCCCAACACTCTCAACGGCCCGGCCGCAGTTGAACGACCTGGGCCATCACAGTTTTAGAATCACAACGGCTTCGGCGGAGTGTCAACGGGCGTTCGACCGTGGCCTCAACCTGGCCTATTCATTTGGGCACTATGCTGCGGAACAGGAGTTTCGCCGGGCATTGAAAGCCGATCCTAACTGCGCCATGGCTTTTTGGGGAATCGCGTTGGTGAATGGCCCACACATCAATTTCCCCTTTGTGCCGCCCGACAAGGCGGCGGTGGCCTGGGAAGCATTGACCCAAGCCAGGCGATTGGCGGAGGGTCGGTCGAGGCTGGAACGGGCGCTGATCGAAGCGCTGGGAGCCCGCTACGCCAACCCACAGCCGGAGGACCGAAGCGCCCTTGACCGCGCCTACGGTTCCGCCATGAGATCAGTTTGGAAAGCCTTTCCGAAGAGCGCGGAGGCAGCCACTCTCTATGCCGAAGCCTGCATGGATCTGCATCCCTGGGATTTCTGGACCAATGGCCTGCCGCAGCCCTGGACGGCCGAAATTCTCGAAGCACTACGGGACGCACTGCGCCTGGACCCAATGCACCCAGGCGCCAATCACTTCTATGTACATATGCTGGAGGCCTCGCCTCATCCCGAGGAGGCCCTTTCGGCGGCTGACCGACTCAGGTCCCTCGTTCCGGATTCCAGTCACATGGTCCACATGCCCTCTCACATTTATTCCCGGGTGGGCCGCTGGGAGGATGCGGCGAAGGCCAATCGGAAGGCGCTGACTGTAGACAACCTCTACCGAGCGGCTTACCCACGCCCGGGTCTTTATGCCATGTACATGGCGCACAATGCGCACTTTCTCACCTGGGTGTCCATGATGCAGGGTCGCCGTGCCGTGGCCCTGGAGAGCGCGCGACAGATGATCGCCCAGGTCCCGGATGACTTTCTGAAAGAGTTTGCGGATGTTGCCGATGGCTATATGGCCATTGTTCCTGAGACCTTGATGCGGTTTGGGCTGTGGGAGGACATTTTGAAGGAGCCTGAACCCAGGAATGACTTGCCCTTGGCTCGAGCTCTCTGGCATTACACCAGGGCGGCGGCTTTGACCGCGCTAAACCGGAGGGACGAGGCCAGGGCTGAGCGCGAAGCTTTCGCGAGGGCGGCCAGCGCCGTGCCGCAGGACCGCGTCCTGGGCAACAACTCCGCAGCAGCCTTACTGGCGATCGCGACTCTCGTTCTCGAAGGAGAAAGAAGCGCGAAGGAGCAGGATTTCGCGCGCTCGGCGCTGAAACTGCAAGAAGCGGTGCGGTTGGAGGACAAGCTGCGTTATGACGAACCTCCCGATTGGATTCAGCCCACGCGCCACACTCTGGGAGCGGTGCTTTTGCGAGCCGGTCGAGCGGCCGAAGCCCAAAATGTTTACTCGGAAGACTTGCAGAGGAACCCTGAGAATGGCTGGGCCCTCATGGGCCTCCGGGACGCGCTCTCCGCCCAGGGCAGGACGGCGGAGGCAGCGAAGGTTTCCCGACGTTTGCACAAGGCCTGGGCGAACGCTGATGTTTCGCCCAAGTGGACGTGTTATTGCCAGGAGGGCAATTAATTCGAACCGAGGTGTCGGGGTTGAGGGCGTTGTATCGCGGGCCACCTCGGACTACTCGGACGCGGTGGCCACCGAGACCTGCATCGAAATGACAATCTCGGAAAGCGTGATATTTTAGGCGGGTTCCGTCATGAATGCGTTGCTGATCGTAGCTGAAAATTTGATCACCCGAAGCCGATTGTCCTTTTACACTCAACGTTAACCACGAGAGGTCAAAATGTCCTTACGCCCCATCAAACGTCTCAGCCTGTCCAAACCGACCCTCGAAGGCGCGGGCGTGCGCCTGCGCCGCGCCTTCGGTTTTGGCAACACATCGGAATTCGATCCTTTCCTGCTCCTGGATGATTTCCGCAATGATATTCCTGAGGATTACCTGGCCGGCTTCCCCTGGCATCCACACCGGGGCATCGAGACGATCACGTATGTTCTGGCTGGCACTGTGGAGCACGGTGACAGCCTCGGCAACCGAGGTAGCATAACCGCCGGAGATATTCAGTGGATGACGGCCGGGCGAGGGATCATTCACCAGGAGATGCCCAAGGGCGATCACCTTGGGCAAATGCATGGCTTCCAACTCTGGGCCAATCTTCCATCCGCGCTCAAGATGACTGCACCCCGTTACCAGGAGGTGAAATCGGCTGAAATTCCCGAGGTGACCGAGGATGACGGCACCAAAGCTCGCCTCGTTTGCGGAAGCTTTTGGGGAAAACGGGGACCGGTCGAAGGCATCGCTGCCGACCCCGTTTACGTGGACGTTACGGTGCCTCCGGGCAAACGGAAGGTCCTGCCGGTGGAAACCACACGCCACGCGTTCGCGTATGTTTTCGCCGGAAGCGGAAAGTTTTGCAATGCCTCCGCGCCATTGTCCGTTCCGACCGAAGGCTTGAAATGGCTGGACACCACACCGCCAACTCAGGCCGATAACCGGTCCTTGGTGCTCTTTGACCGGGGAGATGAGGTGGTGGTCCAGGCTGGAGATGAGGGCATCCGATTCCTGCTCGTATCGGGAAAGCCGTTGGAGGAGCCCGTTGCCTGGTACGGCCCGATCGTGATGAATACCCAAGCGCAACTACAGCAAGCCTACGAGGAATTACGCGAAGGCACTTTCTTGAAGTAGTGCGTACCCACATGCTATACGATCGAAATCTCTCCCTGGGTCGTAGTTACCTGCTGATCTTGCTCGGGTTGCTGCCCTTCGCAGCCTCCGCCCAGAATCCCCCACGCCCCATCCCGTGGGACATGAGTCAATTGAGTCGTGCGCCCGAATGGACCGCCTTGGAGCGGCCGAAGGCTGAGGGTGTCAGGGCGGTCACCTTTTCCGGAATGCCTTTTCATGGCAAGCCGGCGCGGGTTTTTGCCTGGCTGGGCGTGCCGACGGTGAAGCCCAGAGAGAAGGTGCCGGCCATGGTGCTCATCCATGGTGGTGGCGGGACCGCATTCGATGAGTGGGTTCGGTTGTGGGTGGGACGTGGATACGCCGCCATCGCGATGGATACGTGCGGACAGGTGCCGGTGGGCAACTACGGGCATTATATCCGGGACGAGCAGGGCGGCCCGCCCGGATGGGGAGGGTTTGACCAGTTGAGTTGGCCGCGTGAAGAACAATGGGCCTACCATGCTGTGGCGGATGCGATTCTAGCGCATTCCCTGATTCGATCATTGCCGGAGGTTGATCCTGAACGGACCGGGGTTACCGGGATTTCCTGGGGCGGTTATCTGACCTGTATTGTTGCCGGGGTGGATCGCCGTTTCAAACTCGCAGTTCCGGTGTACGGATGCGGCTTTTACCGGGAAACGATTTTTCAGAACGAACTGAACAAGTTCAGCCCGGGCGCTGCCGACGAATGGATGGCGGTTTGGGATCCATCAGTTTACCTGGCAGATGCGGAAATGCCTTTTCTCTGGGTAACCGGAAGCAATGATTTTGCTTACACCATGAACGCCTTGCAGCATTCCTACCGGCTACCCAAGGGACCGCGCACCTTGTGCATCCGGCTCCGCATGCCCCACGCGCACGGTGGGGCAGGGGAGAATCCCGAGGAAATCCGGGTCTTTGCCGATCACCTGCTCAAGGGCGGAACACCGTTGCCCGCTATCACGGGATCTGGTGCCGACGGAACCAACGCCTGGGTGACCTGCACCAGCGGGCTTCCGATTCTGAAGGCCGAGTTGAACTTCACCAGGGATACCGTGCGCTGGCAGGATCGGAAGTGGGACTCAGTTCCCGCCCGAGCTACCGGCCAGAGGTTTACCGCTGAGCTGCCCAGCGGCACACGGGTTTATTACTTCAACCTGTTCGATGAACGGAACTGCGTGGTCAGCACCGAACACCAGGAATGTAACTGAAAAGGCTAGAGTTCTCGGTTCCTTTTTCCCCTGGTTTGGCCGAAAAGAGGGGGGCAAAGCGCCTCCCGCGTTTATCACCAGTACTGGTGCAAATCGGGCAATGGGAACCGTGCGACCCAGTTATTTCCAGGGTAGAATGAAGGCGCTATTTTTTTGACAATTAGCATTAACGGCTTGAACACGAATCTCACCGGCGAATTCTGTCTGCTCATTGTGCTCGTCTTGCTCCTGCCGCAGCGGATCAAGTCGGAAGAAGCAGCGGTCGGGGGCTTTAACAGTCCGCGAATTTCGGCCCCCAATAAAGAGCTGCAACGAGGGAATGGATCGGCCCTTCAGCGATTTTGGACGGAAGCAAAAGGTAACGCTCCGCTTGTCGAGAAATTCGCCAACGACGAAGGTCTGATACTAGTCACTTTCCTTTGGCATGGCGGCTCTGAAATTTCGAGCGTTCTTTTGCAAGGCGGCCCACCGCCGCTACGTTTCTTTATCGAAACCGGACGCTTCGAATTTCAAGCGCAAGTGTTCGATCACCACCGCATTCGTGACGTGTTAGAAGCCAAGCGTTATCCAGTGATTTACCGCGAATACAATGGAGGCCATGACTATTTCAACTGGCGAGGGAGTTTTGGGGACGCACTAATATGCCTGGTCGGAAAGGGTTGAATACGGACGGAGGCCTCCAGGTCTGAGCCGCAGATCAAAGTGGGGTGCGTTTATCCCGGAAGAACACCGTGTGGCCGTCCATGAAGAGCCGGTTGCGACCGCCCGGATGAACGGCGCGGCCTTTGAGTTCGGCGGGCACCGTCGGGACGGTGGCAGGGAAATACGCATCCACGACCACCTCGATATCAACGGGACCCGTAATCGTACCTACGGTTGGATCGTTCGCGAGAGTTAGGTCGGAAACCGCTTGTGCTGTGCTCTTACCCCAGAAGTCCTCGAGTCCAACGGGATCATCCGGACGGTCAAAGCGCCAGGCCCAATACCGTGACACGGGTGCATTGGATAGGGTCGAGGTGGCTTGGGTGGTTTGTGGGGCTGTTCCCGCGACGGTGTTTTGCGCTGCCGGGCAAGCCCATACCGCGTAGTTCGCCCCATAATCTTTAAGCACCGAAACCGCCCAACCGGCCCGCGGGTCCGAAGCCGGCCAGGTAGCCCAAGGTTTATATCCACCCGGCAGCGTGGTTTTCAAGTCGCGCCGATCCATGAAATGATCCGCGTGATCGTCCAGGTAAAAGGTGAAGGCAAACCCGATTTGCTTCAAATTTGACAGGCACGCCGTACGCTGCGATTTCTGTTTGGCCCGAGACAAGGCGGGCAGGAGCAAGGCCGCCAGGATCGCGATGATCGCGATCACCACAAGGAGCTCAATCAGCGTGAACGCGCTCGAGGCGTTCGTTCTCCGGGGGCCAGCCATTCGTTCGCACGGTTGGCATCGTTCAATCATCGTTGTATTCCGCTCAATCAACCTGAATTGTCTAACCGGCCCGAGTTCGCACTCGAGGCGCGGATAACGCATGCTCCCGCAAAGGCCCCCGCTGCGCGAGCACAACCGCATCCGGGGCTCGACTGTTCGTGCCGGGGCCCTAGACTGAGCTGAGAATCTGAGCTTAACGATGGATGGCTCGGGTTCAACCACGAGACCGATAATGAACGCCACTCGTCCAGTAAGTTTAGTCATAATCTGCACCTTGGGCGCGCTCCTCTCCGCCCAGGGCGCGACTTACATCGTGGATCAGGCGGCACTTGGGGCCGCGGACACGAACCCTGGAACGGAGGAGAAACCATTCAAGACGATCCAGCACGCAGCGAATGTTTCGAAGGCCGGGGACACGATATTTGTCATGGCTGGCCGCTACGAGGAACGGGTCAAGGCGGCTATCGGCGGCGCCTCGGGCCAACCGATCTCCTATAAGGCGAAGCCTCGAAGATCGGCGCGCACCGCCGGCTTTGACCTTCAAGCTAATTATATCCAGGTCGAGGGTTTCGAGATAACGGCAGAAAAGCCGGGAGTTGCGGTGCAGCTGAACGGGAGCCACTGCGAGGTGCTGGACAACAATATCCACGAGATGTCGGTGGGAGTCGCCGGGACCGTAGGGACGCCCGGGCCTGACGGGAGTGCCCGAGATTACTCGGCTGTGGCCCATAACCGGATCGCCTTTAACAAAGTCTACCACTCCCAATACGGCTTCATGTTGGGCGGGAACGATTGGTTGGTCGAAAATAACGAGGTCTGCCGGTTGTTCATGTACTCTCCCGGTAATAAATACGATGACTGTGATTACTCGCGGTTTTTCGGGATCGGCTGCCGGCAGCGCTACAATTATTATCACGGGAGCACAGCATCCGAAATACGGACGGCTCACGTTGACTGCCTGCAGACCTTCACAGTAAATGGCGAAATTTCACAAGACCTCGTGTTCGAGAACAATACCTGCTTCGACTTCCACCAGCTGTGCATGGTGGAAAGCGCGCCCCACATCGGCAGCGTTAAGAACTGGACACTCCGGGGGAACATCGTTTCCGCCAATTCACCGAGTATGAGCGGTGGCTGGGGGCCGGACATCATCCAGACGCTGGACGTGACGATTGCCCACAATACGATTTCGGGGGTGCGTTGGGCGACGATTGGTCTGCGGGGCAAGGAATCCACCAACGGGAAGATCCTCGATAATATCTTATGTCACGCCGAGCGTGCTGTGATCGACGGGGATCAGGACTTCTCCGCCTCTCATCCCATCATTGAGGGCAACCTGACATTTGCAACCTCACCTGCGCCCGGCTCCAACAACCTGAACGGTAAGGACCCGCTGTTCGTGGACGCGAACAGTCGTAACTTCCGTTTACAGCAAGGCAGCCCGGCGGTTCGCGCCGTGCCGGGTGCAGCGACCATCGGCGCCCTGGAGTTCCCGAATGTGTACTACGTGGATCCTCGCCATCCAGCGGCGGCGGATGACCCAGGATGGGGCTACCCGGCGGTACCACTGGCCAGCTTGGCCAGGGCCTGTGCCCTGGCGCAACCGGGAGAAACGATTGTCCTGAGAGGGGGAGTTTACCGGGAAGTGTTGCGTCCGCAGCACGATCGGGTGACCTGTCGCGCGATGACCGGCGAAACAGTCATCCTCAGCGGGGCGGACCTGGTTCAGGACTGGACGCGCGACAGCAATGGCGGCTGGTCTGCTCCTTTGGCGCAGGCACCCAGGAAATTCGTGCGCGATGGCAACCTCTGGTCCGATTTCGTTTACGATGAAGGATCCCGACGAATACGCGTGAAGAACGGAGACCCGAGGCTCCATCAATTTGAAACGGTTGTCCGCGACCGGGGAATTGATCTGGCAGGCAAGACGGGCGTCAGCCTTGAGGGGCTCACGGTTAAGGACACGCTCTAATTCGCGGGCGATCCTCCGTGCTTGAGCGAATGACAACCGGTTGGGCCGCGGGTCCCACTCACATTCCAACCGCCGAGGAAGCCTTACGGCTTTTGCACCCGCGCCAAAACCGTATCGTTCTGCTCAGGGCCAACCGCCATCAGCACGGCCGAACCCAGAAGGCCGTTTTGCTTGGCCCAATCGTAAGCCAACAATGAGCTATCGAAATCTCTGGCTGAATTCCGCTCCGCCCCCCACTCGCCCGAGGATTGCAGGTACATACCAGTGTCGGGCCGCCGGAGCAGGATGCGTAGGTATCTGGCGCTGCTTGGATCCTCATTCATAGGGGCTATTGACCTGAGTATCTATCTCCCCTGCGTGGTGTCAAGGGCGATCAAAATTGTTAGGAAAATCCTGTGTGTTAATCCTGTAATTTTTCGGTCAGTAAATTTTTCTGTCGAAATTCCTTCGGAATCCTCGGTGAAGAAAGCTGCGGGCAACCCTGCCGGGGACCCGGCTTCAGAACATTAGACAGAAATATTCCGAGACAGAAATATCGTCCCGAAAACGTAACAAAGTACCGCTTCAATCGCTTCCGATTCGATTGCTTTACCCCTATAGCAGTTTGCTTTAGCCGCTGCGGAGGGCTGAAATGGGGGCGACGGTGCTAGCGCGATGAGCAAGGAGCAAGGAGCAAGGAGCATTACTCCGGCTGCCAGTGCGGTGCTGAGGACCACCGAAACCCGGTCTCTCGGGCCTACCCCGAACAGCAGAGACTGGAGGATGCACGGGGTTAGCCATTGTGGAAACGTGCAACCCAATGGAGGAAGTGCGTCCAAACCCGAATGACGCCCTGCGTCGATTCGAATGCTTGCCAAAAACAAATACCGATCAAAGCGGCCGATTGAATCAATCCGGTCCAACGTTTTTGGCGCAAAACATTCACGAGCAGGACCAGTCCAATCAGCCAGCCGAGTGCACCTAGATGGCAGAGAAAGATGCTGATGAAATACCGGTATTTGCCCAGGGGGTTGTCCAAGGGGCTTAGCGTCCAGGGAACGAAGTCCCAGACCGGCCCTGTGACTACCACAATCACAACCACGAGCGCGATGGCGTTGGAAATCTGAACGGCGAGCGAACTTGGCATTCGGTCGTCGTTTGCGCGGTTGGAGTCATACCAGACTTTCTCCACTGCCGAGCGTTGAGTGAAGAACTTTACCGGCGAGAACATCATGCGGATGCCGCCCAAGAGCAACTGCCCTCCCGACGTGGTGCGCAAGCGCCGTCCCGAGGTGAGGACGTGTGTCCACGGCACGTAGAACCGGCCTTGGCGTTTCAGAGCGAGCGCAAAACCAGCCTCTTCTGCCCAGTAAAGTCTTTCGTTGAATCCGCCGGTCGCCTGAAACGCTGCGCGGGTGCAGAACATGAAAGCGCCACCGGTACACCCCACCAACTTGGGAGCAAAAGCCAGCAACACGAGCAGAACCCGGGCGTAAAGCGGCACCCTCTCATTCAGGTCGACCCAAGTCATACCGCCGCCGCCCACCGCGCCTCGTTGCATGGCTCGCAAGGCGGAAGCCACGGCACGGGCGTTGACTGTCGTATCCGCATCCACAAAGAAAAGCCATTCACCTCGGGACACGCGTGCGCCCGAGTTGCGGGTGGCGGCAATTTGCCGGTGCTTCACGCTCACCACGCGCGCATTGTGGCCCCGAGCGATTTCAACCGTCGCGTCCGTGGAAGCATCATCCACGACAATCATTTCGAAGGGTTGGTCCAGGATATGAGCGGACTCCTGGATTGCCTGGAGCGTGCGGCCCAGGCATCCCTGCTCGTTATGGGCTGGAACGACGAATGAGATCATGACCGCTGATGGCTCATGCTTGAACTGACAAAGCAAGCTGAGTTGTGTCCCGCAGGCTCGACAACAAAATGGCTCGGCCACGACCACACCACACATCCACCAGGAAGACCCCCGCTTCGACTCGTTGCCCGGCCGATTTGAACCGGGCGACAATCACCCAGCCGATTCCTCTTTCAAACAGGTCCTTCGGCCAAAGCGCTTCATGTGGTGTCATGGGTGTGAGAACAAACCCCGTTCAGAGCAACTCCAGTTATCGAGCAGCACCTGCTGCGGACGAAGGCAAGCGATTCAAAGCAGCCGTCAGGGAATCCTTCATTGAGATGCGCGATTTCCTATTGCTTACCAATAGGAGTGGGATATTCTTGATACATGAGCAGTAAAGCGGATGTTTGGCAGGGAACTTTGGCTCTGATGGTTCTGAAAACACTGGAGCGCACCGACTCGTTGCACGGGTATGGGATTGCTCGCCAGATCGAGCGAACGAGCGCGGATCGTTTGTCAGTCAACTATGGCACGCTGTACCCCGCTCTGCTCAAACTCGAGCAAGAAGGGTTCATCGCTTCGGAATGGGGCGTCTCGGACAACAATCGGAAAGCGAAGTATTACAAGTTAACGCGCTTAGGGCAGAAGCAGCTCGAGAAAGAGACGCAGGAGTGGGAGCAAATGACAGCGATCCTCGCGAGGTTCCTCAACCCGGCGGAAGGCAGGTCATGAGCAGAGTTCGCGGATGGCTTATGAGGGCCGGAGGCCTCGTCAACCCTCGGGGCAAGGACCTAGAGCTTGATGCCGAGATCGAAAGCCACATTCAGTTGCACATCGACGATCACCTTCGAGCGGGCATGACGCCAGAGGAGGCGCGGCGGCAGGCGATAATTCAGCTTGGAGGCATCGAGGTCACGAAGGAGGCCTACCGGGACCAGCGTGGCTTACCAGTCGTGGAGACGCTCTGGCGGGACGTTCGGTACGGGGCGAGAATGCTGTGGAAAAACCCTGGGTTCACCGCCGCTGCGGTAATCACCCTGGCGCTCGGTCTTGGGGCCAATACCGCGGTCTTCAGCCTCCTCGACGCGGCGCTCATGCGACCGCTCCCGTTCCGTGCCCCCGAGCGCCTGGTCTGGATCTCAAATCCGGATCCAGGCGATGGTCTCCCCGGGTTGACGCGCCGATCAAATTTCTCGGATTGGAAGGAGTCGAATCGCTCCTTCGAAAGTCTTGGAGCTTACATCGGATTCTCCGACCGGATGAGTTACACACTTACGATCCACGGCGAGCCGTGCCGGGTGGCAGGAGCACTTGTTACGGGGGGTTTTCTCGAGATGCTGGGGGCGATGCCCGAGCTTGGACGCTGGTTTGTGGCGGAGGAATGCCAGCGAAACGGGCCGCGCGCGATCATCCTGACGCATCGATTCTGGAAGGACCGGTTTGAAGGAGACCCTAACATCGTAGGAAAATCAGTAATTCTCAATAACCTGGCTTGGCCGGTCGTGGGGGTTCTGCCGGCGGCCTTCGACTTTTCCTGCGCATTCACCCCCGGGGCCAGTGCTGTGGATTTTCTGCACCCGTACCAGGACTCGCCGAGATACGAGAACTGGGGCAACATGATGGCCGTTGTCGGACGTTTGAGCCCAGGCGTGTCCGTGGCGGCCGCACAGGTGTCGCTCGACGTATTGAACCAACACCTCCAGGTGGCCCACCCCGAGCGCGGCAGATTCGGAGCGCGTGTGACGCCCTTGCGACAACACGTCAGCGGCTCGTTCAAACGCCCGTTAATCGTGTTGGCTTGCGCCGTGGTGTGCGTCCTGCTGATTGCGTGCGCGAATCTCTCCAGTCTTCTGCTGGCGCGCGCTGCGGCACGAGGAAAAGAAATCGCTGTACGCGTGGCGCTGGGAGCAGGGCGCGCCCGTTTGATCCAGCAACTCCTTACCGAGAGCCTTCTTCTGTCCTGTTCGGGCGCCCTGTTGGGGCTGCCTTTGGCGTACCTGGCGACCAGTGCCGTTGCCCACTCGCAATCCTTCAACATTCCGCTCCTCCGAAATGCCCGGGTGGATGGCACCGCGCTCGGTTGTGCGGCGGTGCTTGCGTTTGCTACGGCATTGGCCTTTGGCCTCGCTCCCGCCCTCCAGATGTCGCGGGCAAGCCGGCACGAGGATCTGAAAGAGGCTGGTCGCAGCATGGGTCCGGGAAGGCGCGGGTCCAGAATCCGTCAAACCTTAATTGTTTGCCAGGTGGCGATCGCCTGTGTCCTTCTCGTCGGGGCTGGGTTGTTGACCAGGAGTTTTGCCAGGCTGTTGCAAATCGATCTCGGTTTCAACCCGGCGCGGGCTGCGGCCTGGCGCATCGTCCCCAATCGCGAATTCGTCAACCGTCAGCAGGAGGCCGCGTTTTATAGAGAACTGGTTGAACGAGTGAAGTTGCTGCCCGACGTTGACTGCGCCACGTTGGCGTCGACGCTTCCCTTCGAGCCGAACGATGTGGCTCGTGTCCGCCCTGTTGCGGGTGGTTCTCAGCCGAACCAGACATCCACCGTATTTCTGCGCGAGGTCGGGGGAATTGGGTATTTCAAGACCATGGGAATTCCCTTGCGAGCCGGCCGTGATTTCAACGCGGATGACGAGAGTGCAAAGCCAAAGCCCATCATGGTGAATGAAACAATGGCCAGGGCTACTTGGCCGGGGCAGGCTGCGGTCGATCAAATGCTGGTGCTGGAGAACCCGCCTGATCCCCCGGTCCAATGCAAGGTTGTCGGTCTCGTGGGCAACGTTCGGCAAAGCGCGCTGGAGGAGGCGGTTGGACCGGAAATGTACATGTTCGCCTGGGGCGGTCGGGAGCTGATTGTGCGAACCCGCAGTAACTTGGCGGCGGCGGGACCGGCCGTGCGCGCGACTCTGCGGGATTTCAATCCGAGCATGGCGGTGGATGATTTCAAGCCACTTGAAGAAGTAATCGAAAGCGTCCTTTCGCCAAAACGGCTGGTCACTCTTCTCCTTGGATTGTTCTCAATATTGGCTTTGATCCTGGCCTCGGTCGGCATTTACGGAGTCATCGCCTACTCGGTCAGCCAACGCACGCGCGAGATCGGAATCCGGCTCGCGCTGGGAGCGCCACGCGAGGCGCTCTTACGACTCGTGGTTTGGGAGGGAATGAGCCTGGCCATCCTGGGTTGCGGTATCGGATTGATCGCCGGTTGGATTCTAACGCGAGTCATCCAGGGCTTGCTCTTTGAAGTGAGCCCGACCGATCCGTTAGTGTTTGTGTCGAGCGCGGTACTCTTGCTCGTGGTGGCGCTTGGCGCGTGCTGGCTCCCCGCGAGGCGGGCGGCGAGAGTCGATCCACTACTCGCACTGCGCCATGAATAGGGAGCCAGCTTTCGGCCTGTATGTCGCTTCGATCAATTCCGAAACTCAAAGAGCTAAAGTGGGCTTTTCGGCAGCTAATGGCTTCGATCACAAATGGCATTGTGCTTCAGAGTTAAAGCACTGGTAACTCGGTCTTGAGAAATCGTTCAAAGGACCACCAGGATACGCTTGGCGGCATAACCTGAACTGCGAGTCGGCTGCCCCAGCGGATCATTGGATTCTCCGACTGGCTAATCCGCCCCAACCGGTAAGATTCGTTGGTAATGAGCCTGGTGCGCGGACCGCGTATCTCTTCGTATTCACGCAAAGCCGGTTCAATTGCCGAGCTGGCGCGCAACCTATCGGCGAGCACCACCGCATCCTCCAGGGCTTGGCAGGCGCCCTGCCCGAGGTTAGGCGTCGTTGGATGTGCTGCATCGCCCAGAAGTGTGATTCGACCGCGGCCCCAGGCCTTTACGGGCGCGCGGTCGTAAATGTCATTGCGAATGATCTCTGAGGCGGCAGCAATCACCGAGGGAATGGGTTCATGCCAGGACGAAAAATGTTCCCTAACCTCCAGCTGGCGCCCGTGCGGAGGGTCGGGGCCGTTCGCCGGCCGGTTGAGAGTCGCGAACCAAAATACCCGTCCTGTTCCGCAAGGGTGAATCGAGAAGCGCCGGCCCTGGCCCCAGGCTTCGAAAGCGGTTTCGGGAGACAGAATCCGTGTCGGATCCAACGGTGCAATCGCCCGCCAGCAAGTGTACCCGGCATATCGCGGTTTAGAGAGACCCAGGAGCCGAGCCCGAATGACCGAGTGCAGCCCGTCCCCAAACTGCGTCGCCAATCCGTCGCGAGGGGCCCAGGACCGTTTCCCAGGCCCGCACGTGGGTCGCTTCGGTGTAACCTATCCCGATTTCCTTCACGTCCTGAAGCCCCACCCCTTCTTTCCGGCACCTCGTCCTGCGGGAATGCAAGCACTGGTGGGAGTGAACCCTCGGCCGGGGATTCACGCTTGCCACTCGCGGATTCGTCCGGCTGAACTGGGGGGGAATGAACGCCTGCGGGGCTTGTCACCAGTACTGGTGACTGGTGGCGGATGGGCTTTCGGTTATTCTCTCTATGTTGACGATGTAGAAATGCAGTAATCAGACCGTGTGTGGCTGATAGGCGTAAATCTGCGGCGCCGCATCGGAAAACGATTTAAAAGTTCTCATAGTAGTTTGTGACAGCAAAGGCCGGGTTAAGAGCCCGGCTTTTCTGTTGTACGGGGCCCTTTTCCCTCCGGATTCGTCCCGGAGCCTCCTCTCGCCTTTAGCGCAGCGCTCCGGCACTGGGTGAATCGCGGTGCGATGGCTCCGGCAGCACGGTTTCAAGCGGGAGCGGCTTGCCGAAATTGGGGGTGCCGTCCGGGTTCCAGGTAAACCTCTGTGCGCGCGTGGTGCGTCCCGAATAGGTGTATTTTGAGGTGGTCTTGGCGTGGTAAACAATCCAATCCTCGGTTCCGTCCGGGGACTGAAAGAATCCGTGGTGTCCCGGTCCAAAGACGTCCGCCTCGTCATTGCGCTCGAACACCGGCCGGGGAAACTGAACCCAGGAAACCGGGTTCATGACGTCCGCCTGGTCGCTGGCGACCAACATTCCAATTTTGTAATCAGGCTTGCCCGTATCGCAAGCGGAGTAGGTGAGGAACAAGCGGCCGTTGCGGTGGAGAACGATGGGCCCCTCGCGAACCTCCTCACACCCGAAACCGGAGGCGTCCAGTTTCACGCTGGAGCTGCCGAGCGTCCACGGGTTTGCCAGCCTGGCGATGCGGAGGCGGTGGCCTGGCTGAGCGGCCCAGAGGAAGTACCAGGCGCGATCGTGGGGGCTCTGGAACACGGATCCATCGATAGCGTAGTGATCGTTCGTGGGATCAAACAGGCGACCCTTGTAATGGTAGGGGCCCAAGGGGTTGGTGCCTTCGCTTTCCAGGACATGCATCCGGTGTGTGGCGTCTACATCAGTAGCCGCCATCGCGGTGTAGTAGAGATACCAGTGGTTGCTGATCGAATGGAATTCCGGCGCCCAGATCCCGTGCGAGCGACTGGGGTCGTCTCCACGCCACACGACTGCGCCCTGGACGGTTTTGAGCTTCGCGAGCGTCGGCGCTTTCCACATGCGGATGCAATCCCCCTGCGTCGTGGTTAGGTAATAATTCCCGTCATAAAATGTCAGGTAGGGGTCCGGACCTGGATTCAAAGGGTTCATGAATGTTCCCTCGGCTGGTTGGTTATCCTGGCCGGTCATGACGATGGGAAGGATGAGGCCATGCGGGCCGTATTCGACGCGGTCCAGGCAGACCTGACGCGAGCCACGATACGGGCCATCGCCCGCCTGGTGATCCCAGCGGTGATAGGCGATCAACCACTCGCCCGTAAGCGGGTTCTGAATGAACGAGTGGTGACCCGGGCCTTTGTGCTGCGCATCGCTCACGAGGATTGCCCCGCGATAGGTCCAGGGGCCAACGGGAGTCTCGGACGTCGCGTAGTGCACAGAATAAGACGACGATTGCCAGCCGCCGTGGCTATAAGAGAGGTAATAGAGCCCATTGCGGCAGTGCATAAACACCCCCTCTGTGAACTGCGGAGGAGTCTCCACCGGGATCTCGCGTTCCAAGCTTACCAGGTCGGGATTCAGTTCAAAGACGCGCAGCTTGGCACCCGCGCTCCCTCCGGCGTAGAGATACGTCTTCCCGGATCTCGGGTCGGTGAAGGCCATCGGATCGATAGCCTCGAAACCCTCCCCGCCCGTAAGCAATGGCTTGCCGGAATCTCGAAATGGTCCCGCGGGCCCGTCTCCGACCGCCACCCCGATCCTTGACGGGGTCGGATGCTGTGGCCCGACGGCGAAGTAGAAGTACCATTTGCCGTTGCTTTCAAGCACTCCCGGGGCCCAAGCATAGTGGCGGTCAGCGCCATCATCGCCGATCCAGTTAACATCTTTGAAATCCAGCACCGGTCCGTGGCGCTCCCAATGCACCAGGTTGGTGGAAGAGAACGCGAAAAAGCGCTGGCCCGGACCGCCGGTCCACGTCGGGTACATCCAGACCGTCCTACCAACCACCATTGCGTGCGGGTCCGCTCCGGGCAGGATCGGGTTGGCCCCGCGAGAGGCCAGGGGGGCCCAGGCCAGTAGGAAAAAGGCCAGCCGAGCAACGCAACCGGGGAACGCCTGTAACATGAAGCCTGTGATAGCTGAACCTGTGTGTCAGGACAAGACATGAGGAGAGCCCGCCGATGGGCCATCGCGCCATTTGGCCAGCAGGCTGTCATCTCACAACCCCGCGGCGGTTGGCTTCGGAATCCTTGATCCACCGAGGCATCTTAAGCCCGCCCTGGCGATATCGTCGGACGGGGGTTCGGATTCTGCGAACGTTTGGATATCCTGTTTCAGGCCTTCGATCAGCTTCTGCAATCGAGACTTGCGGTGTCGATCAGCGGAGCCCAAGCTCGCCTCGTGAAACCGATCAAAGGTCGGGCCTTCTCCAATACGACGGCTTCCGGTTTGGCCGCTAACCGGTTGGTCAAACGGGCTTATTGTAAAGAATTTCGCGTGCCTGAAACGGTCTGAAAGAGTTTGTCGGGTTTCGTCTGCCGGTGTCGTTATGCTAGTGACGATGGATGCAAGCGACCATGATTTGTTAGGGCTCTTTATCCGCGAACAATCGCAGGAGGCCTTCACCGCGTTGGTGAACCGCCACTTGAACCTCGTTTTCTCCGCCGCTCTGCGCCAGGTCCGATCGCCCCAACTGGCCGAGGAGGTTTGCCAACTGGTCTTCACTCAACTTGCCAGCAACGCCGCCAAGCTGAAGCCCGACACGGTCCTGACAGCCTGGCTTTACCAGGTCGCTCGCCACGCGGCCATCGACCTGATTCGCCGCGAGGCCCGGCGGCAGACTCGGGAACAAATTGCCTTCCAGATGAGCGACTTGAATCAGACTCCCGCTGAATGGAACCGCATCGAGCCATTGCTTGATGAGGCCATGGAGGCCCTGGATGACGCCGAACGCGCTGCCATCCTCCTGCGTTACTTTGAAAACAAATCTCTCCGCGAGGTCGGCCAGGCCCTGGGAGCCAGCGAGGACGCGGCGCAAAAGCGCGTCAGCCGCGCCCTCGAGCGCCTGCGCTCATTCTTCTCCAAACGCAACATTACCGTAGGCACCAGCGCCTTGGCCGCCCTGGTTTCCGCTCACGCGGTCCAAGCCGCCCCCGCCGGGTGGGTCGGGACTGTGGCTGCGGGTGCGGTGGTCGCCTCGGTCGCTCTTTCAACCTCAACCACCATTGCCGTTACGAACGTTATCGTTATGACTGCTATGCAAAAAGCCCTGATCGGTGCTGTTACTGCTGTCGCCGTGGGCGCCCTCGTTATGAATGTCTACCAGGTCCGCCAGGCATCCAGCCTCCGCGGACAGTTGCAGTCCCTGAGGACACAGCTGCAAACCCAGGCAGCGGCCGTCACGGAAGCGGAGGAGTTACAGCGTGAACGTGACCGTGCCACCAATGCCTTGGCCGTGGCAGCGGAGGAAAATGCCGCCTTGAAAAAGAACCCGAACGACGTTCTGAAGCTCCGCGGCGAGGTGGGCCGACTGCGCCAGGAAAATACCGCTATCGGCTCGAGCAGCGCCCTGAGCAAGGTGACCGCCAACGCCGAGGCCAGGAAAATGCTGCGCGACCAGCAGAAGATGGGCATGAGCATCATCTACAAAGGATTGGCCCAGCAGATGAAGCTCTCCTCCGAACAGACCGATAAACTGAACGATCTCCTCGCCGACCACATTATGGAGAACGTGGGCCATGTCACGGTCGCGCTGCGCGATAAACTTCCGCTCGACCAAATGGATAACCTATTTGCGGCGCAGGACGCAGCGCTGCAGGACCAGATCCAGAGCCTGCTGGGCCCGGAAGGTGCCGCGCAATACCAGGGCTACACCAAAAACCTCCTGAGCTTCCTGACTGCCGAGCAGTTCAAAGGCATGCTCAGCAGCGACGGCTCGGGCCAGGCACAGAAGGCCACCCAGTTAAGTGAGGCGATGCAGTCCGCCGTTCAAGCCGCCTTGGCCAATGCCGGACTTCCAGCGGATTACCAGGCGGTACCGATACTTAACTTTCGCAACATCGCCTCCGAACAGCAAGGCGATCGCAGCCTCAAGTTACTGACCGACATCTACCAACGCGCGTCGGCGCTGGCCGGGTCCTTCCTCAGCCCGGAGGAGTTGACAAAATTCCAACAGTTCGGAACAACGGCCATCAATAACAATCGGGCGGCGCTGTCATTAAACCGCACCATGATGGCGCCGATTTCCAACTAAAATTCTTCGGAGCGGAATAGACAGAAAAATTTCGAGACAGAAAGAAGGGGAAAAAGAAGCGTGGTTTACTCCCTGATTTTTCGATCTCCACATTGGCTGCCTTCGGGTTTTTCTGTCTGTTAAACTACCCGCATTTTGGCTTGTAAGGAACTACGCCATGGGCGAGGGTTGCCCAGGGCCAAGCTGCTGCCAGGAGCTGCTGGGTTCGCGAATTCCCTTCCGCGAGAGCCCCGGGAATCGATACCAAGCCGATGCATGGGTCACAAAACCTTTGGCGTTTGAGCGCGCAGAAGGCGCTCCTGAAAGACTCGGACAACCTGCTGAAGAGGTACGGTCTTGCCCTGGTCTGCGCCGCGGGGGCGCTGTTGGTACGGATGGCTTTGGAGCCCATTCTGCTTGACCACCAACCCTTTCCCACCTTTTTCCTGGCGATAATCCTGGTGAACTGGTGGTGTGGGCTAGGGCCTTCCCTATTGACCATTGGTCTGGGTGTGGTGTTTGGTGATATCTTTATCCGCCATCAATTGCTACCAGCGACACCTCAGCAGTGGATCGGCCTTGCCACCTACCTCGTCGTGAGCCTCGTTCTGGTTTGGTATGGGTGGGCGAACCGCCGCACACAGGATCGGTGCGCTGCCGAAATCGGTCAGCGCAGGCAGGCCGAGGAGGTCGCGCACCAGAGCGAGCGACGGTTAGCCATGGTTGCTGCTGCCACCTTCGAGGGTGTAGCGATTAGTGAAAACACTCACTTCATCGAGGTCAATGATCAATTGGCCACGATGCTCGGCTACACTCGCGAAGAGATGCTCGGCAAGCCGTTGGCAGACGTGATTGCCATACAGGACAGGCAAACCGTGTTGGAAGTGGTCCAGGGTTGCATCGAGGTCCGCATGGAAACCACCATGGTGCGCAAGGACGGGTCTCAATTTATCGCCGAGGCTCACGGCAAGACGGCTGAATTCGGCAACCGGCGCGTTCGCTTTACCGCCTTGCGTGATATTACGCGGCGCAAGCATGCCGAAGACGCCTTACGGCAGGCCCAAGAAGAATTAGCGAATTACAATCTGGAGCTGGAACGCACCGTTAAGGAGCGGACCGCCAATTTGCAACAGACTGTTGCCGAGTTGCACCGCTTCTCCTACGCACTTGCCCATGATATGCGGGCACCGCTCCGGGCTACGAGCGGCTTTATTACCTTGATTGAAAAGGAATCCAACAATTGGCTGACCCCTGCCAGTCGAGAGTGGTTCCGGCGCGTCAAAGTTGCCACCAAGCACCTGGATCAAATGATTACCGATGCCCTGAACTACACCAAGGCTGTCCTTCGTGACTTGGTGCTTGAGTCGGTGGACCTCCAGGCCCTGGTGGCAGGCCTACTCGAAACTTATCCAAACCTGCACGCCGACAGCGCTGATATCAAAATTGGTTCGCCGTTACCGACGGTGCTCGGTAACCGGGCGGCCCTGATTCAGTGTCTTTCCAATCTCCTGGACAATGCCGTCAAGTTTTCCCACCCCGGCATCAAGCCAAAAATTCTCATCTGGGCGGAAGAGCGGCCTGGCCCCGGTATAGCCTCTCAAACCGCCGAGAAGGCTGCCCTGTCTTCCGCACGGCCTCATTTGGAACCTGGCGCTTGCCAGCGGGACCCCCTCGCTCGCTTTGTCCGAATCTGGGTGGAAGACAATGGTATAGGCATTTCCAAAGGGTCGGAGCCTCGCCTTTTCACGATGTTTGAACGGCTCAATACGGACCATGAAGGTACTGGCATCGGTCTGGCCATCGTTCGCAAGGTGGTCCAGCGTATGGGCGGTGAGTGCGGGGTCGAGTCCGAGGAGGGACAGGGCAGCCGCTTTTGGTTCGAAGTCCGGCGTGCGTGAGCGTGTTGGGCCTGCGCACGGGTGTTCTTCTCGCCCAATCACGCCCCCCTCTTCTGAAGCCGAGCTGAGCCCACCCAGGATTGCTCTAGCTCAGTGCACGCCGGAGGTGTGGTGGGATAGTGCCTTAGCCACCTCGCGCACCAAATCCTCAACTCCGTACGACTTCATCAGCCTGACCAGGCCCGACAGGTCGCCCTTGGAAATCCGCTCGGTATCGGGGTTGCTGGCGCTAGCCAGCAACAAGGGAATGCGCGGGGCCACCTCCCGAATCCGGCGCAAGCCGCTCAGGCCGTCCAGATACGGCATATCGGTGTCCCATGATGACCAGCTTGACCTCGTGCTGATGCAGTTCGAAGCAGCCTACGGCTTCCAAACCGTTGCTGGCCGTTACCAGCCGATAGCCATAGTTCTCCAGGGCGCTCTTGGCCAACTCCAGCACCGAGCCTTCATCGTCGGCGAACAGCACCAGTTCGCCATGGCCGACGGGCAGCGGTGCAGTTCCCGGTTCGGCGGGCTGCGCCTGGGCCAGGGTGGTGGCGGTCAGATACACCTGGAACCCGGTCCCCCAGCCTGGCTGGCTGCTCAAAGACACAAATCCATGGTGCCGTTTAACGATACTGGTGACGGTGGACAAGCCCAGGCCCGTTCCTTTGTCCAGGGCTTTACTGGTAAAGAAATGTGACCCTCGGCCCTGACCTACTCTCCCAGCATTCGGAGGCCGCACCCGGGCCGCACCTCCTGCTCAGCGTGGCCGATACCGGCTTGGGGATCGCCCCGGAGTTGCAGTCGCGCATCTTCGATGCCTATAATCGCTTGCTGTATATCCATTTTGAGTCGGTTCATTACAGCTACCAGGGTCGGAGACCCGACCCGGGCTGCAACGATTACCTCACCTCAAAATGGCTGGGTTTGATTCGCCCACTCCTGGCTGGTTTTGACCGCCCGCTGACAGTCCGTGATTTCGAGGCAACCTCAGTCTTTGTCGACGGACACGTAAGCTACTTACCTTTCTTTTGGTACCCCAATAGAGCGCAAAATGAATCGTGGGAGTACAACCCTCCGGAAGGCTATGAATACAAATGGAGTGGCGACTACCGGTCGGACCGAAGGTTGAAGTTGTGCTTGTTCCCAGGCATCGAACTGCGCGGGCGGCTCCGCAATGACCAGAAAACGCATCCATGCATGTTCGGTTCCACAGAATTCCGAGCAGACGCCCAGATACGTGCCGGCTTTGTCCGCCTCGATCCAGATATGGTTCGGATGCCCCGGGACGGCGGTGATTTTTCGCGCCAATTCCGGCACCCAGAACTCGTGCAATACATCGGTCGACTCGAGTCGAATCGACAGCGCACGCCCCACCGGAATGTGAATCTCATTGGCCACCACGGCGCCCGTGTTTGTGTACCGGGCTTCCCACCACCACTGGTGGCCAATCACGATGAGATCCGGGTCAGGCGCCGGCGCAGGGTCGGACAGGCTCATCGTGCGCGCCGTGAGCGTGAAGAGCGCCAAAACGATGGCACACGGAATCGCGGTCCACACGAGTTCGACCGTTTTGTTTCCTGCGAGTTGATGCGGGTCCGACTCGCCTTCGCGCCAGCGGGAGCGCATCAAAGCATAAACGATGATCCCCGCAACGACGGCGAAAATGAGCGCTAGAATAACAGCGGAGACGAGCCCCAGATCAAAAATCGCGCGGGTTTGAGGCGAACCGGGCTCGAACACCCGCAGGATAGCGCCGAGCTGTGGAATCACATGCGCTCCTTTCTGCGTCATAACGCGTCAAACCGCTTTTTCCGACAAACTCTGCCCAAAGCCCTTTTCTCAGTGGATGACCAGTGCGGCTCAACGCGGGGCGGGTCGAAAACTGCCGGCCAGTGAGAAGGATTCATGACGGCATTCACGCTACCGCCGTTCCGGAGGGTATGTTTAAACTGCTGGATTTTCGCCTGTACGCACGTCCCACCATTGGGCATCCATTTTTCGTAGCAGGTGAACTTCGCTCCAGGATAACCTCCATCGTGCCAGTTTGGGGTGGAGGTGAATCCCTTTGCACGAAATGCTCGCTGCAGGATTGACGAACCGTGGATTCAGCGGGCGGAATTGCGAGCCAGCCAACAATTGCTAGTGGCAACAGCGAGGTGGCCTGGAAAATCGCCAGAGAACGCTGGCCAATCGGGGTCTGCAGGAACCTCGAAGCACGTTTCGCTGTGCTAAGCCGAATATTAATTTCATGGAACAACCTCACTCTGTAAGTATAAGTAGCTCCGATTACTTACTATGGGGTGACCACCCTATCGCGGCGGTTGACCACGCGATAGTTCTCATGGCCTCCCTCGCCGTTTTGGCGGTGAGCAAATAAGGGTTTTGACTGCAGTGAGCGACCAGTTCTAAGTACGCGGGGTCCGTACTTTCACGGATCTAGACAGGGTCCGTTGTATGACGGATAGTCGCTTCATGGCCCGACCAAAACAAGGTCTCTATTTCCATCCACCAGAGGGCTGAGCAGAGTTTCTTTTTTAGGGGAAGAGCGGACGGGGGTTGTGATAAGCGTTGATGAAGTTACGAACCAGTGTCACTTATTGTGCGCTGGTAGCTGACTGGAGTGCAGAAACGCGGGATTTGCAGCACGAGGGTGTTGCAAAGTTGCAGCATGGGTGTGCTGCAACCGAGTAACAACAAAACAACGGTAAACAACACAGGTAAACAATGAGACACCTCAACCTACAATTGGAGCGGCTTGAGCAGCGTATTGCCCCAGGCGGCTGTCACCCCGCAGGCAGATCCCATCACAGTGGGAGTGGCGGGTCCAAGAGCGGTGGATCAAAGAGCCATGGATCGAAGTGCCATGGATCAGGGAGCCACGGATCGAAGTGCCACGGATCGAAGGGCTGATCCAAGTGCTGTAATCAAGCCAACCCCAGGCGTCAGGGTTAAACCCCCGAGCGCCCAGGGCTTCACACAAGGGTGAAGGGAAGGCCGCCAATATCACTCGTGGCCTCCCTTCCCCACCTAGCATGGCCGGACAATGACGTCAAGCTTGCCACGGTTCCGAGAGGATCTTGCGATCAGCCAACAACTGACCACCGAGGGCAAGATCTTTGTCCTTAAAGACCCGATCGCAGACCGCTTTTACCGTCTGCCCGAGGAAGCCCACTTCATTGCCAAACAACTAGATGGTGAAACTCCACTGGAGACTGTCCGGCGGCTGACCGAAGAGAGGTTCGGAACGTCGCTGCCGCAAAGAGACCTGAACGAGTTTGTCGGTAGCCTCAACGCGGCAGGGCTGTTGGACACTGGTAAGAACCGGGACGAGCGCTCACGACGTCGGCGGGTCCAGGGCAGTCCTCTGTATTTGCGGGTCAGGTTTTTCGACCCCGACCGGCTATTTAATTATTTAATTGGCAAAGTTCGTTGGTGTTTTACGCCATGGTTTTTGGTAGTCTCGGCGTTGATCATTCTCGGTGCTGTGGGCGTCGCCTTTGCCAATTGGGAGGACGCCGCGCGTGATTTCTCCCGCCTCTTGCGTTATTCGGCAATACCGGTGTTGGTCACGACGGTATTCCTGGTGGTGACTGCACATGAATTCGCCCACGGGTTGACCTGCAAGCATTTTGGAGGGGAGGTGCACGAGATCGGGTTCTTGCTCATCTACCTTCAGCCGGCTCTTTACTGCAATGTTAGCGACACGTGGTTATTTCCCGAGAAATCGAAGCGGCTGTGGGTCGCCTTTGCCGGGCCGTACTTCGAGTTGTTTCTATGGGCGCTGGCGACTCTCGCGTGGCGCGTGACTGATGCCGAAACGTCGATCAACTACCTTGCTTTCATCGTGATGGCCAGTTCGGGCATCAAAACACTTTTCAACTTCAACCCGCTGATCAAATTGGACGGCTATTACTTGCTGAGCGACTGGCTGGAAATCCCCAATCTCCGGAAAAAAGGGTTTGCCTGCTTCAGTGACGTACTCAAAAGACTTTTCGGCGGGACGGCTCTGAAAGTGGATCAAATGTCGCGGCGCGAGCGCCGCATCTGCCTTGCTTACGGCCTGGTCGCAGGCGTTGGCTCTTTCTGGTTGCTTGGATACGCCATTGTGAAAATCGGA
>Ga0105240_10003525_pt1 | contig 24281 bp, 25 predicted proteins | sample KBSC54metaG_FD_80426 | JGI IMG/M metagenome (GOLD analysis project Ga0105240, IMG submission 80426) | Corn rhizosphere microbial communities from Kellogg Biological Station, Michigan, USA - KBS C5-4 metaG | ecosystem: Host-associated > Plants > Roots > Rhizosphere > Soil | place: Michigan, USA...
GGGAATAGCTTCAGGGCATTGCTGTGAACGCCGCCCTGGATGAGCCCGCCGTCGCCGACATTCATGGCACGGTAGAAGGTCTCGCCATCGTAGCGGTGGGTGTCGACATAATGGAGGAAGTTGGCGGTGCTGATCGGCGCGTGCGTCTTGTCGAGCGCGACGACGATCCGGCCCGCGCTCGTCTCGATCGCGACCGGGACAAGGACTGCCGCGGGCGCCTCCGCCGGAATAAGCGTGGCAGCTTGCGAAAATGCGGGGGTCGAGAGTGCCGCGAGCAGCGCGGCGGCGAGGATACGCATCGTCATGACGCCTCGCATAGCAAAGCATTGATGAACGTCACCCCTCCGCAGGCTTTTCCTCTTTCGCCCAAGTCCTTATAGGCCACGGCAAATGCCAGCCATCGAATTGACGAATCCAGCCGCGCTTCCGGCCGACTGGCGCGACATCCTCGCGCTTACCAAGCCGCGCGTCATGTATCTCGTCGTGTTCACCGGGTTGTGCGGGCTGCTGGTCGCGCCGGTGATGCCCCCGCCGGTTCTCGGCTTCACGGCGATCCTGTGCATCGCGCTGGGCGCCGGCGCGTGCGGCGCGCTCAACCAATGGTACGAGGCGGACATTGACGCGAAGATGCGGCGTACCGCCAAGCGGCCCTTGCCGGCCGGTCGAATGGACCGCCAATCGGCGATGCACTTCGGCGTCGGGCTCGGCGTCTTTTCGGTTCTGCTGATGGGGCTTGCGGCGAACTGGCTCGCGGCCGCCCTGCTCGCCGCGTCGATCCTGTTCTACGTGCTGATCTACACCGTGTGGCTAAAGCCGCGGACCGCGCAGAATATCGTGATCGGTGGAGCGGCGGGCGCCTTCCCGCCGCTGATCGGATGGGTCGCGGCGACTGGGCATATTTCGGCGCTCCCTCTGCTTCTCTTTGCAATCATCTTTCTCTGGACTCCGCCGCACTTCTGGGCGCTGTCGCTGTTTGTAAGGTCGGACTACGCGGCCGCCGGAATTCCGATGCTGCCGGTGGTCGCCGGCGCATCCAGCACACGCAAGCAGATTTTCGTCTACAGCCTGCCGATGGCCGCGGCCGCCGTCGCGCCCTGGCCGCTTGGGCTTGCAGGTCCGATTTACGGAGTCTCGGCGGCAGTGCTCAGCCTGGTCTTCCTCGTTCTCGCGGGGCGCGTGCTCGCCAACTGCGCGACCGATCCGGCGCAGATGGAACCGGAGAAGCATCTGTTCGGCTATTCGGTTTTCTATCTGTTCGCGCTCTTCGCAGTGCTCGTCGCCGATCGCTGGCTGGTTGGCTGACATGCCCAAGATCGAGGACGAAGTCGCCCGGCGTCAGCGCGAGCGCGCCCGGATCATGGGCTGGCTGCTCGGCGGGTTCGTCGTGCTCATCTTCTTTATCACCATCGCCAAGACGAGGATGAACTGGTGAACACCGCCGTTGCCGAGAAAAAGAACGCGAAGACGCTTCGAATGCTGCTGCTGATCATCGCGGCAATGGTGCTTCTCGTCGCGCTGACGCCGAGGCTTTATCGGGCTTTCTGCGAGGCGACGGGCTTCAACGGGACGACGCAGCGCGCGGACCGCGCCCCGGGAGCGGTTGCTGGCCAGTTCAAGGTTCAGTTCGACGCGAACGTCCACCCGGGGCTGCCGTGGCGGTTCGAGCCGGAGCAGGTATCGGTCAACGTCGCGCCGGGCGCCCAGACCAAGATTTTCTACCGGGCGGAGAACCTCAGCGCCCGCGCGATCGTCGGCCAGGCGGTCTATAACGTGTCGCCCGATATCGTCGGCAAATATTTCAAGAAGATCCAGTGCTTCTGCTTCACCGAGCAGACGCTTCAGCCCGGGCAGAAAGTGGACATGCCGGTCGTCTTCTTCGTCGATCCGGCGATCGAGAAGGACCCCGACGCGAAGCTCGTCCACGAGATCACCTTGAGCTACACATTTTATCCGGTGGAAACTGTCCCGACGGCTCGCTAGAGCCTCTCACAAAGCTAAAGAGGGAAGCTCAGATACATGGCCGCGACGAAGCACCACGATTACCATTTGGTCGAGCCGAGCATCTGGCCGCTCGTCGGCGCGATTGCGGCGTTCGCCTTCTTCGGCGGCTTCGTCATGTGGCTCCACGAGAACCGCTACGGCCCGATCGTGATGGGGCTCGGAATGGCGGGCATTCTTTTCACCATGTTCGAATGGTGGACGGCGACTATCAGGGAAGCTCACCAGGGCGACCATACGCCGGTGGTTCAACTTCACCTGCGCTACGGGATGATCCTGTTCATCGCGTCGGAGGTAATGTTCTTCCTCGCCTGGTTCTGGGCGTTCTTCGACAGCGCAATTTTCCCGTCGGCGGTCGATTCCGTCGGCGGTGTCTGGCCGCCCAAGGGCGTCACGGTGATGGACCCGTGGAGCCTGCCGCTGCTCAACACCTTCATCCTGCTGTGCTCTGGAACGACGGTGACCTGGGCTCACCATTCGCTGATCCACGGTGACCGGCGTGGGCTGAAGCTCGGGCTTTTGCTCACCATCCTGCTCGGCCTCAGCTTCACTTTCTGCCAGGGCTGGGAATATGTCCACGCGCCGTTCGCCTTCAAAGGCGGCATCTACGGCTCGACCTTCTTCATGGCGACGGGCTTCCACGGTTTCCACGTGATCGTCGGAACCATCTTCCTGACGGTCTGCCTGATCCGCGCGACCAGGGGGGACTTCACGCCGAGGCAGCATTTCGGTTTCGAGGCGGCGGCCTGGTACTGGCATTTCGTCGACGTGGTGTGGCTGTTCCTCTTCACCACCATCTACGTCTGGGGCGGCTGGGGCGCGCCGCACGCGGGGTGAGCCCCGCCGACGCTGCCGGCGAGACCTCGTCGCTACAGGCGGCGCTCAAAGGCGATTGCCCGCGCTGCGGAGCGCATACGCTTTTCGCGGGATGGGTGGGCTTCGCACCGAAGTGCCGCAACTGCGGTCTCGACTTCGACAGTTTCAATGTGGGCGACGGGCCGGCAGCCTTCCTGATCTTCATCGTCGGCACGATCACGGTCGTCTCGGCGCTCGTGGTGGACGGCGCTTTCTCGCCGCCGTGGTGGGTCCACTTGGTATGGATTCCGGTCGCCTCCGCGCTGACCGTCGGCGGTTTGAGGCTGTCGAAAGGCTGGTTGCTCGCTCAGGAATACAAGCATCGAGCACGCGAAGGGCGGTTGGCCAAATGATCGGGCGCCTTCCCGTCGTCGCGACGGTCATCGTCGCGGCAGCCGTCGCGCTGATGATCGCGCTCGGTTTCTGGCAGCTCCGCCGCGCGAACGAGAACGAACAGCTGCTTGCCCAGTATAAGGCCGCGGCGAACCTGCCGCCGATCGCTTATCCAACCGCTCCGTTCAAGGGCCCCTTGCCGCTGTTCCGCTATGCGACCGGTTTCTGCCAAAGAATCGTGGGCCAGCGCGCGATCGAGGGCCGCAACCGGAACGGCGACGTCGGCTGGGCGAGGATCGTCGACTGCGCGACTGGAGCCGAAGGTCCGGGAATGAGCGTCGAGGTCGGCTGGTCTAAGGACCCTAATGCGAAGGTGAACTGGGGCGGGGGCCCGGTTAGCGGCGTGATCGTCCGCGACCGGCTTCACCAGATCCGCCTGATTGCGGCAGGCGCTCCGCCCGGACTTCAGCCGTCGGGACTTCCTTCGGCCGAAACGGCGGTACTCGTGACTCCGGGCCGAAACCGCTTCTATGCGTTGCAGTGGTTCAGCTTCGCTGCAATCGCGTTGATTATTTACGGGCTGGCGGTGAGGAAGAGACTCAAGGAGCAGTCGAAGCCGTGAGCGGCGAGATGCACGTCCTGTCGAATGGCTTGAGAGTCGCGGTCGATCCGCTGCCCGGCGCACAATCTGTCGCGCTGGGGCTCTACGCCATGGTCGGATCGCGCTCGGAGCCCGAGCATTGTTCCGGCCTCGCCCACGTCGTCGAGCATATGGTGTTCAAAGGCGCCGGCTCGCGGGACGCACGGCAGATCGCCGAAGCCATCGAGGACGTAGGCGGTGTCATCAACGCCTGGACCGCGCGCGACCAGACCGTCTTCTATGGGCGCACGCTGGGAAAGGACGTGCCGCTCCTTGCCGAGCTCATCGCCGACTTCCTGCGCGCGCCGCGCCTCGATGAGGGGCATCTCGAGCGGGAAAAGACGGTGATTCTGTCCGAGCTCGGCGAGGTGGTCGATGCTCCCGACGATCTTGTCCACGATCATCTCTTCGAAGCCGCGTTCGAGGCTCAACCGCTTGGGCGTTCGGTGCTGGGCCGGGTCGAGACCCTGAACGGCATCACGGCCGAGGACTGCCGAGCGTGGATTCGCGACGAGCTGGTGCCTTCGCGGCTGATCCTGTCCGCGGGCGGAAAGGTCGAGCCCGAGGAGATCGTCAAACTCGCGGAGCGGCTCTTCGGCGACATGGAGAATTGGCCCGGAGTTCCGATCGGCCGAGCCGAGTTCACCGGCGGCGTCCGCAACGACCGCCGCGAGTTCGAGCAGGCGCATTGGTGCCTTGGGCTTCCGGGTGTTGCCGCCTCCGATCCAAAGCTTCCGGCGCTGTCTATGTTCGTCCAGGCGCTGGGCGGCGGAATGTCGTCGCGCCTGTTCCAGGAGCTGCGTGAGGAGCGCGGCCTCGCTTATTCGGTGAGCGCCTGGCAGCAAGCCTATGCCGACACCGGCATCGTCACTCTGAGCTGCGCCGCTGATCGCGACCGCGCGGTCGAATCGATGCATCTGGCGCGCGAGGTTCTCGCAGCGGCGGTCGAGAGCTTGACCGATGCCGAGATCCAGCGCGCGCGTGCGCAGATGGAAGCGGGCCTCTTGATGGGCCTGGAGAGTCCCCAAGGCCGCGCCGACCATATGGCGCGCTCGATCGAGGTGTTCGGCCGCATTTTGTCGCTGGAAGAACTGCTTGGTCAAGTCCGCAGCATCGACGCGGCGGCGGCGCGACAGGCGGGCGCCTCCTTGCTCGACGGCCGCGCGGCGGTCGCTTCCGTCGGCGCGCAGCTCGCACTGGCGGCGTGACCGACCTCAAGACGCTTGTCGCCGAGCCCTGGGACGCTTGGGGCCTGATCGACTGCGGCAATGGGCAGAAGCTGGAGCGCTATGGCGACATCACGGTGGTTCGTCCCGAGCCCCAGGCGATGTGGGCGCCGGCGCGTGACGGTTGGGATCCACATGCCACGTTCGTTCCCGGCTCTGACGAGGAGGGCGGCGGGCGCTGGGTGCAGCACCGGCCCGTTCCGCGAGAGTGGGAGCTGTCGCGAGGCAACGTTCGCTTCGCGGCTTCGCTGACACCTTTCCGCCATCTCGGTTTCTTTCCCGACATGGCGCCTCAGTGGGACTGGATGCGGGAACGGTCGGCTGACGCGGACGTGCTCAACCTGTTCGGCTATACGGGCGTCGGCACCCTGCTGCTGAGCGATGCCGGCGCGCGGCTGGTCCACGTGGACGCTTCGAAGAAATCAGTCGAGCAGGGGAAGGAGAATGCCGGGCTGTCCGCCATGGGCGACAGGCCGATCCGCTGGATCGTCGATGACGCCAGCAAATTCACGGCGCGCGAGACGCGGCGCGAGCGCCGGTACGACGGCATCCTGCTCGACCCGCCGAAGTTCGGGCGTGGCCCAACTGGCGAAGTCTGGCGGCTGGAGGAGAATCTTGCACCCCTGCTCGCCGACTGCCGGAAGCTGCTCGACCAGCAGAGCCGCTTCCTGGTGCTCACCGTCTATGCCGTCCGAATGTCCGCGCTCGCGATCGGAGAGCTTGTGAAGCAAACACTCAGCGATCTCGGCGGCGCCGTCGAAATGGGCGAAATGTCGGTTCGCGAGGAGACCCGAGGGTTGCTCCTCCCAACCGCAATCTTCGCGCGCTGGTCTAAGTCCTAGTTGCCCTGATCGCCGCGCCCGCGACAAAGGGCGCGCCGGCTGTCAGCAAGAGCGAAATCGCCGCTTCCAGAAGCAAGGCATTCGCGGCACCAAAGATCAGCAACGGCACCGCGAGTGGGAATAGCAGCAATCCTGCGAGTGAGCCCGCGCGCGGCACACCTGCAGTTGCGGCGGCGACCGCAACGGCCAGCGCCGCAAGACCGGGAGTTCCGATCAGCAGCGCAACTTCCGTCCGCGCCAGCGAAGCACCGTCTAGCGCGAGCAGTGCTGACGCGGGAATGGCGGCGACGAGGAGCAGCGGCGCGAAGGTGAGCCAGTGCGCGACGATTTTGGCGACGGCGACACTTTCTTCGGCCATTCCCTGAAGGAAGAGCTGATCGAGCACTCCATCGGCCCGGTCGGGTTCGACCAGCCGCTCGATCGGCAGGAGAGCCGCCGTTAGCGCCGCGATCCATAGAACGCCCGGGCCGACTCGAGAGAGGAGGCGCGCATCGGGACCGACCGCGAACGGAACGAGCGCCGCGACGAGAAGGAAGAACGCGATGGGCAGCCACGCTGCGCCGCTGAATGCGCGCCGTGCGTCGCGTGCGATCAGCGAACCGATCACGCGCCCAGCTCCAATGTCCGCCACTCGCCGGGCAACGGCTGGTGCGAGGCGGCGACTATGGCCCCTCCACCTGCACGGTGCGTCGCGATGAGCGTTGCGAGCCGGTTCATGCCATCGCCGTCGAGCGCGTTCAGCGGTTCGTCGAGCAGCCATAACCTCGCGCCCGACGCTGCGACCCGCGCCAGCGTTGCGCGCTTCGCTTGCCCCGACGAGAGCAGCCGGACCGGAATTTCGGCGAGGTGGCTGATGCCGAGTGCCTCCATCGCCGGATCGACCTTCTCGGCCCAGAAGCGAAGCGCCCGACGGAGCGGCAGCTCACGATCGAGTGCGAGGTGATCGTCGGCAAGAGCCGGCGGAGTTCGCTCGACGTGGCCCCGTTCCTCGCGAAGCAGGCCCGCGGCGACGCGGATGAGGCTAGACTTCCCGCTCCCGTTCGCGCCGCTCACCTGGAGCGCGTCGCCGGGCTCGACCTCCAGGTCGAGATTCTCGAACAGCAATCGCCCTCCGCGCCGGAGCGCCACCCGCTCGAACCTCAGCAGGCTTGTCACTCGGCCTCATCCTCGAGCGCGTGCATGTCGTCATCGGAGAAGCCGAAATGATGGCCGACCTCGTGAATGACGATGTGCGATACGAGCTGCTCGAGGCTGACTGGCGTCGAGCGCCATTCCGCGACGATCGGCCGGCTGTAGAGCGTAATCCGCTCGGGAAGAGTGCCCGAATGGCTGACGCTCTGGTGATTGAGCGAGATGCCCTCGTAGAGCCCGCTCAGCTGCATCGGATGGCTGAGGCCGACGCTTCGAGCAGTGTCGGGGTCGGCTACGGGTTCGATACGTAGAACGATGTCGCCGAGACTTTCCGCGAATGGGGACGGGAGCCGGTCGAGCGTCCGCCGGGCGATCGCTTCGATCTCGGTCTCGGTCGGCACTCGGCCGGACAGGCGCTCGGCGGGCGTCATGCAGCCGAACTAGGGACCGTCGTTACGCGCGGCAACCTTGCCCACAATTGCGGCGGCCCTTAGAGGGGCGACCTTCCAGGCGCTTTTATCTGGTTGATGCAGCCTCTGGCTGCGGGTGCGGAGCGGTGGCCGAGTGGTCGAAGGCGCTCGCCTGGAAAGTGAGTATACGGCAAAACCGTATCGAGGGTTCGAATCCCTCCCGCTCCGCCAGTTACCTTCGCCTTGGCCGTAGAGGCCTCGTCGCCGCCAGTCGGAATGTCGACTTTCGATCAATTGCCGACATTCGGGTTGGCGGTCACCCTGGATGCATCGACCAGCTTACGCGCGCCCCTGACACAACCAAACGTGCTGCATCCGCTCACCCGTCATTTCTCGTTCGACAATCGAGAAACCGGCTAGCCTTAGTTGGCCCTCGAATTCGGGCAGGGGCAGACAGTTGATCCAGCCCTTTTGATTTATCAGCTTTGGCGTGAACGCGCCTTCGTCGGCATAGACATGACTGACGACCAGCTTGGACGAGCGAATCTTCTGAAGAACCGCTGGAACCGGAATATATTCGAGGACGCCGAGCAGTACGGAAACGTCGCATTCGGGCAGATGGGCCTTCGTTATGTCGAGCTGCGTAACTTCTTGGGACTGAGGGTTGAGATCATAGCCGCGATACTCACACCTGAAATCGCCGAGCGCATCGCGGAGTTTCATGTCGCCGCATCCGAGGTCGGCTATGACTGAGCCTTCGCTGACGTGTTTGCGGATCATGTTTGCGGCGATGGCCGCCCGATTGAGCCAGCCCTGGCCTCTCTGACTGACGAGGTTGAAGTGGTTCATAGCCACCCAACCGATTGCATGGCCTTGTAGAGATGATCGAACGGCGGGATCAGCGGCTTGAGCGGCGGCCCCGATGTCTTTGCGACGAACCACAGCATCAGCGGCGGCTCGATAAGCAGGTTGAGAAGCCCGAGCACCACAAGGGTTCGGTCAACGCGCAGAACTTCCGGCCACCTTATGAGCGATTTGCGGGTCATCCTTTGGGATGCCAGTCAAAAAGCAATCCAAGCCGGCGCAGGCGATATTTCAGCCAGCCGGTCAGGTCATCGGCGACATAATAAGTGACCATCATCGAGATCCGTTCGCCGTCCGCGTCCGTGGTCGTTGCCGCGCTGTGCCAGCTCTTCGTCAGCGAAACCGGGAAGGCGTATCCGCTCGACGGCAGGAACGGCATTTTTGTGGTCCGCTCCGCGAGCTCGCCCTCATTACCCTCGTGGAAGATCGTGCCGAGCTGCCGCTGGCTTTCGTCGACGGGCAAATAGAATTGCACGGTAATTGCCTTCGTGGGGGCGTCTGCGTGGATGCTGATCCGGTAGCCGGGCTGGTCCCGAAGAAGGATCGGGATCGGGTACAGGCCGATCCGCTCGACAGGCTTCTTGAACCGTTCCTCCAGGGCGTCGCGGAACTTGCGCTTGAAAGCTTGCTCCAGCCTGGGATCGCAAAAGGCCCGGGCGACGGGTTCCCACACCGCGCGCTGGGCGGCGGGCAGTCGTTTCACCAGTTCAGGATAGAGATAAAGCCGGAACCTGGTGCTGTGGCCGTCGGGGCGCATCGCATCGACATGTCTCAGCTCATGGTAGAAGCGGCGATCCGGCAGGTTCGAGATCAGCGCCTCGTAATCCGCTGCCGGAAGCACATCCTCCATGTAGATATGATCGAACGGCGAATGGCGAACGTCGCTGCGCTCGACCGCGTCGACCAAATGATTTTGCATCGAATTCGAGATTGCCTCAGTCATTGAGCTGAATTGCTTTCGCCGGATGAGAATCCGTCCTTATCGAAGATCGCCCGGGCGCGCATCGCCGCCAAGCCATTGAGGTCCGGTACCGAGGCGCACTTCGGTTCGTGCGCAGTTCCGGCGAAGCCGCGGTGCTGAAGCATGCGCCAGAAGGATCGAAGGTCGCGCGGGCGGAGCGGCTCCGCGGGTCGCAGTCGGTCCATCACGGTCATGACGATCTTTCCAAGACGGCTCGGACGAAGGGGGATCAGGCCGATCGGCTTGCCCGTGGCGATGGCGTCGGAGACCATCGCGACGCTGTCCGCGGTCACCATGATCGTGTCGGCCTGCTCAAGAAGCTCCGTGTAGGAGGGCCGACCACCCAAGGGCACGAATGCGGCCGGAGGACCGGCATCGCGAACCCGGCGCTCGGCTTCGGCAAGCAGGCGTTGCGGAGTCCGCGGACTGCCGACGACGATGACCGATCCGCCGCTCGACGTCGCGTCCGCAAGCATGTGCGTCATGGCTTCCCAGAGAGCTTGCTCGTCCAGCTCCCAATATAGAGTCCGTCCGCCGAGGATGAGGAGGAGGCGGGGCGCGGAATGGCGGTCCCAAAAGCCTGCGTCCAGTTCGTTGCGGTCCGCCTTGCGGGTGAGCGCGAACGGTATTCGCAACAGGTTCGGATGCTCGTGGATCGGATATTCCGGAGTGGCGATGACGAGATCGAACTTCTCCGGAGAGATTCGCGGATATCCGACATGGATCGAACGGACGGTTCCGCCGGATCGCTCGCGCAGCAACTGGACGGGAGCGACGCTCCGATGGCCGGTCGAGATCGTGAGATCGGGCGGATCGCCTGACAAGGAAGCGCGGGAGGACCGCCTGAGGCTTCGAAACGAGGCGCCCAGCAGGTTTGGACCGAGATGGCGCCAGCGATTGTAGGTCAGTTGCTTTCGCTCGAACGGGAGGCCGATCGCCTCGGCGAGGGCAAGGACCTGGTTATTGTCGCCTTGATGGGCGCCGAGAAGCGCCCAGATTTTCGGTCGCGGAGGAGGGCGCATGACGTTCCGCACGGCCTCGACCGCGAGCTGGGTCGTCGCCGCGACGGTTGACGCTTTCGGCGCCTCAATCGATCCGACGAGCTTGTGCGAGGACAGGTAGCTCCAGAAGCGGGACAGATCGGCCCTGGACTTCAGCGGAACGCCAAGCTTGCGCGCGGCGTGGCCCGTAGCGCCGCGGCGCGAGCGGCGGATCGGGATCATCCCGACGGGCTTTCCAGTCAGCATCGTTTCGGCAAGCATCGAGACGCTGTCGGCCGTCACATAGAACTCGTCGCACTTCGCCAGCAGGACGGCGAAGCGCGGGAAATTGCTAACACAAGCCTGGAATTTTTCGCCGAGCAATCGTTCCAGGATGCGTGTGATTCCTGGCTGAGTCCGGCGGCTGGTGACGGCAATGACGCTTCCGCCGCTTTTCACTTGCTCGCCCTTAAGGTGCTCGACGGTGCGTTCGAGCTCGAGCCGATCGATTTCCCACTGGCGTGTCGATCCGCCCACCGCGACGAGCCTGCGAGGGTGCGGCATGGCATCAAACCATCGTTCCTCTTCAGCCGTCGCAATGACGCCGCGCGCGGGGTTGCCGATCGGAAAGGGAATTTCGAGCAGGTTCGGCGCGGCTGGAAGCAAGTATTGGGGGGTCGCGATTACAAGGTCGATATCGGCGATGTCGGTCCTTGGATTGCCAAGCTGGACGATCCGGGTGCGGCCGCCTGATTGCCCACGGATGAAGCGCGCGACCGGAATGCTCTCGTAACCGAGGCCGAGGACAAGATCGGGCCACGGCGGAACCAGGGTGGAGCGCACTTCGTCAGTGAGGTGGAGAAGGCGCTCGTCGCGAAGGAAGCGGAGGTGGCGAAGGCGGTTGAAGCGGAGTGGCTTCTCCTCGAACGGCCAACCCAATCCTTCAGCGAGCGCGCGGAGCTGGTTGTCGTCGCCGACCCGGTTTCCAAGCAGGATCCAGACTTTCGGCTCGGGATCCGGGGTCGCGCCGGAGGCGGCGTCAGGCAGTCTGGCGCTGGGCGACATGCCTGACAGCCGGAATCGGTCGCTGCTCGCGCCACCAGCATCCGAACATGGCGATGGCGTAGAGCAAGCGGCCGTGATTGGCGGTTCCCTTGCGATGCTCGTCGAACATTTGTTCGACGCCGCGCGGGTCGAGGAATCCCGCGTCGGCGAGACCGGACGACTGCCAGGCATCGCGAGCGAAATCGTTGAAGCCGCCGACAAACCAGTCGGCGAGGGGCATCTGAAAACCCAGCTTCCGACGACTGAGCGCTCGCGGTGGCAGCAGCGGCTCGACCGCGCGCCTCAGCGCATATTTGCCGACTCCGCCGCGCAGCTTCATCTCCGTCGGCATGGTCAATGCCCAGTCGACGAAGCGATGCGAGAGAAACGGAACGCGCGCTTCAAGCGACGAGGCCATCGAGGAACGATCGAGCCGCTGAAGCAGCGATGCCGGCATGTGAACCGTGAGATCGCCAAGCGCGAGTTGCTCGAGCTCGGACAAACCTTCCTGCGCACCGAGGAAATGATCGGCAGCAAGGGTCGACTGCGATGTTCCCTCATCCCACTTTTGATAGAAGTCCGAAGCGTAGATGCGCTTGCGCACCGTGTCGGGGGTGATCGTCACCGCCGCAAAGAAACGCTCATATCCGCTGTCGAGGAGCGCCCCGCGGCGGAATTGTTCGGCTAGATTTCGAAGATAATTCAGCTTGCGTTTCGGAAGTTCTGGAATTCTCCCGATGAACTCGAGTCCACCGAGGGCCCTTATGAGGGGTCCCCACTCACTCATCCGATGTGCCCAGCGCTGCCGATTGTAGCCCAGGAACAATTCGTCCCCTCCTTCGCCACATAGCACCACTTTCACGTGCTCCGCCGCGGCTCGCGAAAGATACCATAGGGGAATCGCTGAATTGGCTGCCGTGGGCTCGTCGAACGACCGCTGCACGGCCGGAAGGACGTCTGCCGCCGTCTCGGGCACGATGGGCAGGACAACATGCTCGAACCCGAGGTGACGTGCGATGTCGGCGGCTGCAGCGGTCTCGTCGATCTTCGAGCCGGGGAACCCCGCCGTGAATGCTTTCAACGGCGTTGTCGAGGCATAGGCCATCCCCGCAGCAATTGCGCTGGAATCTACGCCGCCCGACAGGAATACCCCGACCGGCACGTCGGAAATCATGTGTTGTCGAACCGTCGAGAGGAGACGTTCGCGCGTTTCCTCAATCCACTTTGCTTCGGACAGGCCGGTGCGTGGTGCGATTTGAGGCGTCCAGAAGCGTCGCGTGATGCTTCCGAGGACGCCGATGGTCATGGAATGGCCGGGCGGAAGCGCCCGCACCTGGCGGAAGATCGAACGAGGACCGAGGACATGCCCGAAGCGGAAGAAGTCGCGGATCCCCTGATCGTCCACGTCGAATTCGAAACCGGGGATGACGCGAAGCGCAGCTATCTCGGACGCAAAGGCGATGCCGCCCTGTTGCTCCGTGTAGAATAAAGGCTTGATGCCGAGGGGATCGCGGGCGAGCGTCAGAGTCCTGCTCAAATGATCCCAGATGGCGACGGCATACATGCCTTCGAGCCGCAGCCAGACATCTTCGCCCCATTTCAGGAACCCCGCGAGCAGTGTTTCGATGTCGCTGCGGGTGCGGAACCGGAAGCCGCCTTCCAGCTCCCGTCGCAGCTCCAGGTGATTGACGATTTCGCCGTTGCAAATGATCGAATAGCGGCCGTCGGGGCTGGTGATCGGCTGGTTGCCATGTTCGACGTCGATGATGCTGAGGCGCCGCATGCCGAACCCGAAGTCGTCGTCGACCAGGTAGCCGGCGTCGTCAGGGCCCCGGTGTACGAGATGCGCGCACTGTTCGGCGATGACCTTGCGGCTGACGGAGCGGCCCATCCGCCTGTACCAGCCTGAAATCCCGCACATGGCTCACCCAATGATCGGCGCAGAAAGCGCGCTCAGAGTTCGCCACATGAAGTGCGTTCGATGACAATTTGAGTGACAAATGAAAACGTTGAGAAAACTTAATCCGCGCTCAATCTCGCGGTTCGCCGCTTCCCTCTTGGGGAGAATGGCGAACATGAACTCATCGGCGGGCGCTCTTCAGCAGTGCCCTTCTGTTGGAAGCTCAGAATTCCTTATAGTCGCGTGTATGGCTGAGCTCCGACGCGCCTGGGAAGTCTTCTTTCAATGCGAATCCTGATCGCCGAAGACGATCTTGATACTGCCGAGTTCGTCGAGCGCGGGCTAACCGAGCTCGGCCACGCGCCTACCGTCGTGGCGAATGGAAGCGAAGCCTGGATGCTCCTGTCGACCAAAGAGTTCGACATTGCGATCCTCGATCGAATGCTCCCCGCGCTCGACGGTGTTTCGATCGTTCGCCGGCTGCGCGCCGCCGAGATTCAGACGCCGGTCGTCATCCTGACCGCGCTCGGACGGATCAACGACCGGGTTGAAGGGCTCGAGGCGGGGGCTGACGACTATCTGGTCAAACCATTCGCGTTTTCCGAGCTGGCCGCGCGGGTCGCCGCGGTCGGTCGGCGCAGGCCGATCCAGTCGCAGCCGACGCGCCTGGAATATCGCGGGATCGAGATCGACCTGCTGAGGCGCGAAGTGCGTCGCGACGGCGCCACCATCGTCCTCCAGCCGCGCGAGTTTCGAGTTCTCGAGGAGCTGATGAATGAGGGCGGTAAGATCGTCACTCGAACGATGCTGCTCGAACGTGTGTGGAACTATCATTTCGACCCACAGACCAACATCGTCGAAACGCACATCAGCCATTTGCGAGCGAAATTGAACGAGGGCGGCAAGCCGGACGCAATCGAGACGGTTCGCGGCGTCGGCTACCGGATGTCCGATCGTGCATAGGTGGCGGGCAAGCGCCGCCTACCGCATCGCCTTTACGAACTTCGTGGCGTTCGCTGCGGGGCTCGCCTTGCTCGGCCTAGTAGTGTTCGAGGTGATGCATGTTGCCTTCAAGCACCAACTGGATTCGATGATCTCCGATGAGGCGGAGACCCTTGTCGACGAATATAAGGTGGGCGGCTCCCGGGAGCTGAACGAAGCCATCGCAGAGCGCGAGATGGTCAATTCGCCGACCCGCATGATGTACGCCGTTTATGCGCCGGACGGGAGACGAATCGCTGGATCGTTTAACGGATCGCGCCCTCGGCTTGGCATTCACGACGTCCCGTTCGTCGACCCTGGCGAGGGACCAGACTCCGCCCGGGGAATCGGCATCGATCTCCCGAACCAGGAGCGGCTGCTCGTAGCGGACGACAGTGAATTGTTGGAAGAGATCGATGCAATCGTCATCGCCGTCTTCGGTGTCGCTTTTCTCGCCGCCTGCGGTGTTGCGTTCGGCGGCGCGCTCGTCCTGGGCGGCTACCTGCAAAGGCGGTTGCACGCGATCAGCCGAAGCGCCGAAGCGATTATCGGCGGCGACATCCGCACCCGGGTGCCGGTGAGCAACTCGCGCGACGAGTTCGACCAGGTTGCCGCGACTCTCAACCGGATGCTCGATCGGATCGAAGGGCTGCTCGAAAATCTTCGCCAGATATCGAGCGATATTGCGCACGACCTCCGAACGCCTCTGGCCCGCCTGCGCAACTCGCTCGAACGTGGACTCGCGGAGAAGGAAGATGCCAACCATGCGGCCGCCGTCCTCGAGGACGCCCTCCAGCGCGTCGATGAAGTCCTTTCGCTGTTCGCCGCGATCCTCAGGATCGCGGAAGTCGAAAGCGGCGAGACGCGAAGGCTGTTCAAGCCGGTCGACGTCAGCGAGCTGGTGTCCGGCCTCGCCGAAAGTTACGGCTCGGCGATAGAGGAAGGCGGCCGTTCTTTGATTTCGTCGATCGAACCGAGCCTGGAGGTCAACGGCGATAGCGAATTGCTTTCACAGGCGGCGATCAACCTCATCGAGAATGCCCAGCAGCACACCCCCGTCGGAACCCTTATTCGGCTGACCGCAGCCGCGGTCGGCTCGCGGATACACATTCAGGTAGCTGACACGGGTCCAGGAATTCCAAAGTACGAGCTCGGCCGCGTGGTGAAGCGCTTCGCGAGGCTCGACCGGAGCCGGTCGACTGCCGGCTATGGGCTCGGGCTCAGCCTCGTCGACGCCATTGCCAAGCTTCATGGCGGGCGACTGGCGCTAAAGAACCTCGATCCGGGCTTGTCGGCCGTGATCGAACTTCCTGGTGCCGAACCCCAGCCGTAACTTGGTTGTCACCGGCTCGATATCTCTGAATGCAATTCTCCATTTGACCGCTGGCCTGGCGAGGCGCAGCGCCGCCACGACAAGGAGGCGCACATGAGCACTGACGAGCTGCTGATCATCCATTCCGACACCTTGGGCACTCCGACCGACCTCGGCGCGGACGCGGTTCGCGATATTTCGGGAGCGCTGAATGCCCTGCTCGCGGACATGTTCGCGCTCTATCTCAAGACCAAGAATTTCCATTGGCACGTCTCGGGCCCGCACTTTCGCGATTTCCACCTGCTGCTCGACGAGCAGGCGGACCAGATTTTCGCAACCACCGACCCAATCGCGGAGCGGGTAAGGAAGATCGGCGGAACGACGCTTCGCTCGGTCGGGCAGGTCGCGAAGCAGAAGCGCCTGATCGACAATGACGCGGATTTCGTGACTCCGCTCGACATGCTTGCCGAGCTTCGCGAGGACAACAAGCAGCTGACGGCGGAAATGCGGCGCACGCATGCGCTGTGCGACGATTACAAGGACGTCGCGACCGCGAGCCTGCTCGAAGTGTGGATCGATGAAGCCGAGCGGCGGACCTGGTTCCTGTTCGAGGCCACCCGGCGCGCCGAGCCCTAGGTCAGACTGTCGCTGCGACTGCCTGTTGGACCAGCATCGGCTGAGCGGGCTGTTGGCTAGCAAGATATTTGTGAACTGCGGCCACCGCCTGCGCTCCGTCGCCGACCGAGGCTGCGACACGCTTGACTGAGGTCGAGCGGACGTCGCCGACGGCGAAGACTCCGTGCCGGCTGGTTTCCAGCGGCAAGCGGTCGGCGCCGATTTCGTCGCCAGTCAGGACGAATCCGCGCTCGTCTAGCGCGATTCCCGAGGAGCGGAGCCAGTCGGTATTGGGCTCGGCACCGATAAAGGAGAAGAGGTAGCGGACTGCGCGGCGCGTTTCGTTCCCGCTTTGGCGGTTGCGACAGGCGATGGCTTCGAGCTGTCCGCCCGCGCCCTCCAGCCCGGAGACTTCGCATCCGATGACGACTTCGACGTTCGTAAGCGCCTCGATCCGTTCGATCAGATATTGCGACATCGTGTCCTGAAGAGGCCGCCGCGCCATCATCGTGACGTGGCGCGCCCGGCTTGCGAGATAGACCGTCGCCTGGCCGGCCGAGTTTCCGCCGCCGACGAGCGCGACATCCGTGTTCGCGCAGAGATCGCCCTCGAGCGGCGATGCCCAATAATGGATCGAGGCGCCTTCGAACTCTTCGAGCCGGTCGACGTCCAGACGACGGTATCGGGCGCCAGTGGCGATCACCACGGCGCGCGCCTGGATTTGCTCGCCGGTCCCGAGCTGAAGGTGAAATGGGTTGTTGCGACATTCGAGTTTCACGGCCTCGTCGGGGATCGCCATTTCGACTCCGAACTTCTGTGCCTGGCTGAAGGCCCGGCCCATCAATGCCATGCCGGAAATTCCGGTCGGAAAGCCGAGGTAGTTTTCAATTCGTGATGACGCCCCCGCCTGTCCGCCGAAGGAGCGGCAGTCGATCGTCAGGACGGATAAGCCCTCCGATCCCGCATATACCGAAGTGGCCAGCCCGGACGGACCGGCGCCGATCACGACCAGATCGTACAGCCGTTCGGCGTCGATCGGACCGACGAGACCGACGCACCGGCCGAGCTGGAAATCGGTGGGATTGCGAAGGATCTGCCCGCCCGGGCAAAGCACGATCGGAAGCTGTTCGGGAGCGACCTCGAAACGCTCGACCAGGGTTTGGGCGCAGCTGTCGTTTGCCGGGTCGAGACTGCGATAGGGATGGCCGTTGCGCCGAAGGAAATTGGTTAGCCGAAGAACATCGGGATTGCGCTCGTCGCCGATGACGACGGGACCGGCGCCGCTTTCGATCAGGCCCACGCGGCGGAGGATCAGGGCGCGCATCAAGTGCTCGCCGAGATTGGCCTCCGCGACCAGCAACGCACGCAGCCGATCCGGAGTGATCGCAATCGCCTCGACGTCGGTCAGCGCTTTCTCGTCAACCAGGTAGGGACGACCCGAGAGCTGCGCGAGCTCACCCAGGAAATTGCCGCGTTCATGAGTGACGATGTGGCTCGGCTCTGCGCCGTTCGGTTGAGTGGCCTCGACCCGACCCGACAAGATGATCATCAGCCCGGGCCCGACCTCGCCCCTCCGGACGAGCATGTCGCCGGCGCGGTATCGGCGCGGCTCTCCAAATCGGGAGAGCCGCGCCAATTCCTCGTCGCTGAAACGCAGGAACATCTGCGCTCCGCGATTGGCATAGGTAGGGCCGAGGCCGTCGGTCATCAGGCCGGCAGCGGCTCCGCTACAATCGGCGGGGCTTCGATGGATGGCTGACCGACCTGCTCGCCCCGGACAAACGCCAGGATGTCCGGATTGATCTCATCGGCATGGGTTGTCGCCATGCCGTGCGGATAGCCCGGATAGACCTTCAGGGTGCCGTGCTTCAGCAGCTTGATCCCGATAAGCGCGGAATCGGCAATGGGCACCACCTGGTCGTCATCGCCGTGAAGCAAGAGGACCGGAACGTCGATCGACTTAAGGTCCTCGGTGAAGTCGGTTTCAGACAGCGCCTTCACGCAATCATATTGGGCCTTGCTTCCACCCATCAGGCCCTGGCGGACCCAATTGTCGATCACACCCTGCAGCGGCTGAACCCCGGTCCGGTTGAAGCCGTAGAACGGGCCGCTCGCGAAGTCGTGGTAGAATTGGGCGCGATTTTCGGCGACCCCGGCGCGGAGTTGGTCGAACAGTTCGACCGGCAGCCCGCCCGGGTTGGACTCGCTCTTCAGCATGATCGGTGGAATTGCGCCGATCAGCACTGCCCTGGCGACCCTGCCCGGCTCCGCGTGAGCGACATAATGCGCCACTTCGCCACCGCCGGTCGAATGACCGATGTGGACGGCATTCCTGAGGTCTAGCTCGCGCGCGAGCTGCTTCACGTCCTCGACATAGGTGTCCATGTCGTTGCCGCTGTCGGTCTGGGTCGAGCGGCCGTGGCCGCGGCGATCGTGCGCGACCACTCGATAGCCGTGGTTGCGGAAGAACATCATCTGCGCGTCCCAATCGTCGGCGGTCAGCGGCCAGCCATGATGGAAGACGATCGGCTGCGCGTCCTTGGGGCCCCAGTCCTTGTAGAAAATCTCGGTGGCGTCAGGCGTGGTGATGAATGGCATGGGGAACAGCCCTCCCGAAGGAAAGTCCGGCCGGCGGGGCCGGTGCCGACGCCTCGATCGATCGATGTCCGGGCGGATTACTGTTCCGTCTGACGCGTCGAGACTCGGTCGCGACGATAGGCTGGCCGTTATCAGATAGATGATGACGGCGAAATGACACCGGTGACTGCTTGCGACCGGCCGTTTGGCCCACTAGCCGCGGGCTCATGCTTTGCGCGGGCGTCGAACTCGGCGGGACCAAATGCGTCGCGATCCTCGCGCGAAGCCCGGACGATGTGCGCGCCCGGGAATTGATCCCCACAACGTCGCCCGACGAAACGCTGGGACGGATCGAGCGCACGCTCGAGGGATGGCAATCCGAGCGCGGCTTCGATGCGCTCGGCATCGCAAGCTTCGGTCCTGTCGATGTTGACCGATCGTCGCCGACATTCGGGCATGTGCTTTCGACTCCGAAGCCCGGCTGGGCACTGACTGACGTCGGGCAGCGTCTGTCGAAAGCCCTCGCTGTCCCGAGTGCCTTCGACACCGACGTCAACGGCGCTGCGTTGGCCGAGATGCGCTGGGGCAGTGGGCGGGGTTTTAACGACTTTGCCTATGTCACGGTGGGAACCGGGGTTGGCGTCGGGTTGATCGTCGACGGCAAGCCGACCCGTGGCTTTGGTCATTGCGAATTGGGTCATGTCAGGGTCGCTCGATTCCCCGGCGAAGACTGGCCCGGCTCCTGTCCGCTTCACGGCGATTGCATCGAGGGTCTCGCCGCAGGGCCGTCGCTCCGTGCCCGGTTTGGAGATCGGCTCGACGATCTCGCCGCGGATCACCCGGTGTGGGATTCGGTCGCCTGGACTCTCGCGCAACTTTGCCACGTGATCGTTTGCGCGGCGGCTCCGCGGCGCATCGTAATTGGCGGCGGCGTGATGGAGCAGCAGCCGCACCTGCTCCCGCGCATCCACTCGAAGCTGGTCGAGAGCCTCAACGGCTTCATTCAACTGCCGGAGAACGGGGATTACGTTCGACGGCCAGAGCTTGGAAAGGATGCCGGGCCAATGGGAGCAATCGCATTGGCAATGACAGCCGTGCGCTAGCGAAGCTCGTCGAGCGCACTGCCGAGCCGGTTAAGTCCCTCTTCGAAATGGTCGCTTGAATACCCGAATCCGATGCGAAAATGCTCCGGCATCTCGAACCAGCGGCCGGCCACGATGGCGGCGTCGTAACGCTCGCGAAGATGCGCATCGAGGCGGTCAGTATCTCCGCCCGTCCAGCGCGGGAAAGCCACGATGCCGTGCTCGGCGGTCATGCATTCGAGATCGTCGCGGGACTGCGCGAAAGCGTTGAAGGCGGAGCGATTGCGGGCGAGCATGTCGGGTGTGTGGCCGATCACCTTGTCGATATGGTCGAAAGCTATGCATGCGAGCCGCTCGGCCGGATGCGCCTGGTTTACACCGAACAGGTCGTTGACCCGCCACGTGCGCTCCGCGAGCTCGGGCACGGCCAAAGTCCAACCGCAGCGAAGGCCGCTGAGGCCATAAACTTTCGTCAGGCTATTGGTCGTCACGAACTCGGGTCCGAGATGGACCGCGCTGCGCCGCGCGGGGACAGCGGAGTCGAGATAGACCTCGTCGACGAGGATGCGGGCGCCGACCCGCCTCGCGACTTCGCCGAGCTGGCGAAGCTCGTCCTCATTCGCCAGCGCACTGCTCGGGTTATGAAGATTGGTGATGACGATCAGCCGGGTGCGGTCGCTGACGGCAGCCGCAACATCGATGCGCCATCCACTTTCCGGACGGCGATCGAACCGTTTGATATCCGCGCCGAGAAAGCTCGCGGCGCCGAGCAACGGCTCGTAGGTTGGACGCTCGATCAACACCTCATCGCCTGGCGAGATCAGCGCCGCCATCGCGACGAAATTCGCCATCGATGTACCGTCCGCGGCTACGACCTGGTCCGCAGTCACGGCGTAACGCTGCGCGATCGCCTCCCTCAGCGGCGCGTAGCGCGGGTGGCTCGCACCGTCGAGGTCGAGATCGCCGATCGAAATTGGAAGCGAGTCCATTCGGAAATGCGGGACCTCGCTGCCGGTCAGAGCGAAGCGCACAGGCTTCTTGAACTTCGCCCAGTGCATGTAGTCGGATTGCATCGCCCTCACGCGGAAGCTCGCCGGTTCTTGCGCTGCCAGTAGAAGCATGCCGGGATGCCAGCCGCGAGGATCGCGTAGCCGATCAGGCTATTCACCGGGTTGTTCAAGACGGTCGCGATGACGGTCACTGCGCAGGCGAGCACGAACAGGGCCGTCGTAAACGGATGCAGCGGCACTTCGAATGGAACTCGCTGGTCGGGGTTTCGGTGCCGGAATACGAACAACGCAGCGCCAGTCAGACCGAAGAAGATGAAGTCGACCGAGACGACGTAGCTCAGGATCTGTCCGAAGGTCCCAGACAAAGCGATCACCGCCGCTGCGACACCTTGGAGGATGATCGCAATCACCGGCACGCGCGTGGCAGGACTGACCTTGGCGACGCTGCGGAAGAACAGGCCGTCTTCCGCCATGGCGAAATAGACCCGTGGCGCGGTCAACATGCCCTGACTGAGAAAGCCAAGCGTCGAAATCGTGATTCCGATTGCGATGAACGTCGCGCCTTTGTCGCCAATGGCATGGCGCATCACGTCCGTCGCAGGCGTCTTCGAGTTGGCGAGATCCGCCGGCCCGAGAGCGTGGACGCAGACGAAAGCCACCGCCGTGTAAAGCAGGATCACTCCCGCAACCCCGAACAGCAATCCACGGGCGAGATCTCGTTGCGGATTGCGCATTTCGCCGGCGACGAAGCTGGATGTCTGCCAGCCGCCATAGGAGAACATCACCGGCGTCATCGCGGCACCGATGGCGGCGATCATCGGCAGCGAATCGGAGGTCGCGACTTCACGATGCGGAGATGCTGCGGGCGCGAACAACAACCCTGCAACCACCAGCGTCGCGATGGCGAGAATCTTCAGCACCATGAGCGCGCTTTGGACGTTGCTGCCCGACCTGACTCCGATGCAGTTGATCAGCGTCAGGAGCGCCAGCACCGCCACCGCGACCGCTCCGTCGGGCAAAGGCAGCTGCACGAGCTCCGCGAAATAGCGCGCGAAGGTGATCGCGACCGCCGCCATTCCGCCGGACTGGATCACTAGCAGGAGCGCCCAGCCGTAGAGGAAGGCCGGCAGGGGGCCGTAAGCGTCTCGAAGGTAGGTATATTGCCCGCCGACCTCGGGACGTCGGGCAGCTAGTTCCGCGTAAACGAAGGAAGCGGCGAGGGCGACGATTCCGCCAAGTGCCCAGACACCGACGATCAGCAGCGGAGTCCCGACATGGCGCGCGACTTCGGCCGGAGTGACGAAGATTCCGGAGCCGATGATCCCGCCCATGACCAGCATGGTCGCGTCGAATGAGCCGAGGCGGCGCGCGAGCGACGGAGTTGCCGTCTCCACCTCGCTTGGCTCACCCCCGCTCATCCTTCGGCTTGTTGGTCCGCACTCGTCGGACGCGCAAGCCTAATGGCTCATCCGAAAGTGAAGGAGAACGCCTCAACGCCGGGATCGAGGAAGGTGATCGTGAACGTCCGGTCGGTCACCGAACCCTTCTGCCGGATGAGCTGGTACAGCTGCTGGCCGGTGACGACTCCGCTCCCGTCGGGCTTCACGTCGACACCCGCATTGTTGTCTGGCGCCTGTCCGTCGAGGGTCACGCGGAAACGTATCGGCTTCCCGCTTGCCGTTCCGAGGACGAGGTGCAGGTCACGGGCGTGGAATCGGAAGCTGATCTTCGCCCCCGCAGCGAGCGAGCGCGCGCTCTGCCGCTGATCGATCCACGAGCCTTCCAAAGACCAGTCGTTGAGGGAAAGAGGCGCATTCGCGTAAATCTTCGGCTGATCGTGAACGAGGTCCCCCGGCGAGACGAACCGCTCTGCACGATAATAGCCGATGTAGGTCTCCGGCGATCCGATCTGGCCCGAAGCGGCGGCTTCCGACCCGGTCGCCGTCTCCTGTGCCATCGTTCCCGAAGGCGCATGTCCCGCCTCGGCGAGGAGCTGACGGATGACCCGCTCGGACATCGCATATTCCCCTTCGCCGTGATGGAAGTAGCGGATGCGACCCTGGGCATCGACGAAATAATGTGCGGGCCAGTACTGGTTATGGAGCGCGTTCCACAGGACGTATTTGTTATCGAGCGCGACGGGATAGCGGACGCCGAGGTCCTGAATCGCCTTGGCGACGTTCGCCGGTTCCCGCTCGAACGCGAACTCGGGCGCGTGCACGCCGATGATGACGAGGCCGTCCTTGCGGTACTTCGCGTCCCATGCCTTCAGATAGGGCAGGGTGCGAAGGCAGTTGATGCAGCTGTAGGTCCAGAAGTCGATCAGGACGACCTTGCCCTTCAGCTGCTGGTTGGTGAGCGACGCGCTGTTGAACCAGGGACCTAGACCGTCGAGGCTCGGAAGGTTGCCGATTACCGGCAGCACCAGTTCCCCGGCGGCGTTGGTCTTCGCGGCGCTTTCGTCCATCGACTGGCTCGCGCCGAGGCGGCGGGCGAGACCGGACTCGAGACTCGCTGTCTGAGCGCTCGAAATCTTCGACAGCACCTTGGTGTCGAGGCCGAGAGCGATGGCGGCGACGCCGACAAGAACGAGCACGCCGAGCACCTGGCGAATGCGCTCGCTCGCGCCGAGCGATCTTTTCATCCGGGAGAAGACCTTGCCGCCGACGAGCAGTGCAAGCGCGAGCGATGTGGCGGCGCCAAGCGCGTAAGCCAGCAAAAGCAGCGTGGTGTTGAAGCTCGCGCCCTGAAGCGCGGCCGCGGTGAAGATGATCCCGAGGATCGGCCCCGCGCACGGTGCCCAGAGTAGGCCCGTGGCGACGCCGAGGATCACCGACGACCAAATGCTGTCTTGCTGACCCTGCTTCTCAGTGAGACGCGAGCCGAGGGCCACGACGGGTCGGGTCAGCCGGTCCGAGATGCTTGGAAAGACCAGCGCAATCCCGAACAACGCGAGCAGAATGAGTGCAGCCCAGCGGCCGATCGCGTTGGCGCGGACGGCCCAGCCGCCGCCCACCGCGGCCAAAGTCGCGACGATGGCAAAGGTCGCGGCCATTCCAGCGAGCATCGGAAGCGTGCTTCGAATGAACGATCGGTCGGCGCGGGCGAACACAAAGGGCAGCACCGGCAGGATGCAGGGGCTGAGGATCGTCAGGATGCCGCCGAAATAAGCGAGCAGGATCAGAAGCATTTCTATTCCGTTCTCTTCGCTGCCCGGCTGCCCCGTTGCCGGAATTCATTCCCCGTTGCAGCAAAATACGGCCGCGGGCCCGTTTCGGATGCGCGGCGAGCAGAAACGCATCCGCTGCGCAGTTCGTCCCGTATCTCCTCCGCAGCCGATCTGTGCTGTGAGCCAGGAGGAAAGTTCCATGTTCATTTCTCGCATGCCGTTGTTGGCCACCGCGGCGCTGTCGCTCGCGATAGCGGCGCCGGCTTCGGCAAACCCGATGGTCGGCGGCGCTCCGATGTATTCGACGCGCAACATCGTCCAGAATGCCGTGAATTCGAAGGACCACACGAC
>Ga0105240_10003526_pt1 | contig 24279 bp, 18 predicted proteins | sample KBSC54metaG_FD_80426 | JGI IMG/M metagenome (GOLD analysis project Ga0105240, IMG submission 80426) | Corn rhizosphere microbial communities from Kellogg Biological Station, Michigan, USA - KBS C5-4 metaG | ecosystem: Host-associated > Plants > Roots > Rhizosphere > Soil | place: Michigan, USA...
AACCCGGGAAACCCTGCGAACACCGGGGCAGCATTCCCTCCGAGCCTCCTCCTCAGCAGATCGACGTATGAGGCGACTCTCAAACCCAACACGCGGCCCGCCGAGGCAGGAGTATCCCTTGCGAACAACTCCTGGACGGGCAAAGTCGAGGGCTTTGACGTCACCCTGAAGCTCACTCCGAACGAGGGTAACCTGACCATCGATCTGCGGGCCACCAAGTCCATCGCAGGCGGGACCATTTCCGTACACGGCGTGGGCAAGCTGAACGGTCTGACGGATGAGGGGTCGATCACCCTCGCGGACGGCTCCACGACCGAGGTCACGTTCGACAACAAAGGCCTGAGTGGCTCAGTGGATTTCGACTGGAAGGTGGCTTTCGACGCCCAGCTTCTGGCGACCGGAACCCTGACCCTGGTGCAGTGTGAAAAGCGCGAACTGAGCATCATGGGCTACACCGGTTATACGCCCGGCCTGCTCGGAAAGCTGAAAATTAAGCCGATTCCTCCAAAGCTGGTTTTCAAGAAGACCTACACGCAAATCGAGCCGCCCAACATCACACTGTGTAAGAACTGAGCGGCTGCTCGGTTGCCCATCAGGGCGTCCTCCCACCCGACGATCACTCTGGTGCGATCGACCATGTCATAATCTTTGTATGTCTGGGAGGCATGGAGTACAACGTCATCGAGGCAACGCAGCGATAGCACGGGATCGATCCACGCACCGAGGGATGCTGCGACGATGAGGTACCTTCCGCTCGTCTGGGCCGCCTTCCGCCGCCATACGACCGAATCGCTGCTCACCTTTCTCGTTCTGACCGTCGCTTTCACGCTGTTCGGTGCGATGCTGGCGCTGAGGGCAGCCTACGACCACGCGATCGAAGTGAACCGAATGGATCGCCTGTTCGTCACTGCGCGCTTCTGTTGCACCGGTCTCAACATCGGGCGCCGCGCCGAGATCGAGCGCATGCCGGGTGTGCGAGGAGTGGGCCTGATCGACGCCCTGTTGGGCTTTCATCAGGAGCCTTCGATGCAGCTCGGCGTCTGGATGATCGACGCCGGCACGATCGCGGCGATTCCGGAGCTGCGCCTCACTCCCGAGGACTGGAAGCTGCTGCAGGCGACCCCGAACGGGCTGCTCTTCACGCGCTCCCTGGCAGCCCTCTGGAAAGTCAAGGCAGGCGATGCCTTCCCGGTGAAGACCAGTAACAACCGGCGCGAGGACCACGCCGAAGCGTGGCCGTTCACGGTAGCGGGGGTAGTCAACGATCCCGCGACCCAGATCGACTGGATGCCGAACATCTACGCCAGCTATGACTACTTCGAGGCCAGCCGCAGCCGGGAGGAGCGTGGTCTCGTCCAGTTCGTCGTGGCCATCGACAACCCGGATGACGCCAGGTCCATCTGCCGGCAGATCGACACGCGGTACGCGAACTCCGAGACCCCCAGTTACTGCGAGCCGCTGCGGATCGGTGCGCAAAATGTGGTCGATTCGACGATCACCATGCGCCAGATGAGTCTCGGCATCGGCGCCGCGGGGCTCTTCATGATTCTCTTTCTTTGCGCCAACAGTGTGGCGGAATCCGTGCGCGAGCGACTCCCGGAGTTCGCCGTTCTCAAGACCATCGGTTTCGGCGACCGGCAGGTTGCGACACTGGTGGTTCTCGAGTCGGTGCTTCCGGCTGTTTCCGGAGCGGTATTGGGGATGGCGCTCGCCTCGCTGTTGAGCTCGTTCACGTCGCGGCTCGGCGAGGGTAGCGGCTTGACCCTTCCGGCCGCCTCCATTTCGGGCGGGATCGTCGCGCTGTCTCTCGGTGTGGCACTGCTCGTCGGCGCGGTGAGCGCCTTGCTTCCCCTGCGGCGACTTCGGACGATGGAGCTTGCGCCTGTACTGGCCTTGGCGGGGCTATGAGCGTGTTTCGCCAGCTCTTGACGGTCTCGGCAATCGGTGTCAGCACACTTCCGCAGCGACGCGGAACTTCGTTCGTCATTGTCGCCGGTGTGGCGTGTGTCGTGGCCGTGCTCGTCTCCATGCTCTCGATCGCAGCGGGTCAGACGCGGATGTCCCTTTCCGGAGGCGGCCGGGATCGGGCGATCATCCAGCCAAAGGCGGTCACGGGTGAGTCCAACTCCAATCTCGGGCAAGATCAGATCAGCATTGTCCTGAATGCGCCCGGCATCGCCAGGGGACCGGAAGGGTCGCCGCTCGCGGACCCCGAGTTCCAGATGGGCATCATGCCGCCGCTGGGGAGTTTCGGCGATCCCCTGGAGATCCGCGGCATCGGCCCGACGGGGATCAGGATCCGCGACGAGTTTCGTATCGAGGCCGGCCGACTGTTCCGCCCGGGGGTGCAGGAGCTGCTCATCGGCGTGGGCGCCTCGAAAGTCCTGGGACTGGGGATCGGCGACAAGGTGCTCATGCCCGGTGGATTCTGGCCGATCGTGGGCATCTTCTCGAACGGCGGCGATGCCTCCGAAGGTGTGTTCTTCGCAGACGCACGGACACTGCTTTCCGCCACGAAGCGCAAAGGGTACGCATCGGTGATCGCCAAGCTGGCGAGTCCGGAGTCATTCGATGAGATGCACGACTGGATCGTCCGCAATCCCGCGCTCACACTCAAGTCGGAGCGCGTCTCGGACTATTTCCTGCGCAGTGGCGGCAGGCAACTCGCCTTGCTGACGCGTGCCACGTATGTGATTGGCGTCATCATGGCTCTGGGTGCTCTCTTTGGCGCGACGAAGATCATGTATGCGGCCGTGCGCGCGCGGACTCGCGAGATCGGCACACTACGGGCGGTGGGTTTCGGGGGTGTGGCGGTCGCCGGGTCCGTTCTGCTCGAGGCGATGCTCCTCGCGCTCATCGGCGCGGCACTCGGGACACTCGTGGCGTGGCTCGCATTTGACGGGCGAGTGGTTTATTCAGGGGGCGTTTTCAGACTGCACGTGTCTGCGCCGCTGTTGGCTCTGGGGCTTGCATGGGGTGCTGCCATTGCACTGCTCGGCGGGGTCTTTCCGGCGATCCGCGCGGGAAGGCTCGAAGCGGCGACCGCGCTGCGTGCGGTGTGAGGGCGGTCCATGACCCGGAACGATCACGTGGAGAAGAAGATGAACAACGGTCTCGAGGCTACCGCGGCTCAGCCGCGAAGCATCGGTCGTAGCATAGTTGCCGTGCTCGCGGGGTTCGTCGCGGTCGCTGTGCTCTCTCTTGGAACTGATCTCGGATTGCACGCCGTCGGTCTATGGCCGTCTCTGGGTCAATCGATGTCCGGACCCCTGTTGCTGGTCGCGACGGGGTCGGAGTCGGACCGGCTCACGAGCTCCGACGGACCGGCACCCAACTACCCGGCGGTTTTGCCTCGGAAGTCTCGCACCCACTCGGCGGTCGCGCGCAGACCGCCGAAAGGGTAGAAGTGCAGGAGCACGTCACCGTGCTTGGCCGGATCGAGGCCTTCAGCGTAGTCCCGCACGATCTGGTCCGGTCCCGCGGTCGAGAGCAGCTTGGTGATGGAGATGCCGTACTTCTGCAGCACTTTCGTCGAAGCACCCACGCCGCACCGGGCGGCGAACGCAAGGAGCCGCTTGACGCTTGCCGGACCGGGCACCCCCACGCGCACCGTCGCCTTGACTCCGGCCTGGCGCACCTGTTCCAGCCACGTCAGTACCGGCTCGGCATCGAACGAGAACTGTGTTACGACAGCGAAGTCATGGCCGCGCTCCTGGATCGCGAGCTGCTTGTCCCGCATGGCCTGCCACAGTTTCTCGTTGCCGATGTCGGGATGACCTTCCGGGTAACCCGAAATACCGACGCGGCGAATGCCGTACTTGGCCAACAGGCCGCTTCGAATGATGGAAAGCGCGTCCTCGTAGGGGCCCAGCGGCTGTGGCGGATCACCGGCGACGACGAACGCATGGTCCGTGCCGACCTCCCGCTGCAATCCGGACAGGTAGGACTCGAGCTCCTCCTGCGAGCTCAGCCGGCGTGCCGAGATGTGCGGAATGGGCAGAAAGCCGAGCTCCTTGACGCGTCTGGCGGCCGCAATGCGCATCTCGAACGTCTCGCCCGGCAGGAAAGTGACCGGAATTTTCGTTCCCTGGGGGATCACATCGGCAGCCTGTTCGAGGTGCTGAATGTCCTTGGCGGTCATCTCGATGGAATAGTTGTTCAGCAGCTCGGTCTGCCGATGGCCAGCCGCGGCTATTGCGTTCATCGTCTTGAGAATCCTGAGTAATGTAGGTGTGGTCGAGCCCTGGGCGCACGTGGCCGCGGGGCCGCCTGGGTAGGCTAATCGAGCCCGCTTGGCCTTGCCAATGCCTTTCGGACCCCCATCGGAGGTCCCTGGTCCCAATCGACGCCGCGTCCGGGGTACGGTCAGGGCACGGCTAGGCGCTGAGTGCGGCTGATCGCCTGAGAGTGCGCGCGAGCCCACCGGGAGGACTGTCCTCCATACTCCAAGTCCTTGAAGCGTGGCCTGAAGGAGCGCAATCCCGTTCCCGCTGGGGCTGCGCGCGCCGCCGTTCGCATCGAGCCGCCTCGGGGCGCAACGCGCTGCGCGTGTTCCATTTTCGACGCACCCTACCAACAACAAACACACCAACACAGCAGACACAGGCCGGTACGCTATAGTCGATCCGTCACCCGTTGGTCGCCTGGCTCAGTGGTGAAGAGGAGCAGCCCATGAAGATGCCCTGGACCCTCATGACATGGATCGCGCTCGCGCTATCCTCCCTGGCGCTGGCAGATCCGCCCAAGGTGTTGCATGTCACGCAGACCGTCGTGATTCACGCGCCGGTCGATGCGGTGTGGGCCGCTTCCAAGGACTTCGATGGCCTGGCGACGTGGCATCCCGCGCTGGAGAAAGACGAAATCATCAAGGGAACCAACAACGTGCCCGGAGCGGTGCGTCGGCTGTCGCTCAAGGGCGGCGGAACCATCCAGGAGCAACTGCTGGCTTTCAGCGATCCCACGCATTCCTTCAAGTACAAGATCCTGGAGTCGCCGCTGCCGGTGGCCGGCTACGTTTCCACCTTCACGGTGAAGGGCGGCAAAGACGGCACGGCCGTCATCAACTGGGTCGGAAGTTTCAAGCGCAAGAATTCCGCCGACAACCCTCCCGAGGGTGAGACGGACGAGGCCGCCAGGAAAGTCATCGCCGGCATCTATTCGAGCGGCCTGGAGAACCTCAAGAAGCAGGTCGAGCACTGAAGCGGGACCGTGCACGGGGTGCCGAGCTCCATTCCGGCGCCCCCGACCCCTTCATCGCGTGATATCGCCCTGCTTGTTCTCCCACCCGGAGCTCACGGGCGAGCCCTTCGGCAGCTCGTAATTGCACGTCCAGACATACGCGAACACTCCGTTTCGGATCTGGAAGTATTCGTTCACCATGTTGTCCTTGCGCGCCACGCCCGGATAGCGCACCCAGATCGCCGCCCCCAGCACGACTCCCGCCTCCTCATCCACCAGCGGGAAGCGCCTCAGGGCCAGATCCTTCGTGATGTTCTTGTAGATCCCGAAGTTGTCATGACACAGGTCCGCGTGGCGAGGGGAGCTCGTGATGGGGTTCGGATCGGGGTCTTTGCAACGCAGGTCGGTCGGGAGCCACGACGCATCGTGATCCACCCCCGACTGAAAATAGCCGTTCGCCATCGAGATCATGTAGAAGCGCGAGCTCCGCTCGGACTCCGGCAAACTCCCCTCCGGTGGCGGATACCGCACCATATCCTGCGCCTCGTGCCGAAGCTGCTGCTGAGCGGCATCCAGGGAGGCATCACGTTGCGCGGCGGCCGTACTTCCCTGGCCCGCCTGCTCGACGATCCACTCCGCTTCGGAGACCTTCCCGTTGTCCACCTTGATGCGCACCGAGCTCACGACGTCCTGACCGTTCTGCTTCAGCAGGCCTAGAAAGGCCGCCGCGCCGTTCACCGGATCGAAGTAGCGGCGCTGCAGCGCACCGTAGCCGCTGATGTCCTTCCAGAAACCCTCGCCTTTGCGTACGGCGGCGGTGTTCTCGGTCGCGTAGTGATCCTCGGTCAGGCGAGCCGCGCCAGGATCGTGCTTGAACACGGCCGACAGGTACGTATCCAGCGCCTCCCTCAGGCAGGCCCGATCGCAGCGCACCGCGCCTTCCTGCGCGTGGGCAACTCCGCAGGTGAGCAACAGAGCGGCCAGTGCTGCCACCGGTGCGCCGCTACTCGCGGCGCGTGCGATCGGGCGGCGGCGCATCAGAACCTGGCCTGCAGAGTCACCAGATAGGTGCGCGGAGCAATGTCGTAGAGCGCGGTCTGCGTCTCGCCCGGTGTACCGGACACGACCGGAGGCGTCTGACCGCTGAGGTTGGTCACCGTCCCGCTCAGGCTGATTCGATCTGTGATATTCCAGCCAGCCACCAGGTCGAAATAGTTGAAGCGCCGCACCCCCGGAATCGTCGACGCCGGGTTGAGCACGGTCGAGATGTCGCGCATGGAGTCGATGTACCGCCAGCGGATCCCAACGGTCACCGGAATCGGCGCCACCTGGTACCCCAACGTGGTCAGCGTGTGCCACACCGGCACGGCTGGCGTCGCTGACAGGTTGATCGGGATCGTGCCCGTATAGTCGTTCCAGGCCGCGCCCGGCACCTGCTGGATCTTGTACTCGTGGATCCACGACAGCGTGCTGTTGAATGTGATGTCACCCGCGCGCGCGCCGAGGCCGAAGTCCGCCAGGTGCCAGCGCCAATCCACCTCCAGATCCAGGCCCGAGTTCCTGAGACCGCCGAGATTCTCCACCGGCTGCCCGATCCGGAACGACGATCCCGGTACGCCGCCGAAGTTGCGATCGATCAAGGCGCAATCCGGGTTGCTGGCCGAGTAGCTCGGATTGGCTCCCGAGACGTTGTAGCAGTTGTTGAGCACGTATTGGTAGCCCGAAGGCCCGATCGCATCCGAAATTCGGATCTGGTAGTAATCCAACGACAGCTGCAAGTGCTTGAGTGTCGGCCGGTCGGTGCTGGGAGTGAAAACCGTGCCGAACGTGTACGTATTGCCGATCTCGGGTTTTACCGTCAAAGAGCCCGATGCCACGGTGGGCGCCGACGTCACGGTGTACTGATAGGTGCCGACCGTGGACGCCGGAATGCCCTGCGCGACGCACAGGGCCGTCACCTTCGCGGCATCCGGCCCGTTGCGCGCCGTCGAGCGGTAGTCGCACGGATCGCCGCCGACGGGGGGGTTGCCCACATTGACCGAAACCGCCGTCGCCGCCTGAAACAGGTCGTTGATGTTCGGAGCGCGAATGGCGTGCTCATAGCCGCCGCGGAACAGCAGGCTCTTCACCGGCCGCCAGTCGGCGGCAAACTTGTAGGTATTGGCGCCGCCGCTGATGTTGTACTGGGAATGCCGGAATCCGAGGTTGACGTTCAGGGACTGCACGGCCGGCTTGTCCTTCAGGATCGGGACCAGCAACTCCGCGGCTTCCTCCGCTACGCTGATCCTGCCGCTGGTGGTGGTCGCGCCGCTCTGTGTCGAGCTGGGCGGATTGCCGAGGACGTTCAGGTCATCCGGCGTATAGGTCGATTTCCACTGGCGCCAGTCGCCTGTCAGGGCGAAGCGCGCCTCGCCGGCCGGCAGGTCGATGATCTTGCCGCCGAGGTTGGCCTCGACGGTGTCCTGGCCTTCGAGCGTCGTGGCGTGGGTCGTGACGACCAGGTACTGCTGACACTGCAGCGACACATTGCTGTGGAAGCCCTGAAACGGATTGAAGCCGCCGGCGCAGATGCTGTTGCCGCCGTCTTTCGCGCTGAGCAGGGTCTGCACGCGGTAGTTGGAGATGATCCCGTTGTCGGTCTCCAGATCCAGAGAGTAGTCGTGCTGGTAATAGATGTCCCAGTCGAAGTTGACGAACGGGATCTTGCCCTTGGCGCCCACCAGGAACTGGTCGGTGTCGAAGTTCTCCAGAAACAGCGAGGGTGGGAAGTCCAGCAGCCGCTTGTTGAAGGCAAAATTCTCGGTCGGAACGGGGCGGCTTGCCAGCAGCGCCGCCAGGTCCGCCGGAATGAACGGATTGGTCACCGGGATGGTGAGCGAAGCGCTGGTCGAGAGCTGCTGGTAGCTGTTCTGCGTGTCGACCTTGTTGTAGGTCACCAGCGCCTGCCCGTACAGCTCGACATTGTCCGTCAGGTTGTAGGTGACCTTGCTGAAGGCCGTATCGCGCTTCTCGGGAGTGGTCACGTAAGCATACTGGCCGATCGCCGTCTCCAACACCCCGCCGACCGTGATGATTCCCGAGTAGCCTCCGGGCCCGACGCCCTTGTAGTTGTAGAACGGGTTGATGGCGGTAAACAGCGTCCCGTCGGCATTGAAGCCAAGATTGCTGGAGTTCTTGACCGCGCCCGCCGGCGCCCCATACGGCGCGAAGTACGCATTGATCGCTGCCTGGCTGGGCAGATCCGGCGTCAGGCCGGTCGGAGCCGTGGCCGGCGAGTACGCACCGTACGCCAGGTTCGCGCCCTGTCCGCCAAAGAAGAAGAACGGAATCTGGTTGCCGACCACGGCCTCGCGCTCGGTGTGCTCGACCGACAGCATGGCATGTCCCTTGTTGTCAGCGAACGCCGAGCCCAGATTGATGTAGTAGTCCTGATGCTTGCCGATGCCGCCATCGGCGGCGCCATGGCTGATGCCGACTTCCACGCCGTCGACGTTCTTGGTGATGATGTTGACGACACCTGCCATCGCGTCCGAGCCGTAGGCCGCCGAGGCGCCGCCGGAGATCACCTGAACACTGTCGACGATGGCCTGCGGCACCTCGTTGAGGTTCGCGACACCCGTGCCATCCGTCGGGGCCAGGCGCCGCCCATCCAGCAGGACCAGTGTGCGTTGCTGACCCAGGCCGCGCAGGTTCAGCGTGGCGCGGCCTCCATTGGGACCATTCGAGTTGTAGTTCTCATCCTGGCCGTTGGAAAACTGTGGCGTCTGCTCGAGGGCCGACTCGATGTTCACCTTGCCCGCCGCGGCCAGCTCCGTGGAGGACACGCTCACCATCGGCTGGTTGGAGACGTAGTCCGGGCGCGCGATGCGCGAGCCGGTGATCACGACTTCCGCGGGCTGCTCCTCGGCACCCGGCGCTGCGCCGGCTGGGCCGCCTTGCGGTGCAGCCTGCGCGGGCCCCGTCTGAGCGATGGCCGGGGTCGGCTCCGCCTGCGCTACCGGCGGTGGGGGTGCAGCCTGCGCCAGCCGCGTGACCGGGGGTGGCGTTGTGGCCTGCGCCAACTGTGCGACCGGCGGCGGCGACGCGGCCTGTGCCAGCCGCATGCCCGGTTCGGCCTGAGACGCCTGCGCGGACGCTGCAGCCTGTGCAACGTGGGTCGCGGCGGCGCTTGCGCAGGGCTCAGTGATGAGATCGCCGGCTCGCGCCGTACCATCTGCCACAGGGTTGCAGGTGGCTCCGGTGTTGCGGGCGCTGGCGGCCTCGGCCTGGCCCGCGGGTGCGGGCGCACTCGCCGCGAGAGCCTGGCCGGTACTCGCCAACAGCAACAAAGCGGACGTTGAGCAAATGGTCTGAAGACGCATGAATCCCCCTCGAAAGTCTTAGCGTCCGTGTCGGATGTTGTTCCAGTCGGAAAAAGGCGTGAGTCGCTAGCCGATCTTCTCGATCCGTTCCATCTCCTCTTGCGTGAGATGCACCTTCCCCGCGGCTACGTTGTCCTCGAGATGCTCGACCTTCGTCGTGCCGGGAATGGCCAACATCACCGGCGAGCGCGCCAGCAGCCAGGCGAGGACGACCTGTGCCAGGTCGATGTGCTTGTCCGCCGCGAGGCTCTTCAACGCCGTGAGCCGGGCATCTTCAGCGTTGATGGCGGCGGCGCTGCGGCCCCCCAGCGGCGAAAAAGGAATGAAGGCGATGCGCTCGCGCTCGCACGTGGCCAGAATCTCGTCTGCCTGGCGGGACAGAATGTTGTAGCGATTCTGCACGGCCACCACTTTGACCACAGAGCGCGCGGTGGCGAGTTGCGCGGCCGTGACGTTGCTGATGCCGATGTGGCGGATCTTGCCGGCCTTCTGCAGGCTTGCGAGCTCGCCGATCGAGTCTTCGTACGGCACGTTCGGATCCGGCTGGTGCATGTAGTACAGCGGGATCTGCTCGAGCTTCAGCCGTTTCAGGCTCGCCTCACAGGCCGCGCGCAAGTGCTGCGGACTGCCGTCGACGATCTGAAAACGAGGCCCGGGTGCACCGCGAATCTGGCCGCCCTTGGTCGCGATCACCAGGTCGTCGGGGTAGGGGTAGAGGGCGTCGTAGATGAAGCGCTCGCACAATCCGTCCACCAGGCCGGAGCCGTACACGTCCGCGCAGTCGATGTGATTGACGCCCAGATCGAGCGCGCGCCGCAGCAGCGCCCGGATCGCCGCCGGGTCAGCGGCGACGACGCCCCGGGTGGTGGTGAATTCCGTGGTGCCCAGCCCGATACGGTTCACCTGCAGGTCGCCGCCGATCCAGAACGTGCCGGCGGCCCCTGCGGGCAGGTGAGGATGGCGTATGCGTACCTTGCGAGCCGCAATGGCCGTGCGTGTCAGGCTGGCCGCGCTCGCCATGGCTGCCTGGAGGAGGAAGGAGCGGCGCGACAGTGTGTTGGGTATCTGCATTGCGGGAAAATATGACGGCGCGTTGGTGGAGGGTTGTCGGAATCGGGCGCGGCAATTAACCAGCTTCAATTCTCGGGACGTCAAGTTGCGAATTTTTTCTCCTGGGCATCCGGTACGACGCCGCTGCACTGAAAATCCTCAGCGGTGTTGGAAGCGGCGGAAAAAATACGCTCCTGCGACTGTTGCAACAAAAGTCCTGGCGGCGAGAAAAATCCCAACTCCGGAAAAGTCCGGTACTGAGAAAAGTCCCAGCTCTCGCCAGAACGCCGCGGCGGCCGCAGAATGCGCGCCTGTCATGTCGCTCAAGCACTGCTTGCGGAGATGTTATGCACGCATCCTCACTGGGTCTCGCCACGGTGCTGCTCACGGCGCTGAGCGTGGCGCGGGGGGTACAGCCAACAAACATGCAACAGGCCGCGCCCGTGCCTCTCGTCCCGGACGGGCAGGCGCTCGCAACGCGGGTAGTGCGGCTCGACAAATCCCTGGATCACGTAGTCGACCCGGGTGCGAAGGTGACCGTCGTCAAGGGCGACAACTACTTCGCAGTCCTGGAAGGGGCGACGTGGGTGCCTGAGGGTCGCTCGGGCTACCTGCTGTTCAGCGATTTTCCCGCCAACGTCGTCTACAAATGGGTGCCGGCCGCGAGCGAGCTATCGGTTTTTCTGACCAAGAGCGGCTACACCGGTAGCCTGGCCGAGTACTCAGGGCATGCGATCACGACGCAATACGGCGCGCCCATCTATATCTACGACTTCGGTGCCAACGGGATTGCGCTCGATCCGCAGGGCAGGGTGGTGTTGTGCGCACACGGCGATCGACAGATCGTGCGGCTGGAGCAGGACGGCACGCGCAGCGTAGTGGCGAGCGGCTACGAGGGCGAGCGCTTCTATCACCCCAACGAGATGACCATCAAGTCCGATGGCGCCATCTACATCACCGATGCACGCACCGGCGCCGCCAACACTCCCGCTGCGCTGCCCAAGACCGGGGTGTACCTGATCAAAGAGGGCAGCGTCAGCCACGTCATCACCGGCCAGAGTCACGGAGTCGCATTCTCGGCGGATGAAAAGTCGTTCTATCTGACGACTTATGGCAGCCAGGCCATCATGCGATATGACGTTCGGGCGGATGACACGCTGGCGAACGGGCGTGTATTCGTCGACATGGCGATGGATGAGTCCGGCCACGCGGTCCGTGGCGCTCCGAATGGGATGGCTGTCGATCGGGAGGGCAACGTCTATGCCGGAGGGCCCGGAGGGATGTGGATCATGAATGCCGGCGGCAAGCACATCGGCACCATTCCGCTGCCTGCCATCGCGGCCGGCTTTGCGTTCGGTGATACGGATCTGAAGACCCTGTACATCATGGACTCGCGCAATCTTCTGCAGCTGCGGGTGAAAGTTCCGGGAATGCTCTTGCCGGCCCGCCTCAGCGGCGCAGCGCAGAAGTGATGCGCATGCGTTCAGGTCCCCAGTGGCTGGCCTTGCTGCTCACAGCCATGATGAGGCCGGCTGGTGCCGGCGAGCCGACGAACATGCAGCAAGTTGCGCCAATCCCACTCGCCTCCGATGGACAGGCGCTCGCCACGCGCGTAGCGCGCCTCGACCCGTCGCTGGATCACATCCTGTCCCCGGGCTCACGCGTGATCGTCGCCAAGGGCGAGAACTATTTCGGGGTGATCGAGGGCGCCGCCTGGGTGCCCGCCGGTGCGTCGGGCTACCTGCTGTTCACCGATTTCGTCGCGAACGTCGTCTACAAATGGGCCCCCGAGAGCCGGCAGCTCTCCGTGTTTCTCGATAAGAGCGGTTATACCGGGAATCTGGCGGACATCGCTTACGCGGGGCGCATGACGACGACCCAGTACGGTGCGCCGTTGTACGTGTATGACATCGGCGCGAACGGGATCGCTCTCGACCCGGAAGGCCGCGTCCTGCTGTGCGCGCAAGGGGATCGGCAGATCGTGCGCCTCGAAAAAGACGGTACCCGCACCGTGCTGGCGACGGGGTATCAGGGTCATCGCTTCAACCACACCAACTCGATGGCCGTCAAATCAGACGGGGCGATTTACATCAGCGATTCGCGCGCGGGCGTTCATGTGAGCGGCGCACCGACGCTCAAGGATGCTCTGCCGCTGTCGGTGTACCTGATCAAACAGGGGAATGTCACTCGCGTCATCGCGGATCGCGGTCACGGGCTGGCGTTTTCGCCGGACGAGAAGCTGTTGTACGTCACGGGAATCGGCAAGACGATCATGCGTTACGACGTTCAGCCGGATGACACACTGCGCAACGGTCGTGTGTTCATCGACATGTCCGATCAGAAGGCGCCGGGTGCTCCGAACCAGGTGGCCGTTGACCGGGAAGGGAATGTCTATTCAGGAGGACCCGGCGGACTGTGGATCATGAGCCCACAGGGTAAACACCTCGGAACGATTCCTCTGCCGGCGGTGGCTGCGGGTCTGGTCTTTGGGGGGGCGGATCTGAAAACGCTGTACATCTTGGACTCACGCAATCTTTTGCAGTTGCGCGTGAAGGTGCCCGGACTGCGGCTGCCCGCGCGCCTGACGGATGCCAGGGGAGCGCAATGATGCGTAACACGCGGATCCTGCTTGGCATGCTGGCGCCCCTTTGCTTCGCGACCACGGACGCGCAGGTGGCGCCAGCACCGTCAAAAGCGACGCCTCCGATACTGCGCGAGGGCCACGGCGTGCGTGCGGCCGACGACGCCAGAGAGACCGCCGTGCTCGCCAAATGCAAGCAACCCCCTTCCGTATCTGGCAGCTCTCAGGCCCGAGCGAGACCGCCGGCCTCCCCACCGCCCGAGCTGCATGATTACACCGTCACGGAGATCCCAGGAGTCATCGCTGCGGGACAGCGCTGGAAGACGCTGTGGAGTGAGCATGGGCTCGAGGCAGACACGCTGACCTTCTTCATCGCTGACGGCATCCTCGCCGCCGACGACGGAGGCATCCTCATTCCGCAGGCGGAAAAGAGTCGAGTGCTGGAGCTCACCCCGGCCGGCCAGGTGAGCATCCTCTACAGGAACACCCGCACCGGAGGCGCGCTTTCCAGGAGCCGAAGCGGGAAGCTGTTCATTGCCCAACGGGAGCTGAATCCGGCGATCTGGGAACTGGCGCCGACGCGCAAGTTGCTGGCTGACCGCTATCAGAGCGATCCGCTGGACTGCCTGGGCGTGGGTCTCAACGATCTCATGGCCGACGGCAAAGGCGGGGTGTACTTCACCATGGGTGGACTCTATTACGCCGACCCGCACGGCGTGGTCACCCGGTACGGGGAGAACCTGCGCACCAACGGCGTCGTCCTCAGTCCGGACGAGAAGACCCTCTATGTGACCAATGGCCCGGCGCTGGTTGCGTTCGATGTCCAGCCGGACGGCTCGCTCACGCGTCAGCGACAGCTGGTCACGCTGCCCGACGGCCCCGGTGACGGCAGCACCATCGACCAGGAAGGACGCATCTACGTGAGCGGTGGTGCCGCCGGCGTGCGTGTCGTGTCGCCGGACGGCAAGTACCTGGGCACCATTCCAACTCCACTGGGCGTGCAGAGCCTGACGTTCGGCGGTCCCGGCAAGCAGACGCTGTTTGCGTTGATGAGCCTGTCGTCAGAAGGGCGCACGGGCGCCCGCATCATCGCTATCCCGATGCTCGCCCGTGGCTTCCGGGGACGCGCCAAGTAGCCTGAAGGCGGGAAGAGCGGCTGGCCCGCCGGTGGATCGCCGATGAGGTGCAGCGGGCGTCAGCACTCAAAGTGCGCCACGCAGCGGCCAGCGCGAAGGCTCAGCGCGTGATATCCCCCTGATGGTCCTCCCACCCGGAGGATACGGGCGCGCCTTTGGGAAGCTCGTAGTTGCACGTCCAGATGTACGTAAAGGCGCCGTTACGAACCTGGAAGTATTCGTTCACCATGTTGTCCTTGCGGGTCACACCGGGATAGCGCACCCAGATCGCTGCGCCCAGGACCACGCCTGCTTCCTCGTCGACGAGCGGGAACCGCCGCAGCGCCAGATCCTTGGTGATGTTCTTGTAGATGTTGAAGTTGTCGTGACAGATATCCGCGTGACGCAGAGCGGACCGCATCGGGTTCGGCTCCGGGTCCTTGCACCTGAGATCGGTGGGGATCCACGAGGCGTCGTGATCGACCCCCGACTGGAAGTAGTTGTTCGCCATGGAGATCAGGTAGAACCGCGAGCTGCGTTCGGATTCCGGCAGGCTGCCTTCCGGCGGCGGGTATCCCAGCATGCGCTGCGGGTCGGCCTCCGGTTGAACGAACCACTCCGCCTCTGAGACCCTGTTGCCCTTGCCGGGCTCCACCTTGACGCGCACCGAGCTGATGACGTCCTTGCCATTCTGCTGCAGCAGGCCGAGATAGGCCGCTGCGCCGTTCACCGGATCGAAATAGCGGCGCTGCAGGGCGCCGTAACCGCTGATGTCCTTCCAGAATCCCTCGCCGTTGCGAACTGCAGCCGTGTTCAGGGTGGCGTAGTGATCGTCAGTGAGGCGCGCGGCGCTGGGGTCGTGCTTGAACACTCCCGCCAGGTACGTGTCGAGCGCCTGGCGCAGACAGGCGCGATCGCAGCTCGCTGCGGCATCCTGCGCCCGCGCGAGGGGGCAGGTGAGCAACAGAGCTGCCAGTCCAACGGCGCCGAGGCCCGAGGCACGGGAGGTGAAGTGGCGTGACATTGCAATTCTCCGGGTTGTGTTCTGTCGGATCGTGTTACGCGCTGCGCGGTGATCGGGGTGCGTGCAAGTTGACAGTACACGGCATCCGAAGTGCGATGGTCAAGGGCGGCACACGCACGCGAATCAAACACCAGCATTTTTCGCCGCAGTAGGATTTTTATTCGGCTCATTGCCGCGTTTTCCATCTGGCATACTGTTGGTACGGCAGCGCGAGGGCGAACGGCGTGAGCTCATCGCCGCGACGCGCGAGACCGCAAGTCGTCGGTGTTTTTCCGGAAGGTGCGACCCATGAAACTCAGACCCGCCTGTCTTGGTATCGCTTGCGCTCTGTCATTGACGGCAATGGCCGCGGCCGGCGCGGACCGCAGCCTGTGGGATCATCGCAATATCGTCGCCTGCGTGGTGAATCACTTCGACGCCAAGGCGCGCAGCCCGGAAGAGACTGCGCAGATGTTCAACCGCCTCGGCATCACCAAGCTTTCCTACAACTGGCGGGAAGTCGACGTACCCAACTTCGACACGGAGATCGACGCCATGCAGAAGCATGGTGTGCAGATCGTGGCGTGGATATTGTACGGCTCGGAGAATGCGCACACGCAACTCATCCTGGACACCTTCAAGCGCCATCACATCCATCCGCAACTGTGGATCGAGGAGTCCGGCCAGAAGCGCACGCCCGAAGAGGTTCATCCGAGCCCGGAGCAGCAGCGGCAGAAAGTGACCGACGAAGCGGCAAAGGTGGCGGTGGTAGCCAGGCTCGCGGCCCCCTATGGCGTCAAGGTCGTGCTGTACAACCACAACGGCTGGCTGGGGATGGAGGAGAACCAGCTGGAAGTGATCGCGCGCCTCGAGGAGCTCGGCGTGAAGGACGTCGGCATGGTCTACAACTTCACCCACGCGCGCGATGCGTTGCACGACGATTCCAAGGTGTTTGCGACTCTGTGGCCGAAAATGCAGCGCTATGTCGTCGAGGTCAACGTCACGGGCATGGCCATGGACGGTACGGTGTTGTATCCCTCCCAGGGCGACGCCGAGCTGGACATGATGCGTGTCATTCAGCAGAGCGGCTGGCACGGTCCGATCGGGATCACCGCCGAGAAAGGCGGCGATGCGGAGGTCAATCTCAGGAACTACCTGCTGGGAGTCGACTGGTTGGCGGCGGAGCTGAAGAAGCACGGCTCGGCCGGGCCAATGCCCGTTTTTGCTTCCGCGCAAGTCGCGAAGTGAGCCGCAGGCGCTGCTAGCGGCGCACGTCGCAGCGCGCGGCGTCAGCTATCGTGACTGCGCTGCATTCCCGATGGTAATCTGCCACCCAACTCGTCCTCGATGTACGTGCGGATGATCTCGTCAAAAGAGCTCTCCGCGCGGAAGCCGAGCGCTTGCGCGCGCGCTCCGTCGATCTGGCGTGGCCAGCTCTCGATCATCGCCTCGATCGCCGGATTCGGCTCACGGCGGATGAGCTCGACAGCGTGCTCACCGGCGGCGCGTCGCAGGGCGGCAATCTGGTCTGCAACGGTTGCCGAAAGGCCGGGCATGTTCAGGGAGCGCTCTGAGCCCAGGCGTGCGCTGTCGATTCCGGCTGCGTGCATGAGGAACTGCGCTGCGGCGCGCGGGCTGGCGAACCAGTGCCGCACGGTATCGCTCACGGGCAGCACTGCGGGTCGCCCATTCAAGGGCTCCCGCAGGATGCTGGAGAAAAAGCCGGACATGGCCCTGTTGGAGGAGCCCGGGCGTATGGAGATCGTCGGTAGCCGCAGCGCGATGCCATCCAGGAAGCCTCTGCGCGAGTAGTCCGCCAGCAACATCTCGCCGATGGCTTTTTGCGTGCCATAGCTGCTGAGGGGTGCAAGGCGCTGGCTGTCATCGATGGTGTCCGGGAGGGGCGGGCCGAAAACCGCGATCGATGAGGCCAACACGACGCGTGGGCGATAGCCGGGTCCGCGAGCGCGGATCGCCTCGAATAATGAGCGAGTCGCCTCCAGATTGATGCGATAGCCCTTCTCGAAGTCAGCCTCCGCTTCGCCGGAGACAACGGCGGCGAGGTGAAAGATCACGTGCGGCTGAGATTCCACCAGTGCAGCCGCGAGGCCCGGCGTCGCAATATCGGCGCCGAGTGTTTGCAGGACAGGTGCGGGGGCACCGGACACGGCAGAGGCGCCGGACGTGGCGGAAGCGCTGGACGTGGCGGAGGCGCCGGCCGTGACAGGGGCGCCGGCCGTGACAGGGGCGCCGGCCGTGACAGGGGCGCCGGCCGCGACAGGGGCGCCGGCCGTGGCGGAGGCGCCAGACACGGCGGAGGGTGCCGGCATCTCCAGGTCGGTGAGGGTGAGCCGGGCGATACGCCGCCCCGCCAGCTCGGTCGTTCCCGTCAGGGCCGCCGCGAGCTTGCGGCCCAGCATTCCAGCCGCTCCCGTCACCAGTACGCTCAAACTCATGTTCAGGCCGTTGGCAGCGGCCCCGCCAGCCGGGCCGAACAGCAGTTCTGAGCCACGCCAGCAGCGTCAGGTCTGCGAACGCGGAGTCGCACCGGCGGCGGCCGGCTCCTCGGCCGGCCGGCTCTGCTCGAAGATGCGGCGCAGGCCGCGCTTGCTCGCCTTGTAGAACGTAGGGGTCTGGCCACAGCGCGACTTGAAGAACCGGGAAAAGTACGAGGCGTCCTCGAAACCCAGCCGGCGGGCGATTTCGGATACGCTCAGCGCGGAGTGAGTGAGATAGCGCTTGGCCTCCAGCAGGATGCGGCTGTTGATGATTCTGATCGGCGATTCTCCGCCGGTGTTGCAACAGGCGGCGCGCAGCCGCGGAACGCTCACATTCAGGGCCTCGGCGAACTTCTGCAGGCTCCAGTTTTCGGTGTGATGTTCCTCGACCATTTTGATGAAGTTGCGATGCACCTCCTCGTCGGAGGCGTTCTCGGCGATCTGGCGTGCCCGGTCGTCCTGGATCTTGCGTAAGACCCCCACCAGCAGGTCGATCAGCAGCGCTTCGGTGACGATCTCGCGGCACCGCGCGCTGCGTTTCTGCTCCCACTCCAGCTTCTCGAGCACGTGCTGGAGCTCCAGGTAGTCCCGATCGTGCGCGGCGAAACGAATGCAGCCGCCGCGGGAGAAGACTTCCGAGATATCCGGCGCCCGCATCGCGATCTCCTGAAAGTAGCTCCTGGCGACCGACACGACCCAGCGCTCGCTGCTGTCGTCGAAGGACAAGCCATGCACGACGAGCGAGGGCACCATGAGCACCGCAGGCGCCTCGAAGGTGTGGCGGCCCTGATCCAGCAGAAGGGTGCCGGCGCCGCGCTCGCAAATGATCAACTGCTCGAACTGGCGATGCAGATGAGGATCGACAAAGTAGCGACCGAGGCTGCGCTTCTGCTTCAGCAGCAGCGGGTTGGCAGCCTTGTTGTTGCCGCCGGCAGGGGCCTCGCTCGCTGCGGAAGTGCCGTGCTCGAACTGATCCAGTGGGTCACTGAATGGAATCGTCATGAGCTGCCCCCTCCTGCAGTACGACGCCCGGGGAACGAAAATCCTCAGCGTAGCGGCGAGGAGGGCGCTGGTAGCGCTATCGGCGGTGGGTCAGGTAGATCGAGTCGTCGGAGCGGACGGCCTCGATCGGAAAGTAAGCCGTGACGGCGTCGATGAAGGCCGCAGTGTCGCCGGCGCTGAAGATCCCACTGACATTGATGTCGGCGACGGAGGGATCCACATGGACCTGCCGCAGGGTATAGCGGTCCATGCGTTCTACGACATTCACCAGCGGCTCGTTGTCAAAGAACATCTTGCCCGTCTGCCAGCCGGTGGCGTGTGCCAGGTTGACGTGCGCGAGGAAGTCAGCGTGGCCATCATCGTGCACGTGCAGGGCCTGACCCGGTGTGAGCTCGACAATGCGCCCCCCGGGGCGCTCCTCGAGGTGGGCGAGCGCGGAGAATTGCTTGTCTTGATTCATTGCAGGAGGCGCGTTCGCCGGCTCTTTCTCGGGCTGCGGCCAGCTGTTGGCACGGACGCCCGCAACCGCGACGTGGCCCTCTATGAGCGTGACGAGCACGGTGTGAGAAACGAGCTCGACGTCGAACTGCGTTCCGAGCGCCGTGACCGTCTGGCCCCGCGCATGGACGCGGAATGGCCGTGAAGCGTCTTTGGCAACGTTGAAACGGGCCTGCCCCCGCTCGAGGGTGACGAGGCGCTCCTTTTCGGTGTAACGCACCCGCGCCGTGCTTCGGGCATCCAGAGCGATGACGGAACCGTCGGGCAGGTGCAACGTGCGTTGTTCACCGACGTCGGTGGAATAGAGCGTGGAGTGGGGCGCTGTGAGCCACCATAACATCGCCGCGATGCACACAGAGGCGGCGCAGGCGGCCAGGGCCCAACGCCTGGGCGAATGCCTGTGCGGCCGGATCTCAGAATCCTGGAGAGCTTCCCGGCGCGCGGCGACAATCGGCGCAGCCGAAGCGTACGTCCCGACAGTGTCCCAGGCGGCGGCGACCTGCTGGTAGGCGAGCGCATTGCGGGCATCGGATTCGACCCAGCGGCGCAGATCGGGGAGATCTTCGAGGCATGCCGCTTCCGAGCGGACGCGAAGAAACCAGGCGACCGCCTGCTCCTGGCGATCGTCGCTAGGTGTTCCGTCGTTGTCCGTAACGCGCTCCATCATCTCATTCCCCATCCGCGCCCTGCAGGCCTCGAGTCAGGTGCACAAGGGCCTTGGCGACCTGTTTCTCGACGGCGCTGGCAGAGATCCCGTAGAGCTTGGCAATCTCGCGGATCTTGAGATTCTCCAGGCGGTACAGGAAGAACATGGCTCGGGTCCGAGGGGCAAGGCTGTTGAGAATGGCCAGGACCTCGGCGAGCGTCTTCTCCCCCAGTACGACGCGCTCGGGGGACAAATCCACAGTCAGGGCGTCGGCAAGATCCGCCACGGCCTCGGTCGGCAGGGCCTCCAGGGTCCCATGACGTCGTACCCGCCGCCCCCGGTCCCGTAACAGGTTGACGGCGATCTGAAAAACCAGGGCCTCGGGGTTCTCGATCGGCCGCCGCTCCAGGCTCCTGAGGACGCGCTCGAAGACATCCTGCGTGAGGTCCTCGGCCTCGGCCGCGCTGGCCACGCGACGGCCGAAGTAGGCGAGCAAGGGCAGCCGGAACCGGCGATCGAATTCGATGAGCAGTGTGTCGGGGGGGAGGCGCGGGACCGGTGGGTCGGGAAGAGGCGTGGACATCCCGCCAAGAATGCGCCTGTCGCCAGGTTAGAACAAGGTGGACGCCTGCCCCTGGCTGGCCGTGTTGACTGCGCGAGCCGCTGTGTCATTGTATGGGTATGGAACGCCTCCCGCAGTTCCTCTCCCGCACGCGCAACCTGCTCGTGCACCGCGGCCGCACCGGCGAGGATCTCAGATGCAGAAACGCTGCGAGAGCGGCGCCACGTCCACTCGGCGGAGCGCTTCCCCGCGCGCATCGCGTTGCGCCTCGCCGCCAACGTACGCCGGGGCCCGGATGCGCGCTCTGCCGGTCTGACACTACCGAGGAACTGACGGGACAGCGCAGCGGAGCGCGCACGAAGAGGGGCTCCGATGCGTACGATTCGCCGCCGGACAGGCTGGGCCGGGATTTCCACGGCGTTCGTCTGGTCGGCATTGACAGCTCAGGCACTCGCGACGATCCACTTCGATATCGCGGCGCAGCCCCTGGCGGATGCGCTGCGTGCGGTGGGCAGCCAGACCAACAATAACATTCTGTTCGACCCGCCCCTGGTGGCAGGCCGGCGCGCACCGGCGCTGAAGGCGGATCTCACGACCGCTCAGGCCCTCTCTGTGCTCCTGGCCGGTACGGGCCTGCGCTACAAGTTCGTGAACGAGCGGACCATCGTGCTGACTGCCGACGGCTCGCAGCCGGCCCTGCCGGGCGGGGCCAATTCCGTTGGCGCGACGCCGGCTCCCGCGCCTGCGGAGACGTCGCATTCCGCGGATCCCGTCGCGGTTCCCGCTGCCGGGCCGGAGCACCCGGCGCCGCCGTCGCAGGAGGCGCTTGCGGAGCCGGTTCCGGAAGTGACCGTGACCGGATCGCGGATCGCGCGGCCGGACTTCGTATCGCAGTACCCGATTGTCAGCTCCTCGGCGCCGGAGCTGCAGTCTTCGGGCAAGGTCAATCTCGAGAGCGCTCTCGAGCAGATGCCGCAATTCCTGAACGGCCAGGACGAGCATTTCGACGCGGGAGCGGTCGGCGGAGGCGGCCGGGCGACCCTCAATCTGCGTGGCCTGGGGCAGCAGCGCACATTGGTCCTGCTGGATGGCCGGCGCCTGCCGCCGACCGATGGGACCGGGGTCGCGGACCTGAATGATGTCCCTCTGGGAATCATCGACAACGTGCAGGTCATCTCCGGCGGCGCTTCCGCGGCCTATGGGTCGGATGCCATGGCGGGAGTCGTCAATATCATCACCCGGAATGTCGATGGCCTGGAGGTGAGCGCCAGCCACGGCGCCGCGGACGGCGGTTTCGGGAGGCGCAACGATTTTTTCATCAACGCGGGCTCCTCGTTCAGTGACAACCGCGGTCACGCGATGATTTCTCTCGAGTACACCGATCGCGACGCTATTCTCGGCAGCGACATTCCATTTTTCGTCTTCGGCGGCCAGTCAACCAATACGCCGTACGGCGCCTATTCGCCGACGACCGCTCCGCTGGGTCTCGCTCCGGATCCACCGAGCCAGGCGGCGGTCGATGCCTACTTTGCCCGCTACGGCGCGGCGCCCGGCACGGTCCTGAACACGACGCCGCTGGGATTCAACAACGATGGAACGCTGTTCTCCACCAAGGCGCCGTTCACCCACTACCAGGGAATACCGATCGGCTCGGGGCCCGGGGGGTTCCAGAACATCGGCGGCTCGCTGATCGTGGAAATCGGCCAGTACACTTTCGTCACTGTTCCGCAGCGGCGCTACTCGGCCTTCTCGAAGGAGAGCTTCAACCTCACCAGCGACGTTCGCCTGTACTTTCAGGCTCTGGTCAACCACGACGCGGTCTCGACTCAGAACACGTACTTTCCGATCGCGGCGAGCGCGCTGACGACGGTGCCGGTCACCAATCCGTTCATTCCCGCGGACCTGTCCGCACTGCTCGCCAGCCGGCCCAATCCGACCGAGCCGTTCACGTTCTCCAAGCGCTTCCTGGACTTCCCGCCCAGCCGTTGGGATGAGCATTTCGATACCGACCAGGTGCTGCTCGGCGCCAGCGGCCGGATTCCCGGTCCGGACTTCGACTGGAACATCTACTACATGCGCGACTACTCGCTCAACACTGAAATACAGAGCGGCGTGATTTCCCAGCAGCGCTACAACCAGCTGTTGAATGCACCGGGTGGCGGGACCGGACTGTGTGCGGGCGGTTTCAATCCGTTCCAGGGCTACACCAGCCTGGTTTCGCCCCAGTGCTATGCATTCATGACTCGCGCGACGCGCACCACGACGGTGGAAAATCAGGATACCGTCGAGGCCAATCTCGGCGGCAAGCTCCTCGATCTGCCTGCCGGTGCGGCGCGTTTCGATCTGACGGCCGACTGGCGCCGCTGGAGCTCCGCGTACCGGCCGGACGAGCTGCTGGTGCTCGGCAATCCTCCCACCGACAGCGGCGGCGGATACAACCCGACGAGCGGCGCCATTCGCGTCGACGAGCTCGCCGGCGAAGTGCTGGTTCCGCTCTTGAAGGACAAGCCCTTCCTGAAGAGCTGGAATGTCAACCTGGCGTATCGGCACTCCGATTACAACATCAGCGGCGGCGCCAACACGTACAAGTTCGCCACCGACTGGCGGCCGACGGCGAGCGTGCTGCTGCGGGGCGGCTTCGAGCACGCCATTCGCGCTCCCGACATCAACGACCTGTTTCAAACGCCCACCCAGACGACCGTCCAGGTGGGAAACCCACCGCTTGCGGGCGACCCTTGCGACTTTCGCTCGTCACTGCGCACCGGGCCCAACGGCGCCCAGGTCGCTGCATTGTGCGTAGCTCAGGGGATTCCACAGGCGCAGATAGCCAGCTACACGTATGCAGTCACTTCGTCTCCCATCGTGACCTCGGGCTCCCTGTCGGTCGAACCGGAAACCGCCGACACGCTCACCTTCGGCGCCGTGCTGACACCGGATTCCCGCCTGCCGCTGTTCGGGCACCTGCAGCTGTCGCTCGACTATTTCCATATCCGCATCGCGGATGCGATCGGGGCATCCGGTTACGAGGCGGTCATCCAGAACTGCTACAACCTGGACGGAGCCAACCCGACTTACTCCGCGAGCGACCCGGCCTGTCAATTGATCGACAGGAAGTTCGGCGGCACTCCCGGTGGCTCCTTTCGGATCCTGCAGCCCACGATGAATCTCGGCGGCCTGCTGGCTTCGGGAATCGATGGGGAGCTGGACTGGAACTGGCACCTGGCGGATCTGGGACTGGGCGCGCACGCGGGCCAGCTCCACCTGAACAGCACGCTCTCCTGGACGGAGCATTACGAAATCCAGCCGTTGCCCGGCCTTCCCTGGTATGACTACGCGGGCGCCATCTCTCTGCCCCTGTCGCCCACGCCGCCCGTACCCAGATGGCGCGCTCTGACGACGTTGAGTTACACGTTCGAGCCGCTTCGGGTCACCCTCGGGTTGCGATGGCGGTATATCGATGCCATGGCCGATCAGTCGGTCGTGCTCACGCCGGCCTCGGCGATTCCCGGCGTTCCTGCCTATAACTATCTCGACCTGGTCGCCAGTTGGAAGATCACGGACCACATGGACCTGAGTGGCACCCTGACCAACCTCGCCGGCAAGGTGCCGCCGGTGGTCGATGCAACCGCCGGCATGACGCAGCTGGGGCTTTATGACATCGGCCCGCGCACCTACCAGCTGACGCTGCACGCCAGGTTCTGACAGGGCCTGCCAGCGCTCCTCGGCGGCCGGCATGATCGCGCAAACGGCCTTGCAACGCCGTTCCGAGCGCGGCGCGCGCTCAT
>Ga0105240_10003527_pt1 | contig 24270 bp, 21 predicted proteins | sample KBSC54metaG_FD_80426 | JGI IMG/M metagenome (GOLD analysis project Ga0105240, IMG submission 80426) | Corn rhizosphere microbial communities from Kellogg Biological Station, Michigan, USA - KBS C5-4 metaG | ecosystem: Host-associated > Plants > Roots > Rhizosphere > Soil | place: Michigan, USA...
ATTACCTGAGCCGTCACTTCACTCTTCGGAATCAGCGCCGGCCAGTAGGCCATTACGTCTTCTACTTTCGGCTTGCCGCTGGCGGGATAGGTCACCACCGGAGGTCCATTTAGCGCCAGCGGCGCCAATTCTCGCGTGAAGCGCTCGATCGCGGCGGCATCGTTGCCGCGCACTCCTACGCGCAGTGTCACCTCTGCCAAATCCGGCGAGGGCGGCCCTGAGAGCGCATCGCCATGGCACGCGTTGGCCCCCACGTATTCGCTGTGGATCGCTGCAAATTTTAGCCCCAGCCGCTCCAACCTCGTCCGCAAAATCTGATCCGCCGTCTTAGCTTTGCGGTAGGCATCGGGCCAGCCATAAGTCATCGTACCTGACGCCTTAAATCCCGCCGAATAGCTGATCGAGACTTTGTAGAACTCCGTGGCCGGGCGCCCCCGAATTCCCCAAAATTGCACGCGGTTCGTCCCCGCCTGCCGCAGCTGAATGGTGGTGAAATCGGCAACCACATCCGGCGTAATATACGCGCGCGGATCGCCGATCTCATAAACTAATTGTTCGCTAACGCCCGCCACCGTTACGCGTCCGCCCGTGCCCGGATGCTTGGTGATCGCGAAGCGGCCATCCGGCTCCGCCTCGAGAATCGGATAGCCTATCCCAGCGAGATCCGGTATCGTCTCCCAATCCACCTGACAATTGCCGCCGGTCGCCTGCGCGCCGCATTCAACCACGTGTCCGCCCACCACGCCGGCCGCCAACCGGTCCCAGTCATCGCGCTTCCACGCGAATTCGTGAATGCTGGGTCCCAGCGACAAGGCCACGTCGGAGCAGCGTCCCGTCACCACGATCTGCGCGCCCAGCTCCAGTGCCTCCGCGATCGGGAACGCGCCCAGATAGACATTCGCGCTGCGTACCTGGGGCCGGATCGCCTCGAGCGGCTCGCCCGTATCCATATTGCGCAGTTCTATCCCGCGCGCGATTAGATCGTCCAGGCGGCTCAGAATGTTGTCGCCGGTGACAACCCCAATCTTCATTCGCCCCGGGTACCCGGCACGCGCGAGCGCCGCCGCCACTGCCTCGCCGCAAGTCTCCGGATTGACTCCTCCGGCGTTGGCCACCACCTTCACATTGCGCTCGACGATCTCCTTGGCCCCGCGCTCGATCATCTGCGGAAAATCGCGCGCGTAGCCGGCCTGCGGATCGCGCGTGAATTGTTTTTGCAGAATCGACATGGTGACTTCGGCCAGATAGTCGAGCGTCAAATAGTCGATGGGCCCGCCTCGCAGTTGTTCGAGCGGCGCTTCGAGCGAATCGCCCCAAAAGCCTTGTGCGTTCGCAATGCGGATCATGAAACTGTAGTTTCCCATGAAAGCCGTCCTCGGCAGCGAACGGTTCCGGAACATTTCCGCGTCATAATAAAAGCTGTAGGGCCGCCGCCCCGGGGCCGTTTAGCTTATGCCCGACGAATGGCGTCCCAAAGCGAATCCTTGGCTCATCGCTCTAGCGGTGATTGTGCCCACCTTCATGGAGGTGCTGGACACTTCCATTGCCTCCGTCGCGCTGCCGAATATCGCGGGCAACCTTTCAGCGACCATTGATGAAGCCACCTGGGTGCTTACCAGTTACCTGGTCGCCAATGCCATCGTCTTGCCCGCCAGCAGTTGGCTGGCGCTCCGCTTCGGACGCCGCCGCTTCCTGCTGTTTTGCATTGTCGTGTTTACCGCCTCTTCGTTTTTTTGCGGCTCCGCCACCAGTTTGGGGTGGATACTGGCCGCACGGGCTCTCCAGGGAGCCGGTGGCGGCGCACTCCAGCCGCTCTCGCAAGCCATCCTGCTTGAAAGTTTTCCTCCGGCAAAGCGCGGCGCGGCCATGGCGATTTTCGCGCTGGGAGTAGTCGTGGCGCCGGTGCTGGGACCAACGCTCGGCGGTTATCTCACCGATCAATACTCTTGGCGCTGGGCGTTTTATATCAACATTCCTATTGGTGTGCTAGCCGTGTTCATGGTGTCGCGCTTTGTCGAAGATCCACCGTACATATCGTCTGCCAAACCCGGACGCTTCGATGGTATCGGATTGGGTTTGCTGGTGATCTGGCTCGGTGCGCTGCAAATCATGCTCGACAAGGGACAGGAAGACGACTGGTTCGCCGCCACCTGGATCCGTTGGGCCGCGGTCATCTGCGCGACGGGTTTCATCGCTTTTCTGATCCAGCAGTTGCGGGACCCGCATCCGATCACCAACCTGCGGGTCTTCAAGGACCGCAACTTCGCGCTGGGCTGCCTGGTGATGACTTTGTTCGGCGGGGTTATTTATGGGCTGGTCACTATTCTGCCGCTGTTCTACCAAACCGTCCTGGGCTATTCGGCGCGCTCCGCTGGTCTGGCGGTGAGTCCGCGTGGGGTGGGAGCTGTCTGCGTGATGCCCCTAATCGCGTTCCTGACTAACAAGGTCGACACCCGCTGGCTCATCTCGGCTGGATTTCTGGGCTTCGCTGGGTCGGCCATATGGATGGCTCATCTCACTCTGGACATTTCGCAATGGTCCTTGCTGACCCCCATCATTCTCAGCGGCGCGGCGTCGGGCATGGTCTTCGTTCCGCTAGCGACCACGGCCATGGCCACACTCAGCAATGAAATGATGGGCAACGCCAGCGGCCTGTTCAATCTGCTGCGCAACGTGGGTGGCAGCGTGGGGATTTCCGTGGTCAATACTCTGATCTCGCGCCGTCAGCAAATCCATCGCGCCGAAATGAGCCGCTTCATCAGCGACAGCTCCACTTTCGATTCCGCGCTGAATTTTTACCGCGGCGCCGTGCAACCGTACTCGGATTCGCAGATCGCTACCAGCCGCGCCTATGCGTTAATCGACCGCGGCTTGAACCAGCAGGCGGTTATTTACTCGTATGTGGACGACCTGCGCTATATAGCGGTGGTGAGCCTGGTGTGCATCCTGGTGGTGATGCTGCTGAAAAAAGCGAAAGCCAAGCCCGGCGCCGTGTCCGCGGCTCATTGACGCTTACGCCATGCCATCCGGAGTGCCTTTGAAATCGATCTATCTAGATTTCCGGGCTCCGCGCCGCGCGTTGTATCACGCGGCACCGCGCCGTTGCGGTGCCGAACCCTTCGCCGCCGCCACCGCGTCCTTCTCTTCGCGGAACGGATCGTCGGCCACTCTCACCTGATTGTTCCAAATCAACGTCGCGCGCTGAGTCGGAGTGTACGCCGGCCAGTGGGGTATCCCTTTGTGGTCCGGATTCCCACCGCGCGCGAATGCCACAAATGCGCCGCTCATTTTGTCTTCGAGAGCGTAACGCTCCTTGCCGTCGCCGACTAATGTGCGCGCGATATCCACATTGCTTAGCGCAAAGGGAATGTCCATCGTGTGCATCGCCCGCAGAAAACCGCCCCGCACCGGCGAATACCATTGGAAGTATGCTTTATACACCGGAGCCTTGCCGCGGGCGGCCTGCACTGCCTTGCGATCTGCCTCCGTATCCGTGCCCGTACGGAAATTCGATGCATCCGAAGCCATAATCAGCAGCACATCCAAATTACTGGCTTTCGGACGGTTCTTTTTGTAGACTGCGATCACCCTATCCGCTGCCGCATCTTCCGCCCGCAACATCTGCTTAACGCGTCCGCGCAGTTCGCCGTCGTCGATCGGGTCATATTGCAGGCCCGGATTCCAGGTGGATTCGGTCTCCGTCGAGCTGATCATCAGCGGAACATCCGCGGAAAGCTCCGACGCGACCGCGCCGAACGGCACCGCCGGCAGCGTCTTTCCGTCCACCACCGGGCCCAGGTTGAGTCCGAAGCCGCCGTTGTTTCCACCGCCGGGTTGCGGACCCGCGCGCGTCTGGTCCAGCATCTTCGCGACTGGAACCCGCTGCAATTGCGCCAACTGATCCGGCCGCAAATTGAGCGCGTGCAGTACTCGGTTGGCAGATTCCGTCGCCTGGCTCGCGGAAATCCCGTTCACAGCCGATCCGCTCATGGCGATCGCGCGATGGAACAATCCCTTCGCTGACGGCATCCCCATCAGAGTGCTCACCTTGCTGCCGCCGCCCGATTGCCCCATGATGGTCACGTTGCCAGGGTCGCCGCCGAAGTTGGCGATATTGTCGCGCACCCATTCGAGCGACGCCACGATATCCAGCATGCCCACGTTGCTTGCCTGAGCGAATTGCGCATTACCCAACTCCGCCAGATACAGGAACCCAAAAATATTCAAGCGGTGATTGATGCTCACCAGCACCACATCGTGCCGGGCCGCCAGATTGTGCCCGTCATATAGCGTGAATCCCGCCGAGCCGTTGGCGAAGCCGCCGCCGTGAATCCACATCATCACCGGCCGCTTACGGCCGTCCTTCAATCCTTGCGACCACACGTTCAGCACCAGGCAGTCTTCGCCCATGGGCTCGGTGCGATCCATCACGCCCATCTGTGGAACCAGGTTGCCGGGAAGTTGCGGTGCGCGCAGGCCCAACTCCAGCGTATCTTTCACGCCGGTCCAGCCCTGCGGTTTGGAAGGCGGCAGGAACCGGCCCGCGCCCGCGGTCGACGCGCCATAGGGAATCCCTTTGAAGGTGTAAATTTTGTTTTCGGCAACGCCGCGGATCTTGCCCGCGCTGGTCTCGGCAATCGGCCCGCTCTCGCCGCCGAGCTTAGATGCCGCCGCGAACGCTTTACTGCCGCTCATGAATACCGTTGTCGCCGCCGCGCCGCGGCCCAGAAATGATCTGCGATTCATGCTCGATTCTCCTGCAGGTCATTATACTTTGACGATGGACGGGACCCTCCTTCAACGCCTTGCATCGCCGCGGCGCCTCGCCACCGCCGCCGCAGTAGCCATGTCCCCGCACGTCTATGGCATAGTAGAGCCTATGTTCCGCAAATGGATCGCTACGCCCAACGATTGGACCCTGACCATCCTGCGTCTGGCGGCGGGCATCATGATTTTCGCGCACGGCTTACAGAAAACTTTCGGTTGGTTCGGCGGCGCGGGATTTTCGGCGCAGATGGCCGGCTTCGAGCGCGGCCACATCCCAGCCGTCTTCGCTTTCCTGGCGATTATGGCGGAATTCCTGGGCGGCATGGGTCTCATTCTGGGAGCTCTCACACGCATCGCTGCTTTCGGTGTGGCCGTCAATATGGTGGTTGGCGCTTACCTGGTGAATTCGCCCAACGGCTTTTTTATGAACTGGAGCGGCAGGCAAAAGGGTGAAGGTTTCGAATTTCACCTGCTGGTGGTCGCGATGACCATCGTGCTGATCGTCCGTGGAGGCGGCGCCGCTTCGGTCGACCGCACTCTCGCAAAAAGCTAGCCCAGCACTGGCTTCGGCATGGTCAGGAACGCGTGCATCGCGTGCCAGAACACCTGGCGGTTCAGCCCGTGCACAACCGAGTGCGCCATGCCTGGCAAAATCACAAACTGGCGATCGCCGTTGGGAAGCTGCAGGAAGAAATCGGAGAGGTCGTTCATGGTGGCGATGCCGTCGTACTCGCCGCGCACCAGCAGTACCGGCGCCGGCACTTTCTTGGGATCCACCAGCGGCAGTTTCGAGGTCATGTCGAGATAGGTTCCGGTCGGCACCTGATCGCCGAATTTCAACTCTTCATCGGCGAGAAATTCGGCGATGGCCGGATCGGTGGTGCCCGGTTTATCGCGCGTAAAGATGCTGCGGATCATGGCCCGGTCGCGCAGCCGCCGGTTGTGCGTGCGGTAAAACTCCAATCCCTTGGCCCGCTCGGTCAAGGTGGGCGAATTCTCGCCCTTGTAGGTGAATGCTCCCAGCACCACCCGGTCGACGCGCTCCGGCTCCAGCATCGCGTACACGCCCACGCGAATGGCGCCCGAGGATTCGCCAAACAGGTGAACCTTCCGCGCACCGCTCTCCTTTTGGATCACGTCCACGCCCGCTTTGATATCCTGCGCCCCGCTGGCGATATCCGAGTTGCTCTCGGTCCGGCTCGAGCGCCCGTAGTTTTCGTGGTCCATGGTCCAGACGTCAAAGCCCAGCCCCGCGAAAACGTTCATCACCGAATACTCGCCCTTACCCGGCGTCGCCAGATCGAAAGACGACCGACCGGAATTCGACGACCCGTGAATCAGCAACAGCACCGGCAGCGCCCTCCCGCCCGCCTGGGGAGCGGTGGCGCGCTTGCGGAACATGTACAGCATCACGTCGCCCTTGTGCGCCCAATATTCCCCCGACCAGACTTTCGCCGGCGCATCCGCCGCCGCAGCCTTCTGCGCTGACACTGCGGGAGCGATCAACGCGCCCAAGCCGGCGCTCGCCACTAAGCTGCGGCGCGATAGAGCACTGTGGTCAGGTTTCATGGCTGAATTATATCTCGCGTTCGCATGCGTTATGCGGGTGGTTATTGCAGCCGGGACAGCTCTTCGATGTACAGCCGGTTGTCGGGGAACTGCCGCGCCAGGTCGGTCAGGATCTCGCGAGCCCGGCCACTGTCCTTGCGGCGCAGTGCATCCACGGCCAGCAACAGACGCGCGTAGGGTTTCAATAAATGCCCCTTTTCAGCCGTAATGGAGAGACTTCCAATGCCCAACTGGCGATCGGTTTGCGCGCCGGCGAGTTGCAGGAACCAGCGCACCGGCGCGGGCTTCAAACTCAGCATGTAATTTTCGACGCCCACTGCCAGGTGCGCGTCATAGTACGACGGATCGATTGCCAGCAGTTTCTCCGCGAGCATGCGGCTGGTTTTTACCGAAGCGAGCGCGCTTAAATCGCGCTTGTCGATTAAACCGTCGAAATCGGCGCGCAGGCCTAAAACCAGGATGGATGCGAATAGCGCGTTCGGGTCGCGCGGCATCGCGGTCAGTGCGTTCGTGGCAAGCTTATCCGCCTTTGCCAAGTCCGCGTCGAATGCCCGCCGCACAGTCGGGTCCGAATTGAGCTTCTTGGGATGGCGGAAGTTGTCGTCGTGCACGAAGAATTCCGACTGCAGAATTTTGAGCCGGTCGAACTCGGCGAACAGATACGCGGCCGCGTCCGATACCGGCGCCAGAGGATCCTCGGGATGCAACTGTCCGTAATCCGTGAAGGTTTTGTGCGCCGCCGTGAACTGCAGGTCATACATTTGCAGATACCCCAATTCGAGGTTGGCCGGAGCGCTTCCCACGTCCGCTGCCAGCCACAAAGCCAGCGCGGGAATCAGCACATGCATCATGTTGGATTGGTCTCTACTTTAGCCTCTCCGCGCTCGTCCCGGCAGCGAAGCCTATATCATGTGAGACGCGACCGCCCAGCGCTGCGTTACTGCTTCACCCCTCTGGCGTCGAGCGCTGACCCGCAAACTTATGTCTTCCAGCGTTCAGGATGGTATTCTAAACACTGCCCCACGGCGGAGTGAAGATCACCATGAAGCGCTTCGGATGGTTTCTGTGCGGTGCTGGCTCCATCTGCCTGCTGGCACTCGTGGCTGGCGCTCTCTTTATGTTCAATGCTCACGGGTTCAGCGCCAGCCAGCCACCGGGCAGCCTGGAACGCTGGATCGCCCGCCGGGCTCGGTCCGCCGCCCTGCCATCCGATGCCCGCGCCCGTCTGAATCCCCTGCCGAATACTCCCCAGATTCTCGCGGAGGCCCGGGCGCATTGGGCCGATCACTGTGCCACGTGTCATGCCAACGATGGCAGCGGCGACACTCTGCTCGGTAGACGAACCTATCCGCCGGCTCCCGATATGCGCCTCCCGGCAACCCAGGAGCTGACCGATGGCGAATTGTTTTTCGTGATTCAAAACGGAATCCGGCTGAGCGCCATGCCTGCTTGGGGCGGCGGCTCCGCGCAGGATGAACAGGATTCCTGGAAGCTGGTGCATTTCATCCGTCACCTGCCGCAACTAACAGTGGAAGAAAAGCAGGAGATGGAGCCGATGAACCCGAAAAGCCCCGACGACATAAAAGAAGAACAGGAAGAAGAGAAATTCCTTAGAGGAGAAGATACCAATGAACCTTCATTCGAGCACCACCATCACTAAGCATCCGCGGTGCATCGCGGCCGGCTGGCTGACGATCGCGGCACTGGTTTTTGCCGCCGCTCCGGTTTTCGCGCACGGCGGCTTCGATCACGTTATGGGGACCGTGGTTCAAGTTTCAAACCATACTTTGACGGTGAAGACCGCCAAGGGCAATGTCGATGTGAAGCTGGACGATAAGACCGAGCTGACCAAGAACGACCAGAAGGCGCAGCTTGTTGATCTGACTCCCGGCGTCCGCGTGGTAGTCGACATTCCCGAAGGAAGTAAGGACAACTTGGCTCACTCGGTAAAGATTGGGTCGGCCGGCAAAACCCCTGGCAAAACTGGCGACTCGCACCTGCACGATTCCCATAAGTGAAGTAGCGCAAGGCCATTTGGCCTTGACTACATGGCATCGGCTAACGTATTATTTTCGGCGAAAGTCCCCGAACGCCCGGCCTACGGTCGCCGCTCTGGGCCCGGGGAGTATGATGGAGAAGATCATGGTAAAGAAGTTATTTTTACGCGTCATAATAGGTTCCGCCTTGACGGCTGCGTTGCTGTCCGCCGAAGATGCCAAAACCGCACCGAAGCCGGAGGCGAAAACCGATGCGAAATCGGTGATTGCCGCGGTCGAAAAGGCCATGGGCGCCAAGGATTTGAAATCCATTGAGTACGGCGGCGTGGGCTATAGCGCCAACTTGGGGCAGGGCGTGAATCCCACCAGTCCCTGGCCCCGCTTCGATGTCACCGCCTACACGCGCACGATTGATTACGCCAATGCCGCTTCGAAAGAGGAACTGACCCGTATCCAGGGCAACAATCCCGTGCGCGGCGGCGGAGCTCCCATCATGGGTGAGCAAAAACAGCACAATATGGTGAGCGGAAATTACGCCTGGAACCTGGCCGGTACCAACCCGGTGCCGCAGTTCGGCTCGACGCTCGAAGAGCGCAAGCTACAGATATGGATGACGCCGCACGGCTTCATCGAGGCCGCTAAAAAAGGCAACGGCTGCGCCATCAATTTTGATTGCGAAGCCAAAATTTCCAAGAAAACCGAGGGGGGCAAGCCGGTAACTGTGATCTCCGTCGGAGTCGGCAAGTATCCTATGGAAGCCTACCTTGACGATAAGGACATGATCACCAAGGTCGAAGCCAAGTTTCCCAATCCCGTGCTCGGTGACATGCTGATCGTGACTACGTACTCGGATTATAAGGATTACAATGGCGTTAAATTCCCCACCAAGATCACGCAGACCGAGGGCGCTTATCCTACCTTCGGCCTCACCGTCAACGAAGTGAAACCCAACGCCCCGGCGCGCTTGGCTCTCCCCGATTCCGTGAAGACGGCCGAAGCGCCGCGCAACGATGTGTCCGATCAACTGCTGGCTGATGGCGTCTGGTATCTCACCGGCGGCACGCATCACAGCCTGGTGGTGGAGTTTAAGGATTACATGGCCATCATCGAAGCGCCTTTGAACGAGGCGCGTTCGGAAGCCGTGCTGGCCGAGGCCAAGCGCCTGGTGATCAACAAGCCGGTAAAGTATTTGATCAACACTCACCAGCACTTTGATCACTCCGGCGGCCTGCGCACCTACGTGGCCGAGGGCGCTACCATCATCACGCACACCATGAATAAGCCGTTTTACGAGCAGATGTTCAAAATGAAGCCCACCCTGGAGCCGGATCGTCTGGCCAAGACCCCCAAGGTTCCGGTTATTTTGCCGGTGATGGACCGCTACCTTCTTACCGACGGCACCCAGAAGATCGAAGTTTTTGCCATGAAAGACGACAACCACAACGAAGGAATGCTGATCGCCTACATCCCGTCGGGCAAGATTCTAGTCGAAGCGGATGAATTCAATCCGCCGGCCGCCGAAGCGCTGCCGCCGGTCACCCCTCCGGCCTCGTCTTTGAATCTCTACGACAACATCCAGCGGCTGAAACTGGATGTGTCAAAGATCGCCCCCATTCACGGGCGCCTGGTGACCATGGCCGACTTCCTGAAATTTATCGGGAAGACTGAAAACAAAAAGGTAACGGCTGTTTCCAGGGCGTCACTGACCGGTCACTGACTGCATCTTGACCGGCGCGTGGGTTCAGTTGGCAGTCCCACATGATACGCTTCCTATGTGGCTAAGCCGTTTGGCCTTGACGTTCCTTGCGGGCGTATGCTAAATTTCAACGGCTGGCGGACATCAGTTAGATTAGTCTCAGGAGAAAAAGTTAAATGAAGCGCACACTGTTTGCATTGGTCCTGGCGGCTGGCGCGATGGTATCCGGTGGACGGGCCTTTGCCCACCACTCCTTCGCGGCGACCTATTTCGAAGACAAGACTCAGAAGATCGAAGGGAACTTGGTTCAGTTCCTGTATCGTAACCCGCACTCCTTCGTTCACGTGGAAGCGCCGGACGAAAAGGGTGTCATGCAGCGTTGGGCCGTTGAATGGGGCGCTGGTGGCCAGTTGGGCCGTCAGGGTGTTACCCGCGAGACCTTGAAGCCGGGCGACCACGTAATTATCGTAGGCAACCCGGGCCGCAACCCCGAAGATCATCGTCTCCGCATGGTCAATATTACGCGTCCGTCGGATGGCTGGAAGTGGGGCGGAACCTTCGACTAAACTGTCAGCCTATTGGCTGGCTTAGTTTGGTTCGCTGGTTTGCTCCAGGATGGTTGGCTTGAGTTAAAATAGTGAGTTAGCCTGGCTGCGGTGAAATTGCCGAGAGGCCAGGTGAGGCTGCGGCGCCCAGTGTGCGCCCGTGGTTGACCGACGTGCTTGGCCGATGTGTTGGACCCAAGTCAGGAAGAGGAATCCATGAAGACTCTGCAAGTGAGGCGCGCTGCGCCGTTTTTGATGGTCGCGGTAGCGTTTTCGCTCGCACCGGTAGGTTTGTATGCCCAAGCGGGGCGAGGCGCCGCGGCGCCCGCCAATGCCAAAGCAGCCGCGCCCGTGGATCTCACGGGGCAGTGGGTTGCCGTGGTAACCGAAGATTGGCGCTACCGGATGGTCACGCCCGCCAAGGGCGATTACGCCAGCGTTCCTCTTAATCCTGAAGGCCGCAAGGTGGCCGATACCTGGGATCCTGCTAAGGACGAAGCCGCCGGCAACCAATGCAAGTCTTATGGCGCCGCAGCCATTATGCGCGTTCCTGGACGCGTTCGAATTTCCTGGGCGGACGACGAAACCATGAAGGTGGAAACCGACGCCGGTACTCAGACCCGTATGTTTTACTTCAAGGACCCCAAGAGCCCCGGCGGCGATTGGCAGGGTCAATCGCAGGCGTCCTGGGATATTATCGGCGGCGGCCGGGGCGGCCCCGTGCGCGGCGGTTCGTTGAAGGTGGTCACGACCAAATTGAAGGCCGGCTACCTGCGCAAGAATGGCGTGCCCTATAGCGACAAGACTGTCTTGACGGAATATTACGATCGTACGAATGAGCCGAATGGCGATAGCTGGCTGGTGGTCACGACTGTTGTCGATGACCCGATGTATCTCAACCAGCCCTTCATCACCAGCACTCACTTCAAAAAGCAGAACGATCAATCTGGCTGGAATCCTACCCCTTGTACCGCGCGGTAAGCGGATCGCAGGCCGGCGCGATTTCAAATCAGCAGGTTTTGGCAGTAAGTGCAGGCCGAATGCCGCCGGTGTGTCCCGCGGTAGTCCTGTGACCGCTGTATTTGTGGTGATGGTATTTAAGTGTTGTATTTAAGTTAAGTAAGGAGTGACTCACATGGATATGACGCATGTACACCTTCTTTTGAATCACGTCCCTACCATTGGTTTTGCCATTGCGCTGGCGATGTTCGTAATTGCCCTGTTGATGAAGAATAGCGAACTCAAGCGGGCCGCCTTGGTGCTGTTTGTCGGCGTCGGACTGTTCACCATTCCAACTTATGTGAGCGGCAATTCCGCGGCGGAAGTGATTTGCGCGGGAGGAACCAGAGCCCCCGCCTGCACCGATCCCGCAGTATCCAAAAGTCTAATTCAAACCCACGAAGGTGCGGCGCTCCTAGCCTTCACCGCGATTATCCTGACGGGGGCCTTCGCATGGCTTGGCCTGTGGCAGCTTCGCCGGACATCCCGCACGCAAAACTGGACGCTGGGAACAGTCCTGGTGCTGGGGTTGGTAGCTTTTGGCCTGGTGGCGCGGGCCGCCAACATCGGCGGAGAAATCCGCCACTCGGAAATCCGGACGCTCCAGCAAGCCACCATGCCCGATGGAAAGATAGGTCAGGTCGCCGTCGAAATCACCACGCCCGAAGGGCACTTTGCCCGCACTGTAGGTGCCTTTGTGCTAAGCCTCCCTTACGGCTGGCCCTCGCTTGAGACGCTCCACTTCATCGGCCTGTCGTTGCTGATCGGCGTGGTATTGCTGATCGATCTGCGTATGTTGGGCGTCATGAAAAATGTATCGTTTCCGGCACTGCACCGCCTGTTGCCTTGGGCCATTATAGGGTTCGGAATCAACCTGACGTCGGGAATGTTGTTCTTCGTCGCCTCGCCCGAACAATACGCGCATAATATCGCGTTCATCTGGAAGCTGATCCTGATGATGCTGGCGGGACTCAACGCCTTCTACTTTACGCTCTTCGACGAGGCGTGGGTATTGAAGCCCGGGGATGAAGCCCCGTTTTCGGCCAAAGCCATGGCCGTCTCAGCGATCGTGCTGTGGATTGGAGTTCTGTATTTTGGCAGCATGCTGCCATTCATAGGGGGTGCTTTCTAGGTGCCGTTAGGGTTAGAGGTCCTTCTGGTTGTGCTGGCCTTCACTGCCGCGGCCGCAGCCCTGGGTTATCTGATTGACAAAAGCGCGGAGAGCGAAGACCGCAAAGAGGGACACTAGATATGCATTTCCTAAGTACGCTCGAACAAATGCCCTTTAGCATCTGGGTGCGGGAGTCCAGCTCCATCTGGGCCTTCCCGACGTTCCTCGTGGTGCACACCATCGGTATGTCGATCGTCGCCGGGCTCAGCGCCATGATGAGCCTGGTGATTCTGGGCTTCTGGCCCAACGTGCCTATCCGGCCTTTGGAGCGGCTCTTCCCGATGATTTGGATTGGTTTCTGGATCAACGCGGTAACCGGCACAGTTTTGTTGATCGCGGATGCCACCACCAAACTTACCAACTGGGATTTCGGCGTCAAAATGGCCTTCGTTTTTGCTGGCGTCTGGCTGATCACGCGGACCCGCAAGCGGGTCTTCGGAAGTCCTCAACTCGATCACGGATCGCTGCCCGTTGGCTCCAAGGGTTTGGCCTGGGCCTCGCTCATTTGCTGGTTTGGAGCAATCACGGCCGGACGCTTACTGGCTTACCTCGGACCGGTTTCAGGTCTGAGCGGCGTTACCAATAAGTAGTGCGGCAATGCTCTCCGGGCGACCCGGTTAGCGCGCTGGTTCGTTCCATCTGCGCTACGCGGCGCAACTCCGTGGCTGCGAAGAGCGTCGATTCGGTCGTTGACGTCGCTCAAGCGACAATTGTCGATCGAAATCCCCATCAGTACTGGGTAACAGAATCCGGGAATTCGCTACTTTGCAGCGGCCATCGCCGCCAGCTTGGTACGGTACTCGGGGTACATCGTTTCCGAGCCTCCGCGGGCGGCCTCTTCGGGCAGGTTGTGCTTGTCGGCAAACTCCGCCAGGAAAGTATTGGTGCCCGGTAGATGATGCGGCACCGTGCCGAGCGGACGATCCACTTCGATCACCGACTCGCATGGATAAGGTGCGATGTTCTGCTGCAGATTCAAGTTGAAATCGGTGGTGCGCACAAAGGGTTCGGTGAGGTATACCGGATCGTTCACCACCACCATCCAGGTGAGATGATCGCCGTGGCGAATGATGTGTTCGGTCACCGTCGAGCGGTCGCTCCGCGGCACCCCATTGCGGCGAATCCAGCCGGCCTTCAGATGAGTGGTAGTGATGGTGAGCATATCGCCTTCCCACTTGCCGGTAGAGAAGCCTTGCCAGGTATGCGCGGCATATTCGGGCGGATGCGGACGGCCGTCCATCCAGATAGTGCGCTCGGGTGCTTGCCAAGAGATGTGGGTGTGCCATGCAATGGTCTGCTGCGAAGCGGTATCGACATCCTTCCACCACCGGGTATTGGCGGGCCCCCGCATCCCATAATCGGAGGGGTGCGGCTTGCACTGATGTTCCGGCAGCGTGAGTAGGGAAGCGTCCCAACTATCGGCGCGCAGCCGAGCTGCGGCGTTCAGCGGGATGCCCAAATAGTCGCCGATTTCAGGGCCCGGACCGCGTTCCGGCTGGTCTTCATGAAATACCGGGGCCCACTCTCCGGCCAGATCGATGGCTTGAGCGAAGGCGGGGCCGCTCGCCATGCCGGCGAACAGAAGCGCAGACAGAATAGTCCTGGTGAATTGCATTGTATGGTTCCTTCTATTTTCAGCTACGGCTTGGGCGGGTGGCTCAAGCTGTTAAAGGCAGCGGTGACGAACCGGTCGATGACGGCTTCGTTTGCGGCATACAGCGGATCGTAATCCCGCGTCAGCTTGGCAGCTTTGACCTGGTCGAGCGTCATCCCCTTCTTGATTGCGTCCTGAAAACGATCGCGGAGGATGGTGGCCATATCGCGGTATTCGACCACATCGGCTTCATCGCACAGATGGCCGTGGCCCGGAATGACGTAAGTTCCGCCCTCCTGCTTATCCGCCGGGACAGTGATTTCGATGATGCGGTTCAGCGCGGCCACCAGGCCGTTGAGGCTGCCGCCACGATTGACATCCACGTTGGGAAAACCGCCGGGAGTGAAGATGTCGCCGGTCGAAATCACATCCGAGCGGCGGAAGAAAACCATGGTGTCGCCGTCGGTATGCGCGTTATGCGGATGAATCAGCTGGACCGCTTCGCCGTTGAAAAAGACATCCTTGCTGTCGCCGAAATAAGTATCGGTCGGGAACGCTCCGAAGGGAATCGCGGGCTGGCCTGCCGCCGGCGGAGCGCTCATGCGGTTCAGCACATTTTCATGCGCCAGGATTGCCGCCGGCGAATTCGCCGCCACCTGACCCGCGAAGTTGCCGCCTACGATAATCCCGCCGGCCTTCGAGAGCGCTTCATTGCCACCGGTATGGTCGCCATGAACGTGGGTGTTGATGATGTAGCGGATAGGCTTGTCGGAGAGCTTGTGAATCTCGGCGAGCATCTTGTCGGCCATGGGCGCAAACTGCGTGTCGACCACGAGAACGCCGTCCTTGCCCACTTGAATGGTGCTGTTGCCGCCGGCACCGACCATCATATAAACATTGCCCTGTACCGGCAGCACGTGCTCTTCTACCTTCGAAAAGTCCTGCTGCTGCTGAGCATAGAGATAGCCGCCGGCAGCAAGCAGAACCGGAGCGGCGATGAGCACAGAGGTCCCTAGTGCCCGGGGAAATTGAATCGATTTCATGGGGTTGTTCTAATTCTTTCTTTGGTGCCGGTTATTTTTTTGCGGCAGTGCTTTCTTTTTTCATCTCAGCCGCGATCTTGAGGCGGTATTCCGGATACATGGTCTCGGCGCCGCCGCGGGCGGCTTCATACGGCAGCTTGTATTTGGTGGAGAACTCGGTCAAAAACGTATTGGTGCCCGGCAGATGGTGCGGCACCACTCCCAGCGGGCGTTCCACTTCGACCACAGACTCGCAAGGATAGGGAGCAATCACCTGCTGCGGATCGAGCACAAAGTCGGTGGTCCTCACAAACGGCTCGGTGAGATACACCGGATCGTTGACAACCACCATCCAGGTAAGATAATCGCCATTGCGGATCATGTGCTCGGTAACGGTGGCTTTTTCGCTGCGCGGGATGCCGTTGCGGCGGATCCAGCCGTTCTTCAGATGGTCGGTGGTAATAGTCAACATATTGCCTTCCATCTTGCCGGTGGAAAAACCCTGCCAGGTGTGCGCGGCGTAGTCCGGCGGATGCGGACGGCCATCCATCCAGATGGTGCGCTCGGGGGCCTGCCAGGAAATATGGGTGTGCCAGGCAATGGTCTGCTGGGTGGCCGTGTCCACTTCTTTCCAGATGCGGGTGTTGGCCGGACCGCGCATGCCGTAATCGGACGGATGCGGCTTGCACTGATGTTCCGGGAGCGTGAGCAGCGAAGCGTCCCAACTGTCGGCGCGCAGGCGCGCTGCCGCAGTGAGCGGAATCCCCAGGTAATCGCCGATATCGGGTCCCGGAATGCGTTCCGGTTGGTCTTCGTGGAAGCGTGGGGCCCACTCGCCCGCCAAGTCAATCTGAGCGGACAAGGGCACGCAGGCGAACCCTGCCAATATCATTAAAGAACCGGCAATTCCGATCCGGCTTGCTCGTTTCATACTTCCTCCTGGAAGACAGGAATTCACGACGCGGCTACCTGCGATACAACTTATGACATCATAAAAAACGGATAGGTGTCAACCGCCGTTCGGGAGGTGCGCATACCGCAACCAGCGACGCCTCTTTAGTATACAAGGCTCAAAACTTACTTTTGTGGGGCCTATTCTGCATGGCGGTTGACTGCCTTGGCATATGCTGTATCCTCAGGAGAGCGCGCCTGGGCAGAGCCGTGTCCGCGTGCTCTCGAGGGAGAGAATTTTTCATCCATGTCTCAAAAAACTATAACTGGCAAGCGTGGTCTGACACGACGCGACTTCGGGGCGGCCGCAGCCACCACTGTCGCCGGCGGTCTGGCGCTAAACTCGCTGCTTTCGAAAACCGCAGGGGCGGCGGAAGCGGGTTCGGCGGCGGCCGCAAAAGTTCCGCTGGATCTCGCGGAATGGAGTTACTTCTGGGTGGGTGTCGACCGCGCTGATCTGGCCAGCGGCACCGTCGTCAGCGGGAAACAGATGTATGTCGAGTCGTGGATTCCCTCCCAAGTGAAACATCCGTACCCGATCGTGCTGGTACACGGCGGCGGCGGCCAGGGGCTCGATTGGATGGGTACACCCGATGGACGCCCGGGTTGGGCCACTTACCTGGCACAGGAAGGCTATCGCGTATACGTCGTCGATCGTCCGGGCCATGGGCACTCGCCGCTTCATCCCCTTACGCATGGCGGGTTCCCGCCCACGACTTCGGCGCTCGAAGGCATTTCCGGACAGTTCACTCCGCCGAACGCGGCGAAGCCCGCCAATAATGAATTCCGCAAGCTGCACAACCAGTGGCCCGGTACCGGCGAAGTAGGATCGAAGGATCTGGATCAGTTAGTGGCCTCGCAAGGCGGTTCTTACGTGGTGCTGCCAGCCCCCTTCGTATCGGCTCCCGCCGGCGCGGCGGTTCGGGCCGCTCCCGGGATCGCACCTGCGGGTTTCAATGTGGCGGCGACTGCCATCGCGCATGAGGCCTGGCGCGAGCGCGGGGCGATGCTGCTCGATAAGATCGGACCCGCCATCATCATGACGCATTCCGCCGGCGGACCGTTCGGCTGGCTGGTGGCGGAGATCCGGCCGAATCTGGTGAAAGGCATCATAGCCGTCGAGGGCGGCGGCCAACCGTTCGCCGGCGCCAACGTCTGGGGCATGTCGACGATTCCGGTGGCTTACGATCCGCCGGTGAAGGACCACACCGAAATCAAGACGGTGGAAGTGGCCGCGCCCGAAAACGGCGTCGGCCCCTACAAGCTGCAAGCCGAACCGGTGCGCAAACTCAAAAACTTGCGGGGCATTCCAATTGTCATCGTGACTGCCGAAGCCTCGTTTGCATCTCCCGGGAATCCGGGTGGCGTGGCCTATTTCAAACAAGCCGGCTGTCAAGCCGAGGAACTGCGCCTGACCCGGTTGGGAATTCACGGCAACGGCCACATGATGATGGTCGAGAAAAATAACCGGCAAGTGCTGCAGCCGATTCTTGACTGGATGAGCAGGACCGTCGAGAAGAACGCACCGGTCACGCAGCCGCGCGCGGCGGAAACTGCCATCAAGATCGCCGATTCCGGTTTCTTCTGGACCGGCCTCGAGCACAAAAAGATGCCTTACGGCACGATTTTGCGCGGCCAGATGTTCGTCGAATATTTCATCCCGCAGCAGGTTCGTTCGCGCTATCCCATCGTGCTGGTGCATGGCGGCGGCGGTTCCATGCTGCACTACATGGGCGTCAATGGGATGGCCGGATGGGCGCACTATTACATCCAAGCCGGCTATCCGGTGTATCTGGTCGATCGCCCCGGCCACGGCCGCGCGCCGTATCATCCGGATGCGCTGGGACCGATCAGCGCCTGCCCTACCTACGCCCAGATCACCGTCGACACGCTGCGTGCCGCCCAGCAGCCAAACAAGCAATGGATCGGCACCGGCGATATCGGCGATCCGGCGCTCGATCAGATCCTGGCGGGGCAGAACGCCGCGCCGCGCGACAACGTGATGGCGCACGGCCTGTGGGCCAGCCGCGGAGCCGAGCTGCTAGATAAAATCGGGCCGGCCATAATTCAAGTGCACTCGGCCGGCGGACCTTTTGGATATCTGGTCGCCAACGAACGGCCAAAACTTGTAAAGGCCATCGTGAACGTTGAAGGCGGCGGCGCGGCCTTCCAGGGCCAGAATGCGTGGGGACTCGTGGACGTGCCCGCGGTGTACGATCCGCCGATAGCCGACCCCAAGGAACTCGCCACCAAGGACGTGACCGGGGCCAACGGCCAGACCTACAAATTACAAGCCGACGGCAATGTGCGCAGGCTCAAAAACCTGCAAGGGATTCCGATTGTATATGTGACCGCGGAGCGTTCCGGCCGCAACGGCGAGGCCCACGTGGCGTTCTTGAAGCAAGCCGGCTGCGACGCCGAAGACCTGCCTCTTAAAAGCAGGGGTATTCTGGGCAACGGCCACTTCATGATGCTGGAGGCCAATCGTAAACAGGTTTTCGACGTACTCGACGGCTGGATCAAGCAGAAGGTGAAAGCGTAAGCGAAATGGGACAAGACAGCCAAACTAAACCGCTGGATTTAGCCGAGTGGAGCTACTTCTGGCTGGGTGTGGAGCGCGCCGAACTGGCTCGCGGCACGGTGGTCTCAGGGCGGCAAATGTATGTCGAATATTGGGTCCCGGCGGCGGTGCGCCATCCCTTTCCCATCGTGATGATCCACGGCGGCGGAGGGCAGGGCACCGATTGGATGGGCGCTCCCGACGGGCGTCGCGGGTGGGCCACTTATTTCCTCGAAGAGGGATTCCGCGTGTATGTTGTCGACCGGCCCGGGCATGGGCGGTCACCGTTTCATCCCGATCTCGATGGCCCCTTTCCGCGGGGCGCGGCGACCTACGAGGGTGTGGCGCGCCAGTTCACCGCGCCCGAGAAAGCCGCCAAGCCCTATGGGCCGCAGGCGGCTAAGCACACGCAGTGGCCCGGCACCGGAGTGCTGGGCGATCCCACCGTAGATCAGGTGATACCGGGGCAGGGCGGATCGTTCCTGAGCGATCTTGAAGCCACTCACAATGTTTGGCGGAAAAGACTCGAAGAGTTATTCGATAAGATCGGCCCCGCGATGATCATGACACATTCGATGGGCGGCCCCAATGCCTGGATCGCGGGCGATGCGCGGCCCGGCCTGGTAAAGGCCATGATTGGCATCGAACCCGCGGGACCGCCCTTCGGCAATCTCAAATACGGCGTGACGGCCTGCAAGATGACCTTCGATCCGCCCGTGAACGATGCGTCGGATTTGAAGACCGTGAAGATGATGCCTGGCGCACCGGGCCAGGATGCCTATTTCATCCAAGCCGAGCCTGCGCGGAAATTGAAGAATCTGCTGAATAGTCCGGCGCTGCTGGTCACCTCCGAAGCTTCCTATCATGTTCCATACGATCCCGGCACGGTGGCATTTCTGCGGCAGGCCGGTGTCAGCCTCGACAACATCAAGCTTTGGGAAATCGGCATCAAGGGCAATGCGCACTTCATGATGATGGAGAAGAACAACCGCGAAGTGTTGCAGCCGGTGCTCGATTGGATTGCCGCCAAGGTCGAGAAGAACGTGGCTCGCGTAGCCGCGGCGCAGCCGGGCGAAACCGCGATGAAACTGGCCGACACCGGCATCTTCTGGGTGGGCGCGGAAAAGAAAACCATGCCCTACGGGACCATCGTTGCCGGGCAGATGTTCGTGCAGTATTTACTCCCGCGCCAGGTACGGCATCCCTACCCCATCGTTCTAGTGCATGGCGGCGGCGCGCAGATGCTCCACTTTATGGGGCAGGGCGGCGGCGAAGCCGGGTGGGCCCACTATTTTGCGCAGGCAGGCTATCGCGTATATCTGCTTGACCGCCCGGGCCATGGGCGGGCGCCGTATCATCCCGACGCGCTGGGGCCCATCGGCCCGGTGCCGACTTATGAATCGATCGCCGCGGATTTGAAGCGCAGCGCCAGCGGTCCGCACAAGCGCTGGCAAGGCTCCGGCGAGATCGGCAACGACCCGCGCATGGATCAACTGTTCGCGCAGCAGAACGCCGCGCCGCGCGACAACGCCGCTACCCAAAAGATGTGGGCCACCGGCGGCGCGCAGCTGCTCGATAAGATCGGACCCGCGGTTTTTCTGGTGCACTCGGCGGCCGGGCCCTTCGGATATCTGGTAGCCAATCTGCGCCCGCAAATGGTGAAGGGAATCGTCGCAGTCGAGGGCGGGCTTCCCGCCGACGATCAGTTGCAGCTCGAAAATTATCGCGGCTTCCCGATTGCAGTGGTGACCGCCGAGAATTCCGGGCGCACCGGCGGCCCTGCGGCGGTGGCGCGGCTCAAAAGCGGCGGATGCGATGCGGAAGACGTGCAACTAAGAGATCAGGGCATCCTTGGCAACGGCCACTTCATGATGCTCGAAAACAATCGCAAACAGGTCTTCGATGTGATTCAGGCGTGGCTCGATCGCAAGGTGAAGGCCTAGCGCGCCTCCCGCCTTAGTCCACTAAGGCCAGCACGCTAAGTAAGTTTATTCCTGTTACCTCCTGTGTCGACGCCGATGAGCACATGTCCAGGAGGATAAAATGCGACGAGAATCTGCTGCCCGCCGGGAGCGTGGCTTCGTGCTGGTCACCATGGCGGTATCAGCCATCGCACTCATTGGGATACTCGGTCTGTCGGTCGACGTCGGCAGGATGTTCATCGCCAAGAACGAAACGCAAAACTATTGCGATTCGGCGGCGCTGGCGGCGGCGCTGGCGCTCGACGGAACCACTACCGGCATTACCAGCGCGCAAAACGCAGTAGCCAATTCGGCCAACGCCTGGAACATGAATACCACTGCGGTCAAGAACCCCACAGTCACCTTTGCCACATCGCTGGCGGGCCCCTTCGTCGCCAGCCCGAGTCCTGCCGACGGTTACAACGTTGCGCGAGTCAGTGCCACGGTGCCGCTGCAGTTGTACTTTATACCCGTTGTGGTCGCGCAAACCACCACCAACGTGGCCTCCTCCGCCACCGCGGCGCAGGTTGCGCTCACTTCGATTCCGCGGGGCTTGGCGCCTTACACCGCAGTCAGCACCGATACCACCGGACCGAATTTCGGGTTAGTGGTGGGCGGTTCGTATTCGATTCACTGGCCGCAATTCAACATCCATCGCCAAAACTGCCCGTTGCTCCCCGACGCCTGTTTCAATGCGCCGCCGTGCGACAACGACACTGCGACTTCGAAGACCGCGGTGGTTAACAACTGGGGAGACAGCAACAGCGGCTTCTGGGGAAGCAACTCGAACAGCGTCATTACTCAGGAAGTTCTGGACCTGATCCAAATTCAACAACTGGCCGTGGGCGCCAATATCGATCCCATCCTCACCAATGGCACCAAGCAGAGCGAGGCTAAAATTCTGGATCAACGCGTAAGCCAGGACGTCAACACTACCGGCGATATCACCGTCAGCGATTATCTGGCGGGAGCCCATAACGGACAGCGCCTGCTGGCGGTGCCGGTGGTGGATCCAACCGACCCGAGCACTACCACCGTGATCGGCTACGGAGTCTTCCTGCTCCAAGCCAATGGTCCGGGAACGAGCACCTACTACCAGTCCAAAACCAACGGCAGCGAGCCCTACTGCGCCATATACGCTGGTACTTTAAACATCGGCAGCACGGGTCCGGGCACGGGAGGCACCACGGGCGGGTCCCGGGTGAAACTAGTCCAATGAAGCGACGTCTGGGCAATCGCGCCGGCAACGCCATGATCGAGTTCGCCCTGGGATCGGGCATCCTGGTGATGGCCTTCGTCGGCACGTTCCAGTTCGGCTACACCTTTCTGCAATACAACAACCTTGAAAACGCCGTCGCCCGCGGTGCGCGGTATGCATCGCTCTATCCCTACGATTCGACGACGACCACCCCGTCCGCACTCTTTATCGGGAACGTGAAGAACATGGTGGTGTACGGAAGCCCGACCGCCGGCACTTCTCCGGTGCTCCCCGGCTTGACCACTGGAAACGTGAACTTGACGGTGATTTTCACCAATGGAGTACCCAGTTCCATGATGGTTTCTATTAGCGGGTACACCATCGATTCGGTGTTTTACAGTTCCACTCTAACCAATAAACCGCAGATCATCTATGCGTACCAAGGCGTCTGGACGCCGGCATGAAAAAAAAACAAATAAGCCCGGCTTCGCGGCGCAAGAAGACCAGCGGCGGAAATGTGATTGTCGAGACGGCGCTGATCTTTCTGGTGTTCGCCTGCATGCTGCTCGGTGCGTTCGATTTCGGGCAGTTTCTGTTCATCCATCAGGCCCTGGTGGAGCGGGCGCGTTATGCGGTGAGATTAGGCGCCATCAACGATCCAACCGACACTGCTTCGATCACGAATACGGTGCTCTACGGCCAGCCCACTTCGACTGGCGGCGGCACTTACTTCAACCTGACCACCGCTAATGTAATTGTGACCACTCCCGGCGTGGGCACCGACGACTATCGCCTTAACCTACAGCTCTCCGGCTACAAATACGCCCGGTTGTCGCCGTATATCGCAGGCAGTTATACGGGACCCCAGATCAATGTGTCGGTTCCCTTGGGCATCTTCAATTAAGCGTTCTGTTCACGGCTCTGATGCAACGCCGAGACGCGTTCAAAGCTTGGAAGAAGACATGAAGTGGCAGGGGATCCCAGCGCCGTACTGAGCTATATTTGAAAACGGCAGGTAAGGAGGCCCATTCATGGCGACTTACAAGTTCCAATTGAACGGACAGGCGGCCATGGTTGAATCCTGGGACCCGGCACAACCGCTGTTATATGTATTGCGCAACCAGGCCGGGTTGCACGGCCCGAAGTTCGGCTGTGGATTGGGGCAGTGCGGTGCGTGCACGGTATTGCTCGACGGCAAAGCGGTGCGCTCCTGCGTGACACCGGTGCGGCAGGCGGCCGGCAAAAACGTCAGCACCATTGAGGGGCTGGGCACTCCGCAGAAGCCCGATGTGGTGCAGGCCGCGTTCATTGCCGAGCAGGCTTCGCAGTGCGGCTACTGCACCAACGGCATGGTGATGGCGGCGAAAGCGCTGCTGGCGCAGAATCCCAAGCCTTCGCTCGAACAAGTGAAGCAGGGCCTGGCGGGAAATCTATGCCGCTGCGGAACGCACACGCGGATCGTGCGCGCTGTAATGCGTGCATCCGGAGCGGCGGTTTAGGGAGGCGCACATGGCTACTGCAATCTTCTCTCGACGCAATCTTTTGAAAACCGGCGGCGCGCTGGTGGTCAGCTTTGCGATGGGCGCGCGCGTTCGAGCGCAGACGGCTAGCGGAGCCGATGCCGCGCTCGGCAAGCCGCTCGACCCGACCGAAGTCGATAGCTTTCTGATGGTGCACGCCGACGGCTCGGTGACGGTTTACACCGGCAAAGTGGATCTGGGCACCGGCTTGCGTATCGCCATCCGGCAGATGGCCGCGGAGGAATTGGAGCTGCCCGTCGAACGCGTCTCGCTGGTCGAAGGCGATACCGCGCTGACTCCCGATCAAGGCGGCACCGGAGGCAGCACGGGATTGACGCGCGGCGGCGTTGAGGTCCGACAAGCGGCGGCAACAGCGCGTGAAGCGCTGCGCAAGATGAGTCCCGCGGACCTCGCGAGCGGAAAGCGGTTCCATCTCAAGGTGGATCCCCAGGCGGCCTTGAAAGATCCCCAGACCTATAAGGTGGTGGGCCAACCGATCCTGCGTCCGGAGATTCCTTTCAAAGCGACGGGGCGCCATCCTTACGTGCAGGATTTAACGATGGCGGGAATGCTGCATGGACGCGTGATTCATCCCCCGGCAGCGGGCGCGAAGCTGCTTGCCGTAGATCCGGCATCGATCCGTGCGATTCCGGATGTGCGCGTCATCCGCATCGAGAATTTCCTGGGCGTGGTGGCGCAAGACGAGTGGGCCGCGGTGCG
>Ga0105240_10003528_pt1 | contig 24266 bp, 27 predicted proteins | sample KBSC54metaG_FD_80426 | JGI IMG/M metagenome (GOLD analysis project Ga0105240, IMG submission 80426) | Corn rhizosphere microbial communities from Kellogg Biological Station, Michigan, USA - KBS C5-4 metaG | ecosystem: Host-associated > Plants > Roots > Rhizosphere > Soil | place: Michigan, USA...
CAGGAGGTGTTATTAAAAATAGGCCCTAAACCGCTATGTATAGGATTAGGTGCGGTAACAAAAGATTGACTGAATACCAAGTCCCCTACCTCATGCACGTGCTCGTCATAAGCGCTCATATTTTCGAAAGCATTTCCAAAAGCTTTTGATGTGGCGTCAAACGCAGTTGCACTCCCGGCTGAAAGCTGGTCGTCATATTGATCGGCAGGAAATACAGCCGATTTCTGGCATTTCACCAATGCAAATACGACTATTGTTAGCAGACCTATTATTTGTAGCTTTTTCACTTATAATTATGATATTCAGTTAGTCTTTAATGTTCGTCTGCACAAAATTCTCCAGATCGCCTTCAATTGTAGCTTTCAACGTGTTAATAGCAGTCTGAACTGTCTTGATCTGGTTTTGCTGGCTGTATATCGCTTTTTCGTAAGTAGTAGTAATACCATTGAAAGAGGCGATAGCTGCATTGATCTGTGATTGGATCTTATTATCGAGCGATGCATTCTTAGAAGCAACCAATTCGCTTAAGCTATGGCCAGATGCAGCTCCGGGGTATTGACATTTGTAGGCATTCAATACTCCTGTAATGTTATTTTTAAAATCGGTTACCGAGTTATGCGAGAATTGTGATTCGTCAAGCGTTGAATCCTGTGCTGTAAGCGGTGTTTGCATTTTTTCGCTAGCCACCTCGTTGCAGATATCAGCCATAGAACCTACCAGTGCAAGAAAAACAGCCTGGCGTGTAGTAAAAGTAGTGCTTCCTTTACCTGCCTTAACAACTTCGGCAGTGTAATTACCAGATACCGGATCCCAGCTGTTGCGCAGTTGAGTAGTTGTATTATAAAGGCTCTCTCCCAGCGATGCCAGATATACTTTATCGCGGGCCGAAACGTTAGCTGCCTTTTGTGTGCCGCCAACGCCAAAAATAACATACTCAATAGCGTGGAAACCTTTTAAAGTTGTACCTAACTGATCAATGTCTGCCACCTGCAAAGCACTATTGCTGGCAAGTACTGCATCAAGGTCAGCCTTGTTTACCGGCCAATCATCCATAGTTGGATCATAGTTAAAATCTTCTACCGGGCCAAACAGAAAACCTTCGCATGATTCCCACGCACCGCGGGTGTTTTTCCAGGCTACACGGATAGCTTCCAGGTTAGCATCGGTTGGTGTAGCATTAAAAGTGGTGATGGCGGTGTTCATTATCTGCGCTTTCGCCTGTATATCCTGGTAATTCGGATTAGCCAGGTTGGCTGCAAAGTCAGTCAGAACATTTTGCTCTAATGTAGTCTGAGTAGTAGTATCGGTCTTAGTGCTATCATTGCTTTTGCTGCAACCCGCTATCGTTAGTCCTATTACACTAAGTGTAAGTATAAATTTTGCTTTCATGATGTGTATTAACTAAGGTGGATGATGATTTGATCTGCAATAATTTCTGTTTGATATTTCTTTAATGAGTGCTCTGCCGGACCTTGTGTAACCTGTCCTTCTTTGTCGAAAGTGCTGCCGTGCAGGTTACATTTAAATCCGTTGCCTGTTGCCATCAACTGGTTATCGGCGTGCGTACAGCGAAGTAATAGAGCCGTATAAGTGCCGTCCTTTTCTTTTCTTAAGCCGATATTGTAAAATAGATCTTTAGGCTGTACTACCTGGAAATCGCTTTGTGCAAACAATGATGCCGGCACCGTCACTTTATTATTGGCCATTGTGGTTTTATAAACCGGTAATGTGGCACACGATGATAGTGCACTTGCTGCCACCAAACCTGCACCTACTGCCAGGCACATGGTACACGATTGCTTTACAAAGCTTCTTCTATCCATAATTTTTAGAATGAAAGTGCTACACCCAGGTTAACCAGGTTATAATTTGGCTGATATGGCTGAGCAACCGGATTTGGGTTGATGATCAGATCGGGGTTCTGGTTGCCTGTATGCGCAATACGAATGTCTCCTTTGATAGCTACGTTACGGATCGGCAGATAAGTTAAACCTGCAACTACATAGTTCTGATCTAATGTACCATCGATAACTCCGTTTGATGGAATGCTGGCGTTCATATTCAGCTTTTCATCACGTACAAAAACGATCAGTTGTTTATTTTTAGTTGAACCGGTCAAATGAAGCAGATCGTATCCAACTTCAGCATAAGCACCATATTCGGTTTTTGGAGTATTGCTGGCATATGCCCTGTTGATCTTATCAGCATCAGGAATAGAAACAAGAGCCCCTAATACTTTTACAGAAAAACCGTTGCTTGCATATTGTACATCGGCTTCGCCCATAGCAACCGGTGTGCCGAAAGTACCTGACTGTAACCCAAGACTGTCAGCCTTACGTTTGTTCACACCTACAGTTCCGCCGTAATAGCCTGACACCTGTGCTTTAAAATCGCCCTGGTAGAATTGCAATGACGCTGTAACGGCCAAATTATTACCACTTGCATTGCGGCCTTCAAAACGGCCATCACGTATGCCTGTGCCATGGGTAAACATTTCAGAGCTAAGACCATTAACCAAACCCACTGAGTAATTGATCGGCAGGTTATTAAGACTTCCGTACAAACCCACACCCAATTCTCTCCATGTAGACGGAATAATGAAGGTTTCTACATAATCACGTTCGTTACCGTTGAAAGTATTAGGCAGGTGATTTTCATTCAGGATACCAATACGCGGCAAAAACAAACCTGCCACGATATATTGATTGGCATTCAGGTTAAATTTTAAATAAGCTTGCTCAACTGCTATTTCTCCGCCCGATTCGCCGCCGGTTACTTTGGCATCCTCTACTTCCAGCTCAGAGAAGAATGAGATTTTATTATTGAACTTATGCCCTGTAAAAAGCACAAAACGCTCCAGGTCGAGGTTAGCAGTTTGCGTTCTGGAATTGCGCTGATAAAAGGCATTTCCGTAACCGCCTATTGTGGTAGAACTCTTGGATATATTATTATTCAAGGAGTCTTCTGACGTAGTTATAGGTTTCTGTTGGGCAAATAATCGTGTAGAAAAAAGGCTAAGAAGTACAAGTAGCGTAAGGGTATATCTTTTCATCAGTTCAAGTTGTTGTGCGCCGCAAAAATGCATCTTATTTAGACTTAATCCAAATAAAGATTAAAATAATTCTAAATAGTGGGAGTCGATTGAGTTAAGTGGTTGATTAGGTGAGTAGTTGGGCAACCAAGAATGATAAAATTTATAGGTAAATAAGATGATTAGTTTATAATTAAATTCAACTTAATCTAACCTATTCAACCTAATCTAACTCAATCAACTAATCGCGCCACAAGTAAGGGAATAGCAACAACGAAGTAGCTATAACGATAACATTTATAGCACCAAGTACGCCCATGTTGCCATAACTAAGACTGCGGTCCAGCCCATCCATTGCATTTTTACTTAGGTGGATGAGTTGAAGGATTACGGGGATAATGACTGGGAAACTTAAAATCGCCATCAGGGTACCATTATTACCGGCTTTGGAGGCAATGGCAGATATCATGGTAAAAACAGTTGAAAAACTAATGCTGCCAAGCAATACAGATAAGAAGTAAAAAAGCGGATCGCCAAGAGTATTCTCAAAAAACAACATATAAACCACCAATGCCAAGATACTCAGCAACGACATCAGCAATATATTGTAAATGGTTTTTGAGAGAATAATGGCCTGCGGACTGGCGATAGTATAGTAATAAAGCAGACGGCTTTTACTTTCCTGGATAAAACTTTTGGCTATGGCATTAACAGAAGCAAAAAGCATGATGATCCAGAACAGCACATTCCAGACTATAGGATAACCCTGACTGCCTTTAAAGCCCCCGCTCAGGCTGAATGAGATATAGCAAACAAACACCGTCGACGCCACATAAAGCAAAACCCCGTTGAAGGCATACTTGGAGCGCCACTCCAGCAGTATTTCCTTTTTGATGAGATGAAGGGTTTGGTCGAACAGTTCCATTTGGGTGCAAAGATAGTTTTGTTGAGGTGAAAGCAGAAAGGTTAAAGGCGAAAGGTTTTCTTTTGTAGGTGAAAGCTGAAAGGCAAAAGGGGAAAGGTTTTCTTAGCGCTTAATCAATTTTCATTTTTAACCTTTTGCCTTTCACCTTTTTCCTTTCGCCTATTTTAAATAATTTTACCACATGCCAATTAGCCATTATAGTTCTCCTGTCGGGATGCTTCGTATTACTGAAGATGAGGGATATGTTACTTCAGTGCATTTTATGGACGAGGTTGTTGAGGCTGACGAACCTTCTACCCCGGTATTAAAAATGGCGGTTGAGCAATTGGATGAATATTTTGCAGGCGAGAGAAAAGAATTTGATTTTCCATACAGACAATCGGGCTCAGGTTTTCAACAGGATGTTTGGCAATGCCTGCTCACCATTGGTTACGGTAAAACCATCAGCTATTTGCAGCAATCAAAAATAATGAAGAATCCGCTGGCTATTCGTGCGATTGCTTCCGCCAATGGTAAAAATCATATGGCTATCGTTGTACCTTGTCACCGGGTAATCGGTTCTGACGGTAGTTTGACAGGCTATGCAGGCGGCATGTGGCGAAAGAAGTGGTTATTGGAGCATGAGGCAAGAGTGATGGGTTCGGGGCAGACTTCTCTGTTTTAACTAATCACCAAACCTTCTGATATATATTCTCCTTCTGGCTGATCACTTTAAACTTATTCTTGTACTCAGGAAACCTGATCGTCTCCTTACTACCCAAACACAGAAAACCATTCGGGCACAAACTTTTGTAAAACATTCCCAGAATTTTCTCCTGCAACTCAGCCTCAAAATAAATAAATACGTTACGGCAGCTTATTACCTGGAATTCGTTAAAAGCACCATTCGTTACAAGATTATGGGTAGAGAAGAGTGTGTTCTGCTTTAATTCTTTCTTTATGCTGGCCACATCACTCATTAGGTTGAAGTGATCGGTCAATTCACCCGACAACTCACACAACTTGTAATTCTCGGCATAGCTTTTAATTTTGCGCATATTGTAAATCCCTTTCTGCGCTTCTTCTATCATAGCTGTATTAATGTCAGTGCCATAAATAAAAGGTTCAACTTTTAGTTCGGCCTCATTCAGCAATATTGCCAGCGAATAAGCCTCCTCTCCCGATGAGCAGCCGGCACTCCATACCCGGATATTTTTGAATTCTGATAAATATGGAACGACCAGCGTCTTTAATGCTTTATAGAAAGATGGGTCACGGAACATTTCGGTCACATTCACCGTCACCTCATTCAAAAACCAGCGGAAAAAATCTGGATCCTTCATTAAGGCATCCTTTAGTTCCTGGAAGCCGACTCTTTTTAAGGTAGTGATCCTGGATAATCTGCGCTTAAGCGATGCCTTTGAGTAGTTGGAAAAATCGAACCCGTGTGTTTCCTTTACGATGTCGATCAGTTCCTGGAGTTCGGAGTCTGTCAGCGTTCCTGGTAAAGTAGTCATAGTTCAAAATTGATTTCCACAGATAACTTTACCATCACTCGCTTTAGCTTTGGGTAACCGCCTCGGGTTGCTCTGGCATTTTGTAGCGGGGTTTATCACGCAAAGCGCCTGTCAATGACAATATCGGTCCGGCAACCAGTAACCACCATCCCCATTTAAATTTTATCTGTTTAGCCAAAAAGCGCGATATAGCATGGAATGGTATAAAAGTAAACGAGGTATGAATCTTCAAAAGCGCCAGGATATAAAACAGCACAACCAATCCTGCGGATAGCCAGGCACACATACGCGCAATGCTATTTTGCATAAACACCACTCCTATTATGCCGACCACGGCTATCAGCAATACAACAATGCCATAAGGCTTGTTGGCATCATACATATCCCATGTGGTTATGCCAAATGGTCTGAACAATGGGCAGTAGGTAGCTGCTATCAATATAACAAAGCCGGCAAAAGCCAGGAATGATCTGAGCTTCATGACTTATTTTTGAGAGATTTCCATTTTATCGGCGAAATGGGCACAATAGTCGCGAAGATCTTCTACGATATTAGTTTCGCCGGTAGCACGCAAAAAGCTGTCGCCCATAGTTTGAAGTGTTTCGTAGAAAAAGCGTTTCATTTCGTCAACAGGCATATCCTTAGTCCAAAGATCGATACGCAGGGTGTTTTTGTAATTGTGATCCCAAAGCGACAACATGATCGATTTTACAGGGAGCGCCTCCTTGTTTTGAGCATCGGTTGATTCCCAGGTGATGTTCTCAGGAACGTTGTTATCATCAAGGTCTATGGTAAGTTTTATTTCAGCTTTCTTCATTTTGTTATTTAACCAATAAAAATATAATAGTCGCCAAAGTTATAAAGCTTATCTCTACTATCCATAAACTTTTGGTTTTGGGGAAAAAATTACGGAGCATCAGATCAAGAAATGACACTACAAAAGCAAACAGCAAAAATATGAGGGTGATGGTACCGCTCCAGTGCTCGTATCTGCTGCCCGTTATTTTGGCACCATAGATGAACACATATCCCGCCAGGAACAAAAAAAATGCGGTTGCAAAGTTTAAAGGTGTTATTCTGAATTTCATAATTTAATCTAATCAACAATTGTCATTGCGAGGCGGAAGGCGGATTGTGTGAGCCGCGCAACGAAGCAATCGCATGCTATACAGGGCGGATATGCATAGTTCGCGATTGCTTCGTTCCTCGCAATGACAAGTTTTTTATAATTTTTCGCTTTAAGCTTCCTGCCTCTAGCTTTCAGCTCTCTCAGCGTTTCTTTCTAAACGGTTTCTTAGCCCTATCCTTAGCTGCTTTCGAATTCGGATTAGCCTTTGCTTTAGCCGCATCAAATTTCTTGCGTTGATTAAGCGTTTTCTTCTCGTGGAAAGCGCCTTTAAACTCCGGATCTTCTTTGCGTTTCTGTATGTCAATCTCCCTGGCCTGATCTTGCCGCTCTTCAAATGAAGTTTGCTCAACAAACACATCTGCCGGAACATCAAATACGGGTATACTTTGCCTGATCAGCTTTTCAATCTTCCGCAGATAATATTCCTCCGCAGGTGTGCAAAAAGTAATAGCCTCTCCTAGTTGGAGCGCCCTTCCTGTGCGACCGATGCGGTGCACATAATCCTCCGTCACAAAAGGCACATCAAAATTGATAACGTGACTCACATCGCTTACATCAATACCGCGGGACGCCACATCGGTTGATACCAATATTTTCACTTCATCGTTTTTGAACGCGTTCATTGAATTGATACGGGTGTTCTGCCCTTTATTGGCATGCAGCACCCTTACCTCCTGCTCATTGTATTTTCTAGCAAGGAATTTATATACATCCTCAGCTACCGTACGCGTTTTGCAGAACAGCATCAGCTTTTTGATCTCTTCAGTATTATCCAGCAGATATTTCAGCAGGTTGATCTTAGTTTTAACGTTGGGAACATTGTACAGACGTTGCTCAACTGTTTGTGCTGGTGTCGCCTGTGGAGTAACCTCGATAACCGTAGGGAACTCTAAAAAATTCGCTGACAACTGATGAATCTTATCCGACATGGTAGCCGAGAAAAGTAAGTTCTGTCTTTTGCGGGGTACGACCTCCAGTATCCTGTTGATCTGCGGCATAAAGCCCATATCCATCATCTTATCCGCTTCGTCCAATACCAATACCTGCAATTGTTTCATCACCAGGTGACCGGCCAGGTAGATATCCATAAACCTGCCGGGCGTAGCGACAATAATGTCGACGCCTTTGCTTACCTGTTCAATCTGCGTTTTGGGGCCAAGTCCGCCATAAAGCGTGACAACCCGCAAATCTGTGTATTTGGCAAATATTTTTACATTTTCTTCAATCTGCATAGCCAGCTCACGGGTCGGAGCAACGATCAATGCACGCGGACTTTCTCCCTGTGCATATTTCAGGCGCATGATGATCGGCAGAACATAGGCCGCTGTTTTACCGGTTCCGGTTTGAGCAATACCCATTACGTCCTGTCCGTTCAGTATCGGCGGCATAGCCTTTTGCTGCACGGGCGTAGGTTCGGTATAACCGGCATCGTCAATGGCATTCAGTATTTGCCGGTTAAATTTAAAATCCTCGAAGCTGGTAGCCATGCCGCAAAGATAGAGTTTTATTTTAGGTAGGAGATAAAGGCAAGATGGGTGGGTTATTCACCGATGGGTGATTAGCTAAAATATACCGGGTATAAGTCGAGAACGCACTTTAGAACAATACTCTGTATAGCCGTTAAGATTTGCAGAAAGAAATTTTTCCTCATCAAGCAAGCGCCATACGATTACTACGGTAATAAATATGAATGCGATAAGCGCCCACCACGATCCTAATGTTATGGGCGTACCGATCAACATGATCAATGCTCCGCTGTACATGGGGTGCCTCACGATACCATAAGGCCCTGTGGAAATCACTTTTTGTTCATCATCAACTTCTATGGTTGCAGATGTAAAAGTATTTTCTTTGAAAACCATAAAAACGATATAAAATCCAAAAGCCACCAAAATATCACCTGCAACAACAGCCGACTTGGGGACATTTGACCAGCCATACCGATGATCAAAGCCCGATACCACGTAAAATGCAATGAATGCCAGTTGAGCAATGGATTGTATTACTTTTTGGGTCTTTTCTTTCTCGCCACCGGGACCGGCTGTTAAACGTCGTTGCAACAAAGCGATATCTTTTGTCAATAGGTAAAGCGTAATTGTTCCGGCAGAGATAAAGAAAATAGCAATATAAACCCACGCCTGCCAGTAATTTAAAGTACCGGCAGAAAAAAACAATGCCACGCCTAAAATAGCTACAAGCGATATAAGACCGCCAAACGCTTTTTTGCTAAGGTTATTCATCTGAGCCACTTCAGTTATTATCTAAAATTAGCAAAAGCTTTCATCTTTGTGAATTATCTTTGCCACTATGAATTCTATCCTCATCAAATCAGCCACTATAGTCAACGAAAACAAACAATTTGTTAGTGATATTTTAGTAAAAGATGGATTGATCGAGTGGATAAACAAGAACATCGATGTTCAGGCCGATCAAACCATCAATGCTGAAGGCTTGCACCTTTTCCCGGGTTGTATTGACGACCAGGTGCACTTCCGCGAGCCGGGATTAACCCATAAGGCAGATATCCGCACCGAATCACGGGCGGCAGTTGCTGGCGGCATTACTAGTTTTATGGAAATGCCTAATACCGTACCTAATACTTTAACGCAGGAATTACTTCAACAAAAATATGAGATAGGATCGCGTAACTCATTGGCTAACTACTCGTTCTTCATGGGTGCTTCTAATGACAATATCGAGGAAGTGCTTAAAACGGATACCAAAAATGTGTGCGGGGTAAAGGTGTTTATGGGATCATCAACCGGCAATATGCTGGTGGATAATCCAACTACGCTGGAGAATATTTTCTCCAAATCGCCCATACTTGTTGCTGTGCACTGCGAGGATGAAGCAACCATCAAAGCGAACCTGGCTTATTACAAAGGGCTATTGGGCGATGATATTCCTGTACGATTGCATCCTAAAATTCGCAGCGAAGAAGCTTGTTATCTATCCTCTTCAATGGCTGTTGAACTGGCGAAGAAACATAACACCCGCCTGCACATTCTGCATATCTCGACAGAGAAGGAAACACACCTCTTCAGGAATGATATAGCGCTAAAGGACAAACGCATTACTGCCGAAGCCTGCGTACATCACTTATGGTTCACCGATAAGGACTATGATACCAAAGGCAACTTCATTAAATGGAACCCGGCAGTAAAAACCGAAGCTGATCGTGATGGAATCTTGAAAGCGGTGCTCGATGGCAGGATCGATGTGATCGCTACCGACCATGCACCACATACCTTGGAGGAGAAGTCGCAGCCCTATCTGCAAGCACCTTCCGGCGGACCATTGGTACAACATGCCTTACCTGCCATCCTGGAATTATACCATCATGGTAAAATCACTTTGGAGCAAGTGGCTGAGAAAATGGCGCACAATGTGGCTATCTGTTTCCAGATCGATAGAAGGGGCTATGTTCGTGAAGGTTATTGGGCGGATTTGGTATTGGTCGATTTGAATAATCCATGGAACGTCAACAAGTCCAATATCTTATACAAATGTGGCTGGAGTCCGTTCGAAGGGGATACTTTCCGTTCGAAAATAATGCATACACTGGTATCAGGTAATTTAGCTTATAGCAATGGAAGTATCATTGAAGGTAAGTCTGGTAGTCGACTGAATTTTAATAGGATATAATCTCACTAAATCCTCAATAAAGAATTTTCCGTATCAAATATAGCCAACATATATCTCCGTTACCGTGGTCTCAAAGCTAGTAGCCCCTGCCTTATAAAGATCATAATCGGCAATATAGCTGCGTGAGGGACAATCTTCCCATATTTCCCGCCACGCCTTTGCCACGCATTCTGGAAACTTACCCGAGGGTTTATACAAACGGTAACTCCCTTTGGGTATCAGCGCTGTGAACATACCATCAGAGTCATTGGGGTTTTCAATCCGGCACCCCAATACCGTTGTGTACCAGCCTGTATGGTCGTTTTCATAATCGGTATATACACAATAGATATCATCAGATAGCCGGGCAGCAATTTGCCCGGCTATATTTTCACTCATAAACTTTGTCCACAAATTTCCGATGTCGGTTTGTGCGCGATTATCCTGGTTGGTGGTTCGCGTAGCAATACCTGCAACAAAAATTCCGGGACTTGTTATCTGCTCAAATAGAACGTTTCGGCTCATAACGATAAGTTATATCAAATAATAAAATACTTTTAGTCAGATTTTTATAAAATCTATATCAATTAATACTTAAACTTCTCCGCTTTCCACCATTTCCTTCATCTTTCCGAAAATCCCCTGCCAGTTTTCCTCAGAATGTTTTTTTGCATCCTCATTTTTGATATTGTCCTGGGTAATATTCAATGTGGTTTTGTCATCTTTTTCCTTCAGGTCATAGGTAATATCCTGGTAATTTTCAGGCTTGTCTTCGGTACCCGACATACTGCTCCAGTAATTATACTTTACTGACTTGCCCGGATCGATATCCAGGATTACGCCTTTATCCTGGTAGGTTTTACCTTCCCACTCCCCTTCCCAGAGTATCGGACTTCCTTTTTTCCAGTCTGTTTTTACATTAGTGCCGAAGAAGTATTTTTTCACGACCTCCGGGTTGGTCAGCGCCTCCCAAACCTTTGCGGCCGGCGCGTTTACATCGATAGATGTTGTTAAACTTAAGTTTCCCATGGTTTTATGAATTGATTTTTAAATGATTAGTCTCTAACATTCTCGAACGAATCAGTTCGAAATCAGTTTTCCCTATCTCAAAAAAGCCGAACCGGAAGTGATATCCCCATGCTCCTTTGTTCTTAATAAAGTCCATTTGTGGAATCAGGGGAATAAATGGTGTCTCCTTACACGGGTAATACTGAAGATCTCTCCTGTATGGAATGAAGCTTTCAGACATTTTATGCTGATACACCTCATTGCCACTCACCTGTCCTATTGCGGTAAAGGCTTGTAATTTCTCATCACCCTCATAGGTTACTTTGGGCGAGTAGAATATCACCCAGTCGTTTACATGAAGCTTTTTTAGCGCTCCGGGTTTGCCGTGGTTGGCTTGCATAAATCCGCCGGCTACACCGCGTTTGATATGATCTTTGGATACAACCGTTATCCAGTATCTTTCCTTGGTTTCCATGATACAAAGAAAGTACCGCATAATGACAGCCCTATGTCAGCAGAGTTTTTGAGTTAGCTATTTCGCTGGGCAATAAGGTTCGATAAATCCCTTATTTTCGTTTTCAATTCACAAGGACTGACGATCTCAGCCATGTCGCCATACATCATTATCCAGCGCACAAAACCTTCTATAAAGCTTGTAAGGAAGGTCATTTCCATCATACCGTCTACCTCCTTTTCAGATACGAAGCCATTATAGTACTTCTGCTCATTCAGATATTGAAGTATCTTCTTTTCTACTCTTATAGTTATTGCCTGCATATTTTTTTCCTTTGCAGACTCCTGGATATATTCACTTAAATTAGGGTGTTGGGTTCTGAAACGTTCTCCTGTAAGGGAAATATTAGAGATACGATCAAGCCTGAAATCGCGATAATCCTCGCGCAGACGGCACCAGGCTATCAAATGCCAATAATTATCAAGGTAAAATACCCCAACCGGTTCAATACACCTTTCGCTTTTCTGCTGGTTGTGGGCAGCAAAGTACTGGATGGATAATACCTGCCGTTCGCCTATGCCTTTAAGGATGATCTGCAAAGGATTCAGGTCCAGCTTTGCCCCGGGAGCGACACGTCTGCTTTTTAGCACTTCGATATGCCCATCTATATTCTCCAGGAAATCCTTTTCAGCCATACGTAGTACCGAACGTATTTTAAACATGGCCGACTTATAATTTTCATCAGACGACGGATCGGTCAGCTTCTCCATCAGCTTCTCAGCGGTCAGGAATGCAGTAGCTTCTTCACGGGTGAACATCACCGGCGGCAGGCGATATCCATCCATAATAGAGTAGCCAATACCTGCTTCACCGATCAGGGGTATGCCTGCTTCTTCCAGCGTTTTGATATCACGATAAACGGTACGGAGGCTGATATTAAAACGGTCGGCAATATCACCGGCTTTAACTACGCGGCGCGATTGAAGGTGGATGAGAATGGCAGATATACGGTCGATGCGGTTCATAATTATTCAAATTAACCAAAACAAATTCTCATTTTTGACCCGGGCCTTGAACCTATTTTTAAACAATCCTGCCTGCTATGCAAAAAGACGATGAAATAGTAACCCTCCGTACCTTCTATAACCCCATGGAAGCCGAGATTATCCGCACCAAACTGGAAGCAAATGATATTCCTTCCTTAATAGCTGACGAAAGCTTAGGAATATTATACCCGGTTTACAACCAGGGCGGCGGTGGCATTAAATTGAAGGTATTCGCCAAGGACATAGAAAAGGCTGAAGAAATTTTATCCGAAGAAAGCTCTTTATCCGACGAAGACATTGAGACGGAACAATAAACCTTAAGATCACCAATCATGAAAAAATTCTTTCTTTTAACCCTTATTTTATTTGCTGGCGCGACTTTATTCGCGCAGGAAAAGGTCAAATCGCAATATTTAATGATCGTAAGATTCAAAACCAATTTCAAGCCTTCATCAAACGAAGAAATTCAGAACAACATAAAAAAATGGCAGGAATATATGGGCGGCCTCGCACAATCAGGCGACTTGGTAGCAGGCTATCGTCCCACTAATGAAGGAGCCACAATCTCTGGCAAAGAAAAATCAACTAAACCTATTCCCTACGTATCCAATGATGACCTGGTGAGCTCAGTATTGATCATCAAGGCTGAAAATCTGGAAGGAGCTAAAGCCATTGCCAATAAATGCCCGGTTTTTGAATTAGGCGGAAGCGTTGAAGTGAGAGCAATGATGAATGTAGCCGGGCAATAAGCCCTCAAGCTAAAACTCATCCAAACTTTATATATTAGCGGCATGTACAACCGTCGCAAATTTATCCAGCTATCGGCTGCGGGCGCTTCGCTTGCAGCATTGTCCAAATCGGCAGTGGCTAAAACGTTAATTTCTAAACCCGCTTCCGCACTTCCAATCGTAATATCCACATGGGATTTTGGTATCCCGGCCAATAAAGAAGCCTGGAAAGTGCTCGAGAAAGGCGGCAGGGCGTTAGATGCCGTTGAAGCTGGTGTACGTGTCCCTGAAGCCGATATGAACAACCATACCGTAGGCCGCGCCGGTTATCCGGACCGTGACGGACATGTAACCCTGGATGCCTGCATCATGGACGAATTTGGCAACTGTGGATCAGTAGCGGCTATTGAAAATATAGCGCATCCTATTGCAGTTGCCCGGTTAGTAATGGAAAAAACCCCGCACGTCATGCTGGTAGGTGATGGCGCGACACAGTTTGCCGTAGAGCAAGGTTTTAAACGCGAAAAGCTATTAACCCCTGAATCAGAAAAGGCCTGGAAAGAGTGGCTGAAAACGGCCAAATACAGCCCGGTGATGAATATTGAAAATAAGCAGCATGCGCCAGGTAACCAATACAATCATGATACTATTGGCATGCTGGCTATTGATGCAAAAGGAAATATTTCCGGCGCCTGTACCACCAGCGGGATGGCTTTCAAATTGCATGGCCGTGTAGGCGATAGCCCGATCATAGGTGCTGGCCTTTATGTTGATAACGAAGTCGGCGGCGCTACCTCAACCGGTGTCGGCGAAGAAGTGATCCGCAATGTCGGTAGTTTCCTTGTGGTCGAACTGATGCGCCAGGGACTATCTCCTGAAGATGCCTGCAAAGAAGCCGTTAACCGCATTATTAAAAAGAAGCCTAACACAGCTAAAGATATTCAGGTAGGTTTTTTAGCGATCAATAAGAAAGGTGAGTATGGAGCCTATGCCATTCAGCAGGGTTTTTCTTTTGCTGTCTGCAATGCGGATAAGCAGGATCTGTTAATTAAAGGCAAGAGTATATATTAATTTATAAAAACTGTCATTGCGAGGTACGAAGCAATCGCGAACTATACAGAGCGGTTATGCATGCGATTGCTTCGTACCTAGCAATGACAGGTGTAGAATAACCTATGGTAAACTTAGAAGTTTGTGCCAATACCCTCACCTCTGCCCTTGCAGCACAGGAGGGCGGCGCTATACGTGTCGAATTATGTGATAACCTGGGCGAAGGCGGCACAACACCGTCCTTTGGTCAAATCAAATTAGCTCGCAAAGCACTTCATATCAAATTATACGTGTTGATCCGTCCACGCGAAGGAGATTTTCTGTATACCGATACCGAGTTTGAAATTATGAAAGCTGATGTGCAGAATTGCATTGATATCAGCTGCGACGGTGTTGTGATCGGCATTTTGAACCCGGATGGCAGCATCGATACCAAACGTTGCTCTGAACTGGTAAAAATGGCTACAGATAAAGGCTTAGGCGTTACTTTTCATCGTGCTTTTGATATGTGCAATGACATGGACAAAGCGCTCGAAGATATTATTGCTATGGGATGTGAGCGTATCCTTACCTCAGGAGGCAAAAGCACGGCCATTGAAGGGGCAAATGTGATCGCTCACCTTATAGAAAAAGCTGCAGGACGAATCATCATTATGCCCGGAAGCGGCGTAAGCGAAAGCACTGTTGCCGACCTGATCCACTATACCAAAGCTAAAGAGGTACACTCCTCAGCCCGGGGACCTGTGAAAAGTCAGATGCAATACCATAATGACCATATTATCCTGAGCCGGGATCATTTGGACGAATACAGTATTTTAGTGACGGACGTCAAGAAGGTGAGAGAAATAATACGACTCGCAAATAATGAGTGAATGAGTGAGCTAGTGAATGTGCGATTTTCTTATTCACTAATTCACTAATTCACTCATTAAAAAAAAGTTACCGGCAAGATCACCTCAAATCTATTACGCCCTGTATAACCAAACACATCTTCATCTAACAAATAACTATACCTAAAGCCGAAGGAAACAGATACCTGGTTGAAGAATTTGGTGTCAAAAAAAATTGCTGCACCCGTCGATCTGAAGTTTCTGCTGCCATTGAAATAGGCGTCTGAAGCGCGGGTATAGTCATAGAATAGATCTCCTCTCAACCGTAACAGGTATATCGTATTGCCAATTCCCGCATCAGGGTAAGCTAGGGGTAAATGATAATCGGCACCTAGCTTATCCATCTTGTGCAGGTTTTCAGCAAAATATCCTCTTGAGAAAGGGAAATTGTTCGAAAAGCTGATGCCGTTATTGCCGTCCTTTTGCTGATAGGCAGCATTGATAACGAGATTGTGATTAACTGATAATCCTGGGAAGAACAGGTTAGCATTGGCTAGAAACTGATCGTTAGTAAAACTGCTGATAGCCGATTTATAGGAAAGCGTCAGACTTTGTCCGAAACGCGGGTAAATATTCTGCCTTGCTTGCTGAATATGATTGCTAAACGAAACGTAATTGCTCACATACAAATAGCTACGCGAAGGTAGAATACTGTTGTATGGCGCCTGGAAATTATTCTGGGTATAATATAAAGAACTGCCCACATCCAACCCGGTAATGTTCTTACCCTGACTAAAGTTTAACGGCACCTCAAGACCACCATGCAGATCCGTCTCGTTCCAGTAAACATTGCCGCCCTGATACAGCCCGCGCCGATCAATAGTATAATCCACACCAGCGTTTAAGTACGGAAACAAAGCGCCATAAACCGCGTCAACGCCAAATTGCTTATACTGTTCATCGCGGTTGTAGGTAAATGCCAATTGTGACTGGAAAGTGTTCAGCACATTCTCTCCTACTATGGCAATCTGGTAATCCGGGTCGCTCAGGTTGGGTATAATACTGTGAAAGTTGAACAGGTGATATGCCTTTGGATATTTAGTCACCTCTAATGGCTCGGGTTTTACAGCAGCTAATAGGTCTGACGCCGGATTTTTATCTAAAGCGGTGATACCCATATTCGATAAACTGCCGGGAATAGCTGATCCGACCTCTTCCCATTTCAAATCTTTTTTATCCAACTCACTGATCTGGTAACCAACTGCAGTAAAGCCAACCCATGCAAATTTCCTATCCGAAACAGCGGGCTGATAATTGCCGACATAGCCGGGTTGGTGCTCATTTTTTAATTCTGATAATTTTCCGGAGTTGATATTCAAAGCGTATAACCGGTCATTTATTCCTGACGTAGCAGTAAAATAAACGATGTCATTTTTAACATTAATAAACCCGATAGGCTGATAAGAAAATGGCAGCAGATAACGTGTTTTCTCCGAAGCGATATCAATCAGCGCTAATGACATTTTGCCTTCCGGGTTATGTACCGCTGCGATTAGCTTATCCTTACCGTAATACTTCGGATAGGTATAAAACAACTTCTCAGGATTGCCAAAGGCTTTGATAAACTTTCCGTTAGCTGAATTGATAAGATGAATAGTGGTTTTCCCTGAAGGGTTCACCTGAACGGCAACTATGGTTTTCCCATCCGGACTAAATGCAGGCGAAAAATACTTGGTGCTATGACTGATTCGCTTTTCTTTACCTGTATTTATATCAAGCACTATTAGCTCACTGAAATCACGGTAGGTCCAGCGCAGATCGGGCCGATAGCTGGCATACACCACTTTGCCATTGTTGTAAGCAAAATAATTATCGAGTGATACACTCCGGACACTTATATCCCTTTCCGTGTTTCCGCTTTTTATAACGAATACCGGCAAATGATTATAGGTGCTCTTCATATAGATCAGCGTGGTGTCATTCACATAGGCCGGGTATTCCTCATCAGCAACAAAATGCGGGGCTTTCACAACAGAATTTGCTGGCAGTGGCTTTATATCGCTGCCAAACTGCTTTTTGAAGAAATCGAAACCATCCTGTCTGAACTGGTTAAACTCTGTGCCGGAATATTTCTTAATAGCTCGCTGCAATGGCGAAAATCCACCACGATAAGCTGCGGCATCATGCGTTACATTTTTCCAGAAGGTATCACCATACTTTTCGCGACCATAAGAAACCAGCATATAGCCTGTAGGATACCAATCTGGCGTATAATCCAGGTATGATCCATTGCGCAGCTTCATATAGCTGTAATCCTTCCCATCGGCCCAAATGGCACGATAACCGTTAAAGAAGTAAGGTAAGCGTCCCCTGCCCTGGTTGCTTACTAAAGTTTCGTTAAACACGGCATCGCCTTCAAAAAACCAATTGGGAACAGCCAGGTCGTTAGCCAAAGCCTGCCCACCCTCGCCAAAAAGAATGCGCATAACCTTTGAAGCCCCTACATTAAAGTTGTTATACTGCTGCACATGTCTGAACTCGTGTATGGCCAGTTGTTTCGGCCAGGGCAGGCTGCCGATGTCAAAACTGTTTTGCTCGGGCGTCAGGAAGAATTCACTGCGGAAAGGCGCCAATCCAACATAAGCATTAGCAATAGTCGTCTGATTTTGGAGGACTATACTGATCTGCTTCTGTTTAAAACCAATAGTAGGCTGAATCGAACTGTTCATCTGCTGAACAATATTGGCAACTTCCATTGCGGCGGAATCCAGTCCACGTGGATAAATTACCTTGGCTGCTTTGGTGTTCACCTGGTTCCATTGTATCGATGGTGGGTTGCCGCCAAATTGCTGAGCTCTCGTTACTGTAGCAGTGGCAGTTGCAAGTAGCAGTAATAGTAACGGCTTATATTTCGATTTCAATTGAGAACGGTGCAGGGGTAGAATGAACATCAAAGTGAATGTAAGAATTTTGGTTGACCCTGTATCATCTCACACAGGCAATTCGCGAAAATAACGCAAAAGTGCCGTGCTTAGTTTACAGCAAATTGAAAAATAGATATTCAAAAGACACTCGGTTATCCAAAACTACCTACATTTGGCGATTGTTATTGAACTACCATGGCTAAAATTTCCATCAACCTGGCAACGGGCTCTCTGCAAAAGGAAGATATTATTGTAGGTATCGACCTTGGGACTACCAACTCTCTTGTGGCATTTATCGATCCGGATAAAAATCCGAAGGTGATCAATGATACCGGCAAGGGCGTTTTGGTGCCATCGGTGGTGCACTTTGGTCATGCTGAAGAGATAACCGTAGGCAACGAAGCCAAAAACTATCTGATCACCGATCCGCAGAACACCGTCTTCTCGGTAAAAAGGTTATTGGGCCGCTCCTATCACGATATCGAAAATTATAAGGATTTCTTCTCCTATAAAGTAATAGATGACGATTCCGAAAGCCTGGTAAAGATCAAGGTTGGCGATCGTTTCTATACCCCTATCGAGCTTTCAGGTTTGATATTAAAAGAATTAAAAGAACGCGCCGAGCATGCATTAAAAACTCCGGTTAACCGGGCGGTAATCACCGTTCCTGCCTATTTTAACGATTCACAGCGGCAAGCCACCCGCGATGCTGGTAAACTTGCGGGATTAGATGTGTTGCGCATCGTCAATGAACCAACTGCAGCTAGTTTGGCTTATGGCATTGGGTTAAGTCCCGAAGAAACTAAAACTATAGCTGTTTATGACCTCGGCGGCGGCACATTCGATGTTTCGATCCTGCAAATTCAGAACGGCATTTTTGAAGTTTTATCTACCAATGGCGATACTTTCTTAGGAGGTGATGATTTTGACCGTGTCATTGTAGATTACTGGGTTGAAAATAACAAACTAGATAAAGCCGAATTAGCCAATAATCGTGAGCTTACTCAACAATTACGTTTGAAAGCTGAAGAAGCCAAAAAAGCATTTGCGCATCAAAGCATTTTTAATGAGAAGATCGGGGATATCTGGTGTACTTTAGACCGCAATACTTTTGAGCAGCTGATCTTGCCAAAGGTGCAGCAAACTATTCAATGCTGCCACAACGCGTTGAAAGATGCCGGTTTGGATATTGGTGACATCAACGAAGTTGTAATGGTTGGCGGTTCAACCCGTACTGCCCTGGTGAAAAAGATGGTATCGGACTTTTTTGCAAGACCTGTTCATGATGATCTGAACCCGGATGAAGTAGTCGCTTTAGGCGCGGCTATCCAGGCCGATATTCTGGCAGGTAACCGTAAAGATATTTTACTACTGGATGTTACTCCGTTATCATTAGGCATTGAAACTATGGGTGGACTAATGGATGTAATCATTCCGCGCAACTCAAAAGTGCCCACTAAAGCTGGTCGCCAGTATACTACCTCAATCGATGGCCAGGTAAATATGAAGATCGCCGTTTACCAGGGCGAGCGCGACCTGATCAAAGAGAACCGTAAACTCGCTGAGTTCGACCTGAAAGGTATACCGGCTATGCCTGCTGGTCTGCCCAAAGTAGATATCAACTTTTTGCTGAACGCCGATGGTATCTTAAAGATACAAGCTATCGAACTCCGCTCGGGTGTTAAACAGGAAGTTGAAGTGAAGCCTACCTACGGCATCACCGATGACCAGGTAGAGCAAATGTTGCTGGACAGCATCACCCATGCCAAAGACGACGTGGCACAACGTATGCTGATAGAAGCCCGTACTGAAGGTGAGCAAATGGTATATACCGTTGAACGTTTCCTGCAAAAAAACGCGGATTATGTATCAATAGCAGAGATCAGCGATACGCAAAAATTAATAAACGAACTGAAGGAATCCCTCACCAGTGGTGACAAAGATCTTATCCTGAAAAAAGTCGACGCAGTGAATGAATTCACCCGTCCGTTTGCAGAACGTTTGATGGATCAGGCCATCAGTTCAGCCATGAAAGGCAAGAGTATTGACTAATTGATTTAAAGATTTAGTTTTTTATATTTGGGAACTAAATCTTTATCATGAAACTTTACCCCAACCTCAAACCTGCGCTTTTAATATTTTCACTGTTATTTCTTTACTCTTTAAATGCTTCAGCCCAACATGCGGGAATGGCTGCTGTCCGCGCGCAAGAAAGCAGGCAATACATGAACCAACAAATGCAAATGCAGATGGATATGATGATGATGAGCAGAAATTGGCGGCAGAGTGCAGGAAAAGGCTCTACCTACCAGGTGACGTTTAAAGATAGTTCAGTAAAAGAGGTAACATCGTTCATGTACATTGATACCGTTCTTCATAAAAACTTCTTGGTACTTGTAGATAAAAAATTCCCAAAGTCAGATTCAACTCATCGCTATCAAAAAATATATTCAGATCAAACACGCTACATATCAACAATTGCCGACTATCGGTCTAACACAGATATATATGGCGTACCAACCGATAGTTGTTGGTCATTTAAAGTTATCGATGGACCTATTGCAGTGTATGCAAGAAGCTTCAATTATCTGACAGAAAAGGAGGGCCTTCTTAACGAACAAGAATTGGATTTACCGACAATTATTGGTGTCCAACAAAATGATGGACCTATCGAAAAATTCAACAAGGAAAACCTTGTTAAAATGGTTGGCCAAAATGCTGAAGTACTCGAATATATCGAAAAGAAGAAATATTATAAAGCGATCAAAAAGTACAATAAGGACGCTGAGAAGGCTGCAAAAAAATAAATCCTCATTTTTTAAGATCAATTATTTTGCCCTGTCTTTATATATCTGGATAAACTAAATCCTTATCATGAAAACCACATTTAAAACACCCTTTCGTTTTTCAATAGCTATTGCTTTTGTTTTTTTCAGTCTGCAGTCCTTCGCACAACCCCGCGGAATGACAATGAATCAGGTATATAGACAAGTGGACAGGCAAACCAACAATGCGAACCAGCGATTTCAAATGCAAATGAGCATGAATGGAAACTGGCGGATCGGTGCTAGTGAGGCTGAACCGTATATCGTAACGCTTAAGGATAGTATAAGAAAAAACCTGGTTTCGCACATGTATCATGATACTGTCTTGCGTAAAGATTTCCTGGTATATGTAGACGACAATTTTCCAACATCAGATAGTACTAATCACTTCAAGAAGATATACCCGGATCAAACACTAAGTATAACTGCTTCGCAATTTGACAATTTTGGTGCCGAAGTTCCCCTTTATGGGGCTTCAACCGATACCGGTTGGATATTCAGGGTAATAAATGGCCCGATAACGGTATATGCCAGAAGTGCTGGTTATCTCGTCCCTGTTGGCGAGAATTTGACGGGCGTGCCAAAAATGGATTTTGACCTGTCTGAAATAATAGGTATCCAAACTAAAGATGCTCCTATTGAAAAATTAACCAAAGAGAGCCTTCAGAAAATAATTGCCGGTGATGCTAAAGCCGTTAAAGTATTAGAAAAGAAAGGATTGTACGAGGCAATCAAAAGATATAACGACGATCACGAAAAGGCCAACTGAACAAAAGTCCCCGTTTCCGGGGACTTCCTGTTTCTTTACTTGTTAAGGGCTTCCTGCTCCTTTAAACCTGAAATGTTGTTTTGGCTGTTATATTGGTCGGTCTTTTGAGCAAAATCTTCCAGTATACCGGCAACTGTATCCAGGTTATCTGATACACGCTGGTGCATGTCAGGCAGGTCTTTTTCAAGGCGCTTATCACCCAGGTCAATGTTGTCCACTTCTATTTTGGCTAACTTTTGTATAATGGCCTGCTGACTGTTTTTAAGATCCTCCAACTCATGGACAATCTTTTCCATCAACTCAAATTTTCTAATCTTATCCATAATTAAATCAATTGTTGTTTGATTATCAACCCCAAAGACAGCGTTTTGTTTAATCTACTTGCATATTTGATTTTAAACTAATAATTTAGTTAATATGAAATTGTACCTCTTCCTCATTGCTCTAGTTAGCATTTCTATAACATCGTTCGCGCAACAGACAGAAAAATCCGGCGATACTTTACTATTGGAATATTACCAGAACCAGCGATTCGCAGATGCATTGGACTATCTGCGTAAGACCTATCCCGAGCCTATTAACGATACCAAAATACTTTCTAGCCTGGCTTATACCTCGCAAATGGCGGGTAAGCTGGCCGATGCGGAAAGTTATTACCTGCGTATTTACCAAAACGACTCAACTAGTATCGCTTTATTATACAACTTGGGCAATCTCAATTTAAGGAGAGGAAATAACGGTAAAGCACTGGTTTATTTTAAGAAAATATTGCAAAAAGACAGTACCAATTTTAATGTATACAAACAGCTGGCGACAATATCCTATAATAAAGGCGACTTAAAATCAGATAGTGGCTATCTGCAAAAAGCAAACCGGATAAGCCCGGTTGATCCGGATGTAGCCGCTGACCTGGCGACGATCTTCATCAATCAAAAGGCCTATATAAAGGCGGACACAATCGTATCTAAGGCTTTGGAAGCAGACACAGCCAACCTGTTGCTGTTTCATCAAAAGGCAATTGTGAGCTACCGATTGGAGAAATTCCCGGAGACTATTACCATATGTCAGCAATTGATAATCGGCGGTGCAGTATCCAGCGATGTCATCAATATGCTGGGCATATCCTATTTTATGGTGAAACGATACAAGGAATGCATTTCGGCATTTGAAATATTGGAGACCAACAAAACTGCAAGCGAGACCTCCTACTATTATACCGCCATGAGCTATAAGGCGCTGCATGACCAGGACAAAGCAATCGACTATCTGAACAAAGCGATTAAAGAAGCGATCTCATCCAACGTCAATTCCTATTACAGCGAAATGGGCGATTCATATCAGAAGATTCGTGACTTGAACAAAGCCGCAAACGCTTATCAAAAAAGCCTGCTATACGACAGCAAACCAATGATCACTTATTATGTACTGGCCAATCTGTTTGATTCTGATTTAAAAGATAAAGCGAGCGCGATAAAGTATTACCGGAAATACATTAAGGCCAATCCGCCGCAAAAGCAAAGCAGCTATGTCACTTATGCTAAATCGCGCTTAAAGGATTTGTCGCGTTAGCGTTGACGCCCATCAAACGTGCTACGTATTTGCCTATGATATCGAACTCGAGATTAACCACAGAGCCAACATTTACCTGTTGCAGGTTGGTGTGCTCAAAAGTATAAGGAATGATTGCTACCGAAAAGCTGCTCTTTTTGGAGTTCACCACAGTAAGACTGATACCGTTTACACAGATGGATCCCTTTTCTACCGTCACATTGCCAACTGCGGGATCGTATTCAAAAGTGTATTCCCAGCTGCCGTGCATCTCCCTGAATTCGGTACAAATAGCGGTTTGATCCACATGGCCCTGCACAATGTGACCATCCAGGCGGCCATTCATCTGCATACAGCGCTCCAGGTTTACCAGGTCGCCAACTTTAATGTGTCCAATATTTGATTTCTGTAGGGTTTCGTCGATAGCAGTTACCGTGTGCTTCCCATCAGCCAAAGCAACCACCGTGAGGCAAACCCCATTGTGCGCAACCGACTGATCGATCTTTAACTCTGCCGCAATGGCTGACGACACGATAATATGCAGGTTCCCCTGCTCATGGCGTAGTTCAGTTACCTCTCCTAAAGTTTCAATAATACCTGTAAACATATGGTGCTATATTTTGAACGACGAAGTTACGACGCAATCAAAATTGAATTGTCTGATTTATTTAAAATTACTGCCGATATCCGCGCGTTTGTTACGCAGATCGATACCGCCTTCTACTATCGACTTCAGGTTAGCCAAATAAAACGTCCACCCTACCTGGCACTGAACCAACAAATTTTTAAGCGGATCGTTTTCCTGGGGGATGTTTTCCTGCGTCAGCTCTAAAATGGTCAGTCCGTTTCTGCTCTCTAAAGAAACACTGACAACAGAAC
>Ga0105240_10003529_pt1 | contig 24265 bp, 21 predicted proteins | sample KBSC54metaG_FD_80426 | JGI IMG/M metagenome (GOLD analysis project Ga0105240, IMG submission 80426) | Corn rhizosphere microbial communities from Kellogg Biological Station, Michigan, USA - KBS C5-4 metaG | ecosystem: Host-associated > Plants > Roots > Rhizosphere > Soil | place: Michigan, USA...
GCACCTACAAATAATAAAGCTACGCCCATCACTATTGCCTTTAATGTTTTCATAATGTTTGGTATTTAAAGTTTATAATTGATTATGTCTATAAGACAAGGCTGACTATTGCTTCGTTACACCCTAAAGCTCATTTTAACGAACTTTTAACATTCGTTACAATGCATTGACATTTTAGGATATTGATTAATTTGCGCTTACTATGGTTGAGTTCACCACAATGATCTTACAGTTTGCTGAGCAAGGCGAAAAGACCGGCTGGAGCTATATTGAGATACCGGCCGACATTGCACAGCAATTGAAACCGGGGAATAAAAAATCATTCCGGGTGCGTGGCATGCTGGATGCGCTGCCGGTCTGCGGGATGGCTTTGATGCCTATGGGCGAAGGGAACTTTATTATGGCACTGAAGGCAGAGGTGCGGAAGGGTATTCATAAAAATGCCGGTGCTATGCTGCAAATAAGATTGGAAGAGGATACCGACTATAAAGTTGAAATGCCCGCCGACCTACAGGAGTGTTTTGATTTTGAACCTGAAGCTTTACAGTTTTTTAATACCCTGGCCAAATCGCACCGTGATTATTTTATAAAATGGATTGACAGCGCCAAAACAAAGGAGACTCGCGAAAAACGAATTGTGAATACTATAAATGCCATGTTGCGGAAATGGTCTTATAATGTAATGCTCCGGGAGATGAGGAAGGAGTAGTGGATGTGCAGATGTGCAGATTATTTAATTGGGTAATTAGTCACCGTTAAGCGTTGCTATATTGGTCTTTTATAAGGTTATATATTTTTTTAGTACCACCGAAGATACCCGACCATCCGCCGTTGTTACCGTCTGCAAAATACGCTTCTGTCAGTTCATGATTCTTATTATAGAAATCCAATTTAACCCAATTATTAATAAAATCTCTTCCTTGTTTACCATAAGAAACTGAAACTATATCCCCGATAATCAGATTAGTGTTTTTACCATTGAATGTTATTACACCTGAATGGAGAGTTAGGGTGCCAATATCCTTCATTGCCATAATCTGAAAGTTCTTCCATGTGTTTGATGATGGCAGGTACCATATGTTTTCTAAATTGGTTTGCATTCTTTTATTGATATTAGGCTTTGCTGCCAAATATAAATCTTAATATGTTTAAAACATCTGTACATTCGAAATCCGCACATCTGCACATTATCCCTATCTTTACCCATCTATATTTTTTAGCTAAGAATGAGTGAAGATCTGAGCAATAATCAATCTGAAAATAACAACGAAAAACTACACAATGTAACCTCACTCAACGGGTTATATGAAAACTGGTTCCTGGATTATGCATCTTATGTGATCCTGGATCGTGCGGTGCCACACATCAATGATGGCTTGAAACCGGTACAGCGCCGTATCCTGCACTCGCTGAAGGAGATGGACGATGGCCGTTTTAACAAGGCTGCCAACGTGATTGGTAATACTATGAAGTATCACCCGCATGGCGATGCTTCCATCGGCGATGCCATGGTACAGATTGGGCAGAAGAACCTGCTGATCGATTGCCAGGGTAACTGGGGCGATCCGGTGACAGGCGACTCGGCAGCTGCTCCGCGTTATATCGAGGCACGTTTATCCAAATTTGCCAATGAGGTTGTTTTTAACCCGGACACTACTGAATGGCAGGCCAGTTATGACGGAAGGAATAAAGAACCGATTACCTTACCTGTAAAGTTCCCTTTGCTGCTTGCACAGGGCGCAGAAGGTATCGCCGTAGGTTTGGCTACCAAAATATTACCACACAATTTTGTCGAACTGTTGGATGCATCGATTGGTGTTTTACAGGGAGTTCGTCCAAACCTGGTCCCCGATTTCTTTACAGGCGGTATGGCTGATTGCTCCGCTTATAATGAGGGTCAGCGTGGCGGCAAGGTGCGTGTTCGTGCTAAGATTATTGAGAAAGACAAAAAGACGCTGGCGATCACCGAAATACCTTTTAGTACCACTACAGGGGGTTTGATCGATAGCGTGATCGCGGCTAATGATAAGGGTAAGATCAAGATCAAAAAGATCGAAGATAATACCGCCGCCAATGTGGAGATTATTATCCACCTGGCGCCGGGTATATCGCCGGATGTGACTATCGATGCGCTGTATGCCTTTACCGATTGTGAGGTTTCTATATCGCCTAATACCTGTGTGATCCAAAACGATAAGCCGCGTTTCATCAGTGTAAATGACATGCTTACCGAAAGCACGCATTATACAAAGGAACTGCTGAAGCAAGAATTACAGATCAGGCTGAAGGAGTTGATGGAGAAGATATTCTTCAGCTCGTTGCTGAAAATATTTATCCAGGAAGGGATGTACAAGCACGCGGATTATGAGAGCGCCGGAACTTTCGATACCGTAGTTGAGGTATTGAATGGTTTATTTACACCGTTCTTCTCCCAGTTTTACCGCGAGATATTGCCTGAAGATTATAAGAAGCTGATCGATAAACCGATGAGCAGCATCACCCGCTTTGACGTAAAAAAGGCGGATGAGCAGATGAAAGCGCTCGAAGCAGAGATAAAGGAAATAAAGCATCACCTGAAACACTTGAATGACTACGCTATTGCCTGGTTTCAGAAGCTGAAGGATAAGTATGGGAAAGACCGTGAACGTAAAACCGAGCTGCGCACATTTGACAAAGTAGAAGCCACGCAGGTTGCCTTGGCTAATGTAAAATTATACGTAAACCGCGAGGATGGCTTTATCGGCACAGGTTTACGCAAGGACGAGTTTGTGTGCGATTGCTCGGATATTGATGAGATCATTGTGTTCCGCGGGGATGGTAAATGTATCATCACCAAAGTGCAGGATAAGGTATTTGTGGGTAAAGATGTGATCCATGCCGCTGTGTTTAAAAAGAACGACGAGCGCACGGTTTATAACATGATCTACAAGGATGGCCAAAGCGGCGTAAGCTATATCAAACGTTTCAGCGTAGTTGGTGTAACCCGTGATAAGGAATACGACCTGACCAAAGGATCCAAGGGCTCAAAAGTGTTATACTTCTCTGCCAATCCGAATGGCGAGGCTGAGGTAGTAAACATACAACTGAAACCGCACTCCAAACTTCGTAAACTACAGTTTGACGAGGACTTTGCTTTGATCGCTATCAAGGGCCGTGCTTCTATGGGTAACATTATCACCAAATACCCGGTGAAAAAGATCGCGTTGAAAAGCAAAGGTGTTTCTACCCTGGCGGGACGAAAAATTTGGTACGATGACATTCTGAAACGCCTGAATGCCGATGGACGAGGTAAATATTTAGGTGAATTTGACGGTGATGACCGTATACTGACTGTTTTGAGCAACGGGGTTTACGAACTAACCACCTTCGACCTGAATAATCACTTTGATGATAAGATGGTCCTGATTGAAAAGTATGATCCGGAGAAGGTTTATTCAGTGATACATTTGGATGGGAAATCGAAGAACTACATGGTGAAACGCTTTGTGTTCGAGCATACCAGTTTGGGCAAACAAACCAGCATCATCAGCGACGAAAGCGGCTCAAAACTTATACTCATATCGGGCGCCGCGCAGGTAATGGTAAAAGTGGACCAGCTTAAAGGCAAAGCCGAAACCCCGGAAACGATGGAAGTTGACCTGTCAACCTTGATCGATGTAAAAGGCATGAAGGCAATGGGTAACCGCCTATCGCAGCACGCCATAAAATCGGTTGAGTTGCTTCGGGAGATTAATCCCGAAGTTGAAGAGGTGGAACCGGAAGCGACATCAGATGCAGACGAGGTAGATGAAGCAGAAGAGCAATCCGAAGAACCATCTCCAAAATCAGCAGAGCCAAAACCAGAACCTAAAAAATCAGAGGACAAATCGGTGGAATCCAACCAGGAATCTGCGGAATCAGATCAAAAACCAGTGGAATCCCCTCCCAAAAAGATTGATTTTGAAATCACCAACCCCGACGATATTGATATAGATGATAAAGGGCAGTTGGGATTGTTCTAAAAGATATATTCTGTAGAGCCGCGATGCATCGCGGCTCCTTTTTTGTTCCAACTGCTGCTGCAACTACCACTTTTTTAACAAGTGCATGGTGTTAACTATTAACAGTACTAACACCATTAACGGGGTTAACGTAATTAACAAAAGTGAACGCAGGTAACGGGGTTAACAGGGTTAACGATTTTAGAAGCAGGAGCAGGATTATTCTTCTTACAACTGTAAAAGGCCAGTACGACAAGCGTTAAGATGGGGATGAATGTAAGATAATGATTCAATGACTAACCTTTTTGTTATTAATTCATCGTTTTAATAACTTCTTCAGCTATTTTTCTTTCTAACTGAGATTTAAAAACCACACCAGTCATTATATTATAATCATTAAGAACAGGCAAGCAATATTTCTCCGGTGCAACTACCATGTTACTGTAGCTGTTGAGTATTTTTTTGTATGCTTCAATTACATTGTCGCGTCGCAGTATAAAGTCCTTAATTGCCATAGGATATTCGAATAAAACTCTGTTTGAATATAGGGCTTCGATGAATTTCGCAATCTCGTCATAGTTATTATCGGATTTGCTTTTTAAAAAGGAAATAGGCAGTAAGCAAAGAAATTGATCTTGTCGATTGACAATTTCTACAAATTTTAGGTTTGGCAAATCACGAAGATAAGTTCTGATATCATTTATATCATAATAGTGGTCCGTACCAATTGTAAACCTTAATCTGTAAGTTCTTCGTTTTTCCGCACTAGACATATTATTTAGAAGAATTATCGAATCTTTTTGGATGCTAAATCTATATTCTTCTTCTATTCCAAACTTTGTTATCAAACTGGCTGCAGATGTTTCTTTTAAATTAGCCTCAAGTTTGATTCCAAAGCCTTCAAAAGACTTAATGTATTTGCCTGCAAAAAGTGCAAATAATATCGGAATACCTGCGACCAGTAACCATTTAGCATCCAAATTTAAAAACAAGTAATCCCTTGATTTCAAAAAAAGAAACAAGACGGTCAACAAGGTAGAAAGTAGCATACAAGCATATAGCAGCGTATGCTCTTTAGCATTTTTCATCAGCTTAGGTTTTAGTTTAGTTGCAATTGGTCTTTGAATTACGTTCAATAAAAATTAAAAGTATAACTAATAAAACTTAAAAAAAACCGTGAAAACACCCATTTTTTCTTAACAATTAGCTTACTATAAAACCTTGGCAAGCTGAGCATCCAACCATACGATTAACGCCGATCTTGCCGATAGTGCAAATGATTATATTAATCATACTGACGAGCATAAAAGGACAATAAGCATTAGCACGATAATTCCATTAATCATGCTGCTTACGATACTAACGACTAGGAAAATAAGTGTTAACATCATACTGCAACGGTTGATAAGTTTTTGCGGCACGAGTATTGTAATCATGCTATTAATTAGCTTACTTTGCTTGAGATGGAAATGAAAAAGCCTCAGGGTTGCACCCCTGAGGCCTGAAACATCCGGCCGGAATTTTACCGACTGATGTGGAGTTCGCTCTCCGACACTGTATCATCTCTATCGGACTTCGGAACAAATAACTGGGAGCGTTTAAGCTCCTTTGTTATTTAAAATCAAATATAAGTGATTTAGTGAGCAGAGTTTCGCCTGCGAATATAATGTTGAAAACTTGCAAATATTAACACAAAACCCAAAGGAATAACATTATTTATCACCTGCCAACTTGTTTCTCCCCCATCCTGGCGCGAGTATGCAGCTTTCGCCAAAAGAATTAAATGTTCAGGTTTTTTACTCGGAGCGGAACCATTCCAGGTAAGCATCAATTTCCTCTTGTTTGGTAAGGTCAATTATTTCGCATGAATTCCAATCGGCTAATATGAGGTTATATTTTTTGCCAATGGCAAAAAGAGCATCTACAATTTTAGGAATCCGATCATTTGAGCTTTTACCAAAAGAGGTGACCCATATATTGGTGACCTTGTTATTTTTCACTTCGGTCCAAAATGAAAAACTGGTTTCACCGTATGCTCTGGTGCCACCTTTTTGGTAATCTATCAAATCGCCACCAACATATTGTATTTCTTTGATCCTGTTAAAATGATGTTGCGCCAAGATATTTTCAAGGTCCTCTATTACGATAAAAAGTTCTGATGTAGGGTGCGGATTAGATTTGCTTGTGTAAAGTGCGTCAAAGCCAACTCCGTTAAAATGTTCTTTCCCAAAATCGGATATTTTGACGGCCTCGCTTATCAGAAAAGAATAATTTGAAGCCGGAATTATTTCTACCTGGCAGTAATCATCTTCCATCATAAAGGTGGATGTATCTTTTTGTCTCTTTTTCAAAAACGAGAATAAGCCCATGCCATAAAGATAAATATTCTGTTTGTAGTTGTTCGTTTGGTACCTATTCAGAAAACAAACGAACAAACGCGTTAAGGATGGTAGTGGATACCGGCCTTGTGGTTAATGCTTGCGTAGTATGAACGGACAGCCTGACCCCGATTCTATCGGGGGAACGCCCTGATTTGCTTGATCATGCCCTTTTACCACTATGTCATTGCGATGAACGGCCTGTGGGGTGAAGAATCCGCTAGCTAGCGGAGAACTATGCATCTTCGCCCTGTATAGCATGCGATTGCTTCGTTGCTCAACTCACACCACCCGTCTCGCGCCAATGACAGGTTTTTTTGTGGGTAGAAAAAAACGTATAACGTACTACGTATAACGTACTACGTAAAACGTACAACGTCACCCCCCTATCTTCCCGTTTACAATCTCAATGATCTCCGCTTCGCGGTCGATGGCCATTTGCTGGAGGGCTTCGCCTTCGTTGAGGATCTCTTGCAGGAAGGTTTTGTCCTGGTAGCCAGAGGCGTTTACGCGGACGTTCATAAAGGCGCCTAAAACGGCGGTGCGGGCGCAGAGGGCAGCCACGCCGGCATCGGTTACCGAGTTGGGGTTGCCGGTTTCGGCCATGGCTTTTATTACTTCCATGCTTTGGTATGCGGCCTTCATCACTTTGAATGGCACTTCGATGGCCAGTTTGGTGGCCTGCTGTATGGCTTCGGTGCGGGCGGCTTTTTCTTGGTCGGTGGTTTTAGGGAGGGCAAATGCGGCCATGATCTGGTTAAAGGCAAGGGTGTCCTGGTCTACCAGTCGTACCAGCTCGTTTTTGTAATGCTGCCCGCGCTCGGCCCATCCGCTGAACTCTTTCCAGCGGTCGTCCCAACCCTTTTTATGCGACGACAAATTAGCCACCATAGCCGCCAGCGACGCGCCGAGCACACCCACATAAGCCGATATGGAACCGCCGCCGGGTGCAGGGCTTTCGCTGGCCGTTTCATCGGCAAAGTCGGTCAGGCTCATGCTGATGAGCTTACTGCTGGCTTTGTCTTTTAGCAGGTATTCTATGATGCGTTCTTCAGGGTTGAAGGGCGCCAGTTCATCCAGCCCCATTGATTTAATGGCAATGCGGATGAGTTCTTTCTCACTTACGCCTGTGGAGCGCTTTTGTTGGGCAAGGAAATATTTGCCGGCATCCAGCATGGATTTGAGGGGGATGAGCCCCACCAATTCGCTGCCGGTTACGCGTATGCCGCGCTCGTTGGCTTTGGTGCACACCTCGTCGAACGCCTTATGAACGGGCGTTACTTCGATGTTGGTGAGGTTCATGGATATCTGCGCGACGCCATATTCCTCGATATACCAGCCTATGGCCTTTACCGATTTAAGCGAACCGGGGATGCTGCGCGGTTTGCCTTTGGCGTCGGTGATGATCTTGCCGTTCACAGGGTCACCCTCGCGCATTACGCGGCCGGCTTCGCGTACGTCGAAAGCAATAGAATTGGCGCGGCGTACCGAGGTGGTGTTCAGGTTTACGTTATAAGCTACCAAAAAATCACGGGCGCCGATCACCGTTGCCCCACGCCGGGCATCAAACTCTGCCGGACCGAAGTCTGGCTTCCATTCGGGCTGTGTTATCTTCTTAAAAAATCCTTCATACTCTCCCGCACGGATCACCGACAGGTTGCTGCGCTTTTTATCCGGCTGGGCGTATTCATACAAATAAACGGGCAGGTTCAAGTCCGGGCCGACGCGTTCCGCCAGCCGACGGGCATACTCCGCTGTCTCCTCCATGCTGATGTTACTGATGGGTATCAGCGGACAAACATCCGTAGCGCCCATGCGGGGATGCTCACCGGTGTGCTTGCTCATGTCAATTACTTCGCCAGCCTTTTTTATAGCCTGGTAAGCCGCTTCTATCACCCGCTCCGGTTCGCCTACAAAGGTTACCACCGTGCGGTTGGTGGCCTTACCGGGGTCGACGTTCAGCAGGCGCACCCCCTCCACAGCTTCCACCGCATCGGTGATCTGTTTGATGATATTCGGGTCGCGGCCCTCGCTGAAATTGGGAACACATTCTATGAGTTGCATTTTTAGAGATTAGTTGATTAGAGGTTAGAGATTAGTATTTTAAATTCTGTTTACCATCACGTCATTGCGAGGAACGAAGCAACCTCCTACATAGGACATTCAAGGAGCATGAATTTTATACTGAACGTTCCTTAACAAATTCGTGCTCTCTGATCTGCATAGTTTGGAGGTTGCTTCGTTCCTCGCAATGACGGTTCTATTTATGTTTTTTAAATCATTCAAATTAACGGTTCAGACAATTTCCTGCCTTCCAAACCTTCGCCGGTTTCAACTTTCCCTGATGATACAGTATCTCACGATAATCGGCACAAGGATAAGCCTGCATGTCGGCCAATTTACCTTTTTCTAACACCCCACGGTCGTACAAATTTAGTGCTTTGGCGGCGCGGAAGGTTAGGGCGGCGAAAGTTTCGGCGGTGGTTAGCTTTTCGTAGGCGCTTAGCACTGCGGCTTGCATCAGCAGATCACCCATTGGGGCTGAGCCGGGATTCCAGTCGCTGGCGATGGCCAGGCACGCTCCTACGTTTAATAATTTCCGCGCAGGGGCAAAATCCATACCCAAACCTAAGGAAGCACCCGGCAATGCAACTGCAACCGTTTCGGAAGCAGCTAATCGTTTAATTTCTTCTTCTCCGCTGGCTTCTAGGTGATCGGCAGATACAGCGCCAACCATCACCGCCACCTCGCTCCCACCCGTGCTGAACTGGTCGGCATGAACGGTGATATCGAAGCCCATTTTTTTAGCCACCTCCAAATAGCAGGCAGCATCGGCGGGGCTGAAAGCACCGTCTTCAATAAATATATCTACCCGGTTAGCCAGGTCGTCTTGTTTTATTTTGGGGAGGAGTTTGTTTAATATCAACTCCAAATATTCTTCTACAGGACCATTAAAGTCTTTCGGTAAAATGTGGGTAGCAAGGCAGGTTGGGATCAGGTCTGCTTTGCATTTTGCAGCTGCTTCTTGTATGGCTTGCAGTTGCTTTATTTCTTCCTCAACCTTCAATCCATAACCGCTTTTTACTTCGATGGTGGTCACGCCGTTTTTGGTATGCTGATCTGCTCTTTGCAGGAGCAGATCAACCAATTCATCCTTCGTAGCCTTCCGGGTTTGCGTTACTGAATCCCAGATACCACCACCCGATTTTGCAATTTCGAGATAGCTTTTACCTGCAATGCGCAGTGCATAATCTTTTGCCCGGCTGCCTGCAAAGCACAAATGCGTATGGCAATCCACAAAGCCGGGCATGAGCAGATGCTCTCCGGATATTTCTTCTACTATGGCATCGGGGTTTGATTTTCTTAGCGATTCAAAATCTCCAACTTCCGCTATCAATCCATTATCGGTCAATACGCCTCCCTGCGGGATGATCTGCAAGGCGTCATCCGCAATGGGGCCTTTCATCGGTAATCCCGATAAAGGAAGGAGTTGCGTGAAGGGACCGATGAGTTTTTTCATCAATTATCTTTAAAGCGTCATTGCGAGGAACGAAGCAATCCCCGATTTGCAGAGCGGCTGTGCAGGTTCTACACCTGTCCCTTTGCCCTGTAGAGTTTGGGGATTGCTTCGTCGCTCACTCCTCGCAATGACGGTTCTTTTATTAATCTATATTTTTAAATTAAACCTTTCCGCTGTTTCCTCCGCCTCCTCATACCCCGCATCAACATGACGAAATATGCCCATTGCGGGATCATTATACAATACCCGTTTCAAACATTTTGCTGCGCGCTCTGTGCCATCTGCTACTATTACCATACCTGCATGCTGCGAGTAACCCATGCCTACCCCACCACCGTGGTGGAACGACACCCAGGTTGCGCCGCCCGAGGTATTCGACATCAGGTTGAGCAGCGGCCAGTCGGATACGGCGTCTGAGCCATCCTTCATGGCCTCAGTTTCGCGGTTGGGCGATGCTACCGAGCCGCAGTCCAAATGGTCTCGACCAATAACGATCGGGCCTTTTACTTTGCCGCTTGCTACCAGTTCGTTAAATATCAGTCCAGCTTTCTCCCGTTCGCCCATGCCCAGCCAGCAAATACGTGCCGGTAATCCCTGGAAAGCGATCCTTTTTTGCGCTTTATAAAGCCAGTTGATCAGGTGTTTATTTTCGGGGAAGGCTTCCATCAACGCTTTATCGGTAGTATAAATATCTTCCGGGTCGCCCGATAATGCTACCCAGCGGAACGGCCCTTTTCCCTCACAAAACAGCGGACGGATATAGGCAGGCGTGAAGCCGGGAAAATCAAATGCGGCAAGCTCACCACCCTGGCGGGCAAATTCGCGCAGGTTATTCCCATAATCAAAGGTTACTGCGCCCATCGCCTGCAAATCCAGCATAAAACCTACATGGCGCGCCATGCTTTTGAGTGATAGACGTTTGTATTCTTCGGGGTCGCTTTTGCGCAATACGGCTGCCAACCTCAGCGTCAAGCCATTTGGAATGTATCCATTCAGCGGATCATGGGCCGAGGTTTGATCGGTAAGTATGTGCGGTACGATGTTATCTTTTATCAGGCGCTCCAGCATATCTCCCGCATCGCTTACCAATCCTACTGATAATTCGTCACCCAGCTCCATCGCATCTTTTACCCATTCGATGGCTTCCTCATAGGAATGCGTCATCCGGTCGATGTATTTGGTATCGACGCGTTTTTGTATGCGCGATTCATCTACATCAGCACCAAGAAAAACAGCTCCTGCCATCGTAGCGGCCAACGGCTGAGCGCCACCCATTCCGCCTAAACCTGCACTAACGATCAGTTTTCCTTTCAGGTCATTATTAAAATGCTGGCGGCCGCATTCTGCAAAGGTCTCGTAAGTGCCCTGCAAAATGCCTTGCGTACCAATATATATCCAGCTACCGGCAGTCATCTGGCCAAACATCATCAGCCCTTTGGCGCGCAGCTCGTTAAAATGTTCCCATGTGGCCCATGCAGGTACCAGGTTACTATTGGCAATCAGCACACGCGGCGCTTCCGGGTGACTGCGTATAATGCCCACCGGCTTACCCGACTGGATCAACAGCGAATGATCCTCATCCAGTTCCAGCAATAGCTCGATAATCTTCCTCAGCGACTCCTGGTTACGCGCAGCCTGACCGATGCCGCCATACACGACCAGTTCATCCGGATTTTCGGCTACCTCACCGTCGAGGTTATTCAGCAGCATGCGCAAGGGGGCTTCCGTTTGCCAGCTTTTGGCGTGCAGCTGCATCCCTCTCGGCGCTTTGTAAACCGGGTGGTTGGCGTAAGTTTTAATAAATTCTGAACTCGTCATCATTATCCAGTTTTATATCGTTTTTCTCGGCAATGGCATTCACTATCTTCAGTAATGAACCATCACAGATAATTTTATGCAATTGTTTGATGTCGTCGGCAAAAATGCGGTCGTCATCGATAAAGGGTACATGCTCACGCACATAATTGTGGCAGGCTTCCAGTATTGGGGTCGATTTTAAAGGTCGGCGGAAATCCATTGCCTGCACCGCATATAATAATTCAATAGCCTGAATGTATTCAATGTTGTCCAATACCTGGTGCAATTTTCTTCCACTTATAGACCCCATCGATACGTGGTCTTCCTGTCCCAATGAAGTAGGCACGCTATCAGCGCTTGCGGGGAAGCATAAGGTTTTATTCTCCGTCACCAATGCAGCCGTGGTATATTGGGGGATCATCAAACCGGAGTTTAACCCCGCATCAGGCACCAATAGTTTGGGTAACCCATACCGGCCTTCGCTCATCAGGTAGCAACGGCGGTCGGCGATGTTGCCTATCTCGGCAGCAGCGATGGTGGCATAATCCAAAGGCAATGCCAACGGCTGACCATGGAAGTTGCCGCCGCTGATGGTATCGTCGGCATTAAAAATGATGGGGTTATCGGTTACAGAGTTGAGTTCAATCTCTGTCAACTCTTTTAAATGCAGCCAGGCATTTCGCGAAGCACCGTGAACCTGTGGGATACAGCGTAATGAATACGGATCCTGCACGCGGTCGCAATTAGCATGGGAGTTCAATATTTCGGAATGCTCCAACAAAGTGAATAAGCGGTGCGCCACAAATCGGGTTCCTTTAAAAGGACGGATATTGTGCAGGCGCGGATCAAATGGCCGTACCGAACCCATCAGGCCTTCCAATGACATCGCTCCTATAATATCGGCCGTCTGCAAAACCTGGTGCAGACGCTGAACGGCCTTTATCGCAAATGACAGGATGAATTGAGTTCCATTAATGAGCGCCAATCCTTCTTTTGGACCAAGTTTTATCGGTTCCAGTCCGTGCTTTTTCAGCATTTCTGCTGTCGGTAATATTTTACCATTTTCTTCCACTTCACCCATGCCGATCAAAGGCAGAAACAGGTGAGCAAGAGGCGCCAAATCACCCGAAGCGCCTACAGAACCCTTTTCAGGAACAACTGGGATAATATCGTTATCGATATGCCAGATAATGCGCTCAATAGTTGGCATCGATATTCCTGAGTAACCTTGAGCCAGCGCATGCACTTTGGTGATCAGCATCAGCTTGGCAATCTCCGTCGGGATAGGTTTCCCTACGCCTACACTATGGCTTTTGAGTAGGTTATATTGAAGCGTGCAGGTATCTTCTTCGGGTATATGGGTGTTACAAAGCGGACCAAAACCGGTATTGATGCCGTAAACCGGAATTTCCCGCTCAACGATCTTCGTTACCTCCAGCCACGATGCACGGATATTGGCATGAGCGGCAGCACCGATGATCCCCTTCACCTTGCCCGAAGCGATATCGAGACAAGTGCCAATGGTTAAATGCCCGGTACCGTAATTAAAGGACTTTACCATGATCGGCAGGTTTTAGGGTGGACAACTTTTCATTTATTTTCTCCGACAGGCTTACCGAACGGAACTTGTTTTCGAAAGCTGTTATAGCGGGCAACAGGTGCTGGCAGTCGGGTTCGTTAGCCGTTAATTCTTCCATCGTTTGGCTCATCGCTTCCCAAATAGGCAGGATATGATCCAGTAAAGCATGCCCTGCTTTGGTAAGCTGCACCAACTGCCGGCGGCCATCATCGGCACTGGTAGTGGTTTTTATTAATTTCCTGTTCTTCAAATTGGCGACCAACTGACTGGCAGCAGGATGAGACACACCTATCGTGTCGCTCAACTCCTTAATAGATAAAGTGCCATTGTTCAGTAATAGATAAAACACCGGAAACCAGCTGGCATCAAACTCGATACCCGCGGCCTGGTAGGTTTTGTTGATTTCAGACAAAAAGGATTCGCTCAAACGCCTTAAGCGGCTGCCCAAAACAAGGTAACCAAGGCTCTCATAGAAATTCATTGTGCAATTTATATAAGTGCTTATATAATTGCAAATTTTTGGGTGGATTTGTTTTTGTGGAGTTGATTGAGTTAAGTGGTTGGAGCAGTTGTATTGGTTGTATTGGTTATAAAGGTTGCAAAAGTGTATAACGGTTAAAATGATTATCTCCCGGCTATTATAGCTATTACAACTTCTACAAGCAATTCAGAGGGCACTTGTTTGCTTTGTTGCATTATGCCTTAGGTTAGAAAACGAACGAACAAGGGTGAGTTGTACTGGTTGTTATTAGTTGTAATGGTGATATGTTGGAAAAATGGGAACAACCACTTCAACTACTACAACTGCTACAACCAATACAACCTATCAAGGCCTATAATCACTGACCGTCAGCACCTTAGAGAACCCTGAATCGATCTTCAAAACTACTTTATGCACTTCATAAGCACCATAGGTATCATTACCCTGATACGATGCATATATCGACCAGCCGATTTGGCGCTTTCCCTTTGTATCATCTAAAAGCGAATCTACTTTACCAAAAGTGTATGCCTTGTAATCACCCTGGCCTTTTAATGCCGAATCGAGATAATGCCTGGCTAAATCTTCCGCTTTTTGTTGATTTGAGCGATGATCAAAATGGCTGCAGGAACAGATCAAAAAAGTTGCCATCAGGAATATTCTTTTCATTGCGATAAGCTTTTAAAGCAAGATAAGGAATTTGTTTATTGGTTAAGTGTTTGAGCAGTTGAATGGTTAATTTATTATCTATTCAACACAATTAACCATTCAACATAATCAACTCAAAAATATATTTGCTTTTTAGATTTAAATGCCTAATTTAGAATACCTTATTATATCTGATATAACGTAACTACCACCTATACCCCTGATTGATATTATGCTATTGATGCAATAGCATGTGATGGAATTTTTATTGTGGCCGATACTATTTCTGGACTTTAAATTTTTCGAATATGCAAACCCAATTATCTGTCAAAACAGCTATTTTGGCTGTTGTTCTCGTTGTTCTCTTCGTATTTTCATGGGAGCTATACCTGCGTCATAAGGGCATAACTGCTGATTATGATGACAGCCCTGAACTGTGGTCGCATTACCGGGCTATGGTGTATGAACCATCAGACCAGGCCACTGTGTTTATTGGTTCATCGCGTATCAAATATGACCTGGATATCTCTACATGGGAAAACCTGACACACAACCGTGCCATACAATTGGCCATGGTTGGTTCTTCGCCCCGGCATTTTCTTACCGACCTGGCCAACGATGCTAATTTTAAAGGAAAGTTGGTAGTTGACGTAACGGAGGTCCTCTTCTTTAGTAAGCGGGGCAATGAATCACCCGATGCGGGCATCAATTATTATAAAAAACGCACGCCAGCCCAAAAGGTCAGCTTTGTTCTTGACAAACCGATAGAATCACGGCTGGTATTTCTGAATGAGGAGCAATTATCAATAAATGCACTACTCGGAAAACTGCATGTTCCAGACCGCCCCGGTGTTTATCCTTTCCTGGATTTCCCTCCCGGGTTTACGCAAAACATGTTTAACCGGCAAAACAAAATGACAGATGCTTTTGTGGCCGATACCAACCAGCAAAACCGGGTTAAAGCCATTTGGGGCCTTCTCAGAAATGATCCCACCCCACCCATGAGCGGTAAACCTTTGGATTCCGTAATGATGTCGGTAAAAGCAGATGTAGACAAGATCAAAGCAAGAGGCGGAGATGTGATATTTACGCGCACGCCGTCAACTGGTTTTTTCCTCCAGGCGGAGCAGCATGGTTTCCCAAGAAAAGCTTATTGGGATAGGCTACTTAAAGAAACCGGCTGTAAGGGTATCTATTGGGCCGACTACCCGGCTCTCGCAAAGCTTGATTGCCCCGAGCTCTCACATTTATCGCCCGCAGGTGCAGTAGTCTTTACGCAAAATCTTGTGAGCATACTCGAAAAAGAAAAAGGCTGGAGTTTCAATCAACCTGCTAAAACAGTTTCTAACCTGATTAATCAAAAATTATCGCGCCATGGTTTTTAATTCATATACCTTCATCGCCTTTTTTGTTGTTATGCTCATCCTGCATAATCTTCCGATATCATGGAAGGCAAAAAAGATAAACCTGCTGATAGCAAGTTATCTGTTCTACGCAGCGTGGAACCCACCATTTATATTACTGTTATGGTTGTCAACCGTAGTGGATTTCTTTGTCGGCCGGGCATTGTATACCCAGCCTAACATCGCGAAACGGCGCCTGCTGTTGGTGGTCAGCCTGATCGGTAACCTGGGCATGCTATGCTTCTTTAAATACGGCGGCTTTATTTTGGAGAACTTCGTGCATCTCACCAACCTGCTGGGCATCGATTTTCATCCGGCAAAGCCGAGCATCATCCTGCCTGCCGGTATCTCATTTTATACATTTACAACGCTGTGCTACACTATAGATATGTATAAAAAGAAGAGTGAACCAGTAAAATCCATGCTTGATTTTGCCTTGTTTGTTACCTTCTTCCCGCACCTGGTGGCAGGGCCGATTGTGCGTCCGCCACAATTGGTACCACAGTTTGAAACACCACGCAAGGCTACCAGGCAGCAATTACTGGATGGTTTGATGCTTTTGTCGCTGGGTTTATTTATGAAGGTAGTATGCGCGGATACGCTGCTTGCGAAAACTGCTGACACGGTTTTTGGGGCAGGGATACCGATGGGACCTCTTGATGCGTGGGCAGGTGTGCTCGCGTTTTCGGGACAGATATTTTTTGATTTTGCAGGTTATTCTACTTCAGCAATAGGAGTTGCGTTGTGTCTCGGGTTTATCCTGCCGCAAAACTTTTTGTGCCCGTATGGCGCTGTAGGTTTCTCCGATTTCTGGCGCAGGTGGCATATCACCCTTTCCTCATGGCTGCGCGATTACCTGTACATTCCGCTTGGCGGCAACCGTAAAGGAAAATTCCGCACTTATATCAACCTGATGATCACCATGCTAATCGGCGGTTTATGGCATGGCGCCAATTGGACATTCGTGGCCTGGGGCGGTTTGCACGGCGTATACTTATGGATCGAAAAAGCCATCCGTGATAGCCGGTCAAAAGTGTCTGTGGTTCCACCCGATGGGGCACCGACACCAGTTATTGCTACGGCATCATTCGGTCCTCCATTGATCGGTAAAAAATCAGCCAGCTTTGTTTATGCGCTACTCACTTTTATATTGATCTGTATAACCTGGGTGTTTTTCCGCGCAACGACCTTTAGCGGGGCCGGCGTGCTCCTGGGTTCAATGTCTGGCCGGCTGGTTCCTGTCGGCCCGCCTTTATTGGCAACTATGGATATTATAAAGGTATTTGTAGTGATTGGCATCATGTTAATTGTTCACTGGTCTATGCGTAATACTACCTTTCTGAAAACCGTAGTAAAAATGCCATGGTGGGCGGTGAGCGTCGTATGGGCAGGAATGTTGATCCTGATCATTCTAAGCCAGGGGACAAGTAAGGCGTTTATATATTTCCAATTCTGACACGATTAAAAAATTTAAAGGATTAAAGTGATTGGTACCATGAAAATCACTTTAATCCTTTAATTGTGTCCTTACATAGGTCAAGTCATATGATACCGTTACGGTTTTGCCATCGTCGTTATTTACATCCTGGTATTGGCGTACGGTATTTTTGTCGATGTTGTAGAATTTAAAATTACCCGTTATTGGTTTATTTTTTAAGGTGCTTTCGTAAGTGAATTGCATTGCATTGTCTTTATAAATCCCGTTTAAATATCGTTGTGCCACGCCGCCGGATCCTATCCAGTCCTGCTCCCACTTGCCGGTTGCGGAATTATAATAGTTGACGCTCTTTCCTGAACCTCCGTTTGTCGCCGTCCAATTTTCCAGTATACCACAACCGCCCGATATACTTTGAACCAGGCTGTGACCAACAACCGTTTTTGTGCCCGTTTGATATACATCCCATTCGCCGATCCAGAAATCAAAATCGTGGGTATGAGGCTCTGCCGAACAGGGTTGTGGCTGCTGTTGCGCAAAAACTTGGTAACTTACGATGATTAATAGAATTGTAATGAGTGATTTCATAGCGATTTACTTTAACCAGTTCATGTCAAATTTTATCCAGTAAATATCGTCCCAGCCATTACCGGGATTGGTTAACATTTCCTTCAATTGTTGGTAATTCTTTACGGCTCCATCTTTAAACGAGCTGTTTAATCGATTGCTGGTAAACATCAGGTATTTCTTATCCCAGGTTACAAAAGGACAATAATCCAGCGAAACGGAATTAATAGGCGACGGCAAATGTTTTACAGGCATCCAGTTACCTCCATTAACTTTATGACTGATATACAAATCACCGCCACCCATATCGTCAGGCCTGCCATAAGATGAGAAAACAATAAATTGCTCATCAGGATCGACGAAGGCATTAAACTCATCGTATTGGGTATTGATATCTTCCGGTAAGCTTTCAGGTTTGGCATAGGCCGATTCGTCCCATTTACAAATCACTATATCCTCGCTGCCTTTGCCATAATCTGCCTCGACTGTGAAATATAGGTTACCACTTTTGGTGATAGAAGGATAAAATTCGTTCTTAGCAGAATTGACGATGCCGCCTAAATTCTCAGGTTCGCCCCATTGCCCATTGGACTGCTTTTTCACATTCCATATATCGAAATCTTTAGGTTTATCACCAGTCAATGGTCTGTCGGATGAAAAATAGACGGCTTGTCCGTCAACAGAAAAAGTGGCCTCAAGGTCACGGTAACGACCAGAGAATGATGCCACCTCCGGTTTGCTCCATTCACCATTCTTCAATACCATGTGCAGAATAGTGCTGCTCGCAAAACGGGCTTGCTGCAGGGTAAAAAATATTTCGTCGCTTTTGGGGGATATGGCAAAATCCCGGTTGCTTAAACCATCAGACAGAATTTCTTTTGCGAACAGTTGAGGTGTATCAGAAGGGAGCTGTCCGCCCGGATATTTTACCTGGGCAACAGCTCCGCTAAAGAACAATGTAAAGACAATTAAATTAACTGATCTTATTATCATGCATCTACATTAGCCTGATCAAATATAGCTCAGCTAAATGGTTTACAAATCCCCCCATCCGGGGGAATTATCACGAAATAATGATGCAAACAGCAACACAGGTCACCGCAATAAAACAGATATTTTAAAACTGTAAACGAGGGGGTTATAATCAAACATCCTGCTTTCCGTGTGATTCTTCGGGTTGAAGCGAACCGAACATCTTTTGAAGTTTGCGTATCTGTCGCTGGCGGTTAAAGAATTCGTCCATAATGTAAGCGGGGATGAATCCTCCAAGCCAAAAAGCCATCACGAATAAATTAGACATGCCACTATAGAGGAACCACGATGCCATCACGAAAAAGATAAATCCAACAAGAGCGTAATAGTTGGCCTGCCTTACTTTTAGCTGATAACCTTTTTCTTTGAAGGTGTGTTTGAATGGAAAAGTGAATAACGGAACGAAAAGAAAATAGAACAAATTTTTCTCGGCAAATGCCAGATCGTGAGAAATGTTATTTTTAATATACTTATTAAGCTTTTCTAATTGTTTGAACTTGTAGTTCTTTATCTCTTCTTCCGATATTCTCCTGCCGGCAAGTTCTTCAAACGCTACAGAAACTGCCAACTCGGTGTAGCCGAATTTATTATCGATAATTTCCATGAGCTTCTCTGTTGGAAGCATGGCGTAAATTCCCTTTAATTCATCTTTTGAAACCATTGAAAATCAGGCAATTTAGTTTATAATGTGTTGGCGCTATATCAAATTTACCCTTTAAACTCTAGTTTTCCTAATTAAATTGATAATTTCTGCCCGCTTTTCATTTTAGTAGCCGGATACAAACTTAAGAAGCTAAAAGCTGAAAAGCGAAGGCTAAAAGGCTTTTTCCTGGCGGTGAAAACTGAAAGGCACGAATGAAACCATTAGCCCTTCACATTTGATCTTTCGCCTTTTTCTCTTTCGGCTTTTGCCTCAAAAATCTATCTTAGTCATGATGAACAAACTGATCTTAAGTGTAGGGCAGAAAGCGCAAAGCAGGAAATGGCTTCCAAGGTTGACTTTTTGCCTTTTGCCTTTCACTTTTCTTGTATTATTATTTTCATGTCAACACAGTGATCCGTCTAAAGGTAAAACAGTTTTCAACATCAATTTGGACGAGGGGCTAACTTCACTTGATCCCGCCTTTTGCCGTAACCAAAACACCACCTGGATGGATAACCAACTGTATAATGGCCTGGTACAGGTAGATGACAGCCTAAACATTCAGCCTTGTGTTGCTAAAAGCTGGCAAGTGTCAAAAGATGGCCTAACTTATACTTTTCACCTGCGCAACGATGTTTATTTTCATGACGACCCGCTATTTAAAGATGGAAAAGGACGTAAAGCAGTGGCCGCCGACTTTGTATATAGCTTTGGCAGACTTATCGATCCCAAGGTAGCTTCGTCCGGTTCATGGATATTTAGTGATAAAGTCGACGGCAAACAATCGTTCACTGCTCTTAACGATAGCACATTTCTTATCAAACTAAAGCAACCCTTCCCGCCTTTGATAAGCCTGCTTACCGCTCAATATGCTGATGTAGTACCACATGAAGTAGTGGATTTTTATGGTAAGGATTTCCGGAACCACCCAATAGGTACAGGACCTTTCAAATTCAAATACTGGAAAGAGGGCGAAGTAATGGTGTTCCTGAAAAATGAAAAGTATTGGGAGAAGGACAAAGATGGCAGCACGCTACCGCACCTGGATGCTATCCGTGCTACATTTATAGGTGATAAGCAAACTGCCTTTATGGAGTTTGTCACCGGGAAAATCGATTTCCTGAACGACATTGACGGTAGTTACCGGGACGATATCCTTACCAAATCGGGGCAAATGACGCAAAAGTATAAAGGCAAGTTTATTCTGAACTCGGCGCCCTATCTTAATACTATGTATCTGGGTATGTTGGTGGATACCAATTTGCCGATAGTCAAAGGCAGTCCGTTGAAAGTATTAAAGATACGACAGGCTATCAATTACGCAATCGATAAACAAAAGATGATCAAGTACCTGCGTAATAGTATGGCCACTGCCGGGAATGCAGGTTTTATCCCGGCCGGTATGCCCGGCTTTGATGCAAAAAAAGTAAAAGGCTATAGCTATAATCCCGAAAAATCTCGTGAACTACTGGCAGAAGCTGGTTTCCCCAACGGTAAAAACCTGCCCGACATTTTGCTCACAACCACAATTGGTTATCGTGACCTGATTGAATATGTACAGGGGCAATTGGACCAAATAGGCATACATACGCGTGTGGAAATTACACAGGGTGCAAGTTTACGCGAACTGGTATCAAAAAACGGGGTCAACTTTTTTTATGGGTCATGGATAGCCGATTACCCCGACGGGGAGAATTACCTATCAGTCTTCTATTCCAAAAACAAAATACCCTGGGGCCCTAATTATACCGGATTCAACAATAAAAAATTCGACCGCCTGTTTGATGAATCGTATCACGAACCGGATAAAGCCAAACGTTATGCGCTGTACCAGCAGATGGATAACCTGGTAATGGAGCAATCGCCGGTGGTGATATTATATTATGATAAGCTGGTGAACTTATACCAAAAGAATATCACTGGGTACAGCAAGAATGCGTTAAACCTGTTGATATTGAAAAGAGTTAGGAAGGGGTGATGAGTTGGCAGTTGTAAGGTAGCCTGTATCAAAAATTTACTGCTTCTCGTATTTCAATGCATCAGCATTTACTATATCCGATGCAGATTTGCTACCGTTATTCACGGTATTCCCTGTAATTACAACAGCATCTGCACCTATCGTCCTGGCATAAGCTATAATGCGCGATTTCACGGTATCCTGCCCGATATTAGGCATGGTTAGATGGCCAATCACCTTATAAGGCTGTTTGACGTCATGGGTTGAGTAGAATAGGTCGACGGAAGCAGTTGCCGGGAACTTATCTCCAAAATAAGATGGCTGCAATGCTGCGCAGGCAGTTAAGAATGCAATACTGATGATAAGCAATAAGTTTTTCATGGCCGAATGTTTTAATAAAGCTAAGATTGCCTTATAATCAGAAGGTTTAAGAGAGATGAAGTAATGATTTTATTACAATGTCTGAACCTTGATTCGCATGATTTTTGGATTCCTATGATTATCCGTAATTGCCAAAGAATCATGGCAATCTTTTAATCCGTTTAATCAAGGTTCAGACAATTTCCTATTTGCCAAATGTGTAAAATACAGATAATGACAATCCGTTGTTTATCAATGACAGGTCGACGTTGTCGCTGTTAAAGTGCCCGAAACTACCGTCGTCGAATTTGTTATAATCATAATTGACGCTGGCAAGGCATGCCGCGAAACCAAGTTTTTTAGATGGATAATATACAAATTCAAGCCTTGCTCCTGCACTATATCCCGTTTGCTTGCTAGTTTCACTGTACAATGCATTACTGCCTAAAAAGGCGCTTTTATTGTCTCCTTTTTCATACCCAAGATAGGGGCCTGCCCGTATACCAAATTTATCTCCAAACATGCAATATTTTCGGAGATACACCGAACTTATAAAAGCATAAGAGGATTGTTTTGTAGGATTAATGGAAGTGTTCGCGTTGGTTGTATTGCTTTGCCCATAAGATAAAGAAACACCCAGATCAGCTTATCCGAAACAAAATAGCTGTAGGATGGGCCTATGTTAAAAGCCGTAGTTTTGACGCCTGCATCTGACGATGAATTATCATAAGGGTTAATATAGGCTCCCCTGGTTTTGTTATAATTAAACCCAAGGTTAAGCCCAAAGGTCTGGCTGCCCTTTTCAGTTTGCGCATATGAAATTAGTGATGTTAAAAATAGTACCGCGATTAAAAGAAGTGTTTTTTTCATTGTGCTTTTGTGTTTTTGTTGAGTCGTATGAACGGCTTAGGTTTGCCGATATTTTGGCATTTAACATACGTTAAGGATAATTAAAGGACACGATTGAGAGATTTATAAGATTACAGGATGAAAAATCATCCTGACGTTCAACTCAACGGCTCATGCAACAAAAAAGCCTCTCCCGAAGGAAAGGCTTTTATTAAATTTATGTTTTTTGCTTTTTAGCTTTCGACTTTAAGCTTTCAGCTTAATTAGCCATTTGTTTGCGGATGATGTTCAATGCGCCGCCCGCTTTGAACCACTCTATCTGCTGTGCATTATAGGTGTGGTTTACAGCAAAAGAGTCTGTAGAACCGTCTTTATGATGCAGCACTACGGTTAACTGTTTGCCCGGAGCAAAGCTGGTTAATCCCTGGATATCGATAGAATCATCTTCCTGAACTTTGTCATAGTCAGCCGGATCAGCAAAAGTGATGCCCAGCATACCTTGTTTCTTCAGGTTGGTTTCGTGGATACGAGCGAATGATTTTACCAATATGGCACGTACACCCAGGTGACGTGGTTCCATAGCAGCGTGCTCACGTGACGAACCTTCGCCATAGTTTTCGTCGCCTACTACAATAGTGCCAATATTGTTGGCTTTGTAATCGCGCTGAGTTGCAGGAACAGGGCCATATTCACCAGTTAACTGGCTTTTAACGCTATCGGCAGTATTATTAAAATAATTGATCGCGCCGATCAGCATATTGTTTGAAATGTTGTCCAAATGCCCGCGGAATTTCAGCCATGGACCAGCCATCGAAATGTGGTCGGTTGTACACTTGCCCTTTGCTTTAATCAGGAGTTTTAAACCGCTCAGGTCGGTGCCTTCCCATGCAGCAAACGGATCAAGCAATTGCAAACGTGATGATTTAGGATCAACCTTCACTTCTACTTTGCTGCCGTCTTCAGCCGGTGCCTGGTAACCTGCATCTTCTACTGCGTAGCCTTTTATCGGCATTTCGATACCTTTAGGCTCATCCAGTTTTACCTGCTCACCGTTTTCGTTGGTTAATGTATCAGTAATTGGATTGAAGGTCAAATCACCTGCGATAGCAAATGCAGTAACGATCTCTGGTGATGCCACGAAAGCGTGAGTATTAGGGTTACCATCCTGGCGTTTAGCAAAATTACGGTTAAACGATGTAATGATAGAATTTTTGCGTGTTGGATCGTCTGTATGACGTGCCCACTGACCGATACAAGGGCCGCAGGCGTTTGCCAATACCACACCGCCCATCTCAGCAAAAGTGCCTAAGTAGCCATCCCGGTCAACGGTGTAACGTACTTGCTCCGAGCCTGGGGTAATGGTAAACTCAGCTTTAGTTTTCAGGTGTTTGTCAACCGCCTGCTGAGCGATCGACGCTGCGCGGGTAATGTCCTCATAAGATGAGTTGGTACAAGAGCCTATCAAACCAACTTCCAAAGTCGCAGGCCAGTTATTTTCTTTTACAGCAGCTGCAAATTTCGAAATAGGCCAGGCCAGATCCGGTGTGAACGGACCGTTTACATGTGGCTCCAGTTCGCTCAGGTTGATCTCGATCACCTGGTCAAAATATTGCTCAGGGTTAGCGTAAACCTCAGC